>ERZ1645192.2369-NODE-2369-length-15633-cov-5.079728_pt1 | contig 15633 bp, 13 predicted proteins | sample MGYA00575354_ERZ1645192 | MGnify/ENA primary metagenome ERZ1645192 (study PRJEB40844, sample SAMN11349763) | freshwater sediment metagenome | isolation source: river sediment | host: Sediment | place: India: Faizupur Khadar , New Delhi | collected 2017-02-21 ... | reverse complement strand
ACCCGCCTGGATGATTGGGGTGGTGGCTGACCGGTTGTCTTTCCCGGGTGGCTGACTCTGATTCAGACAGAACGCAAAGGCGCCAGGCCGCCAAGGCGCAATCGAAACCGAACCCTTGGTTGGGCCGATCGCGTCTTGGCGCCCTTGCGCCCTTGCGTTATGTTCGTAAGATTCCTTGGGCGGCTCAGTCGAGATTCTCGAAGAGGGCGGTGCTGAGATAGCGCTCGCCGGCGTCGGGGAGGATGGTCACGATGAGCTTGTCCCTGTTTTCGGGCGCTTGGGCGAGCCGGCAGGCGGCCGCCACGGCGGCCCCGCAGGAGATGCCGCAGGTGATCCCTTCCTCCCGGTGCAGCCGGCGGGCAAATTCGAGGGCTTCTTCGTTGGACACGGTGGCGATCTCGTCAACGAGGCCCAGGTCCAGCACGTCCGGTTTGAAGCCCGCCCCGATCCCCTGGATCTTGTGCGGAGCGGGTTGCGGCTCCCGGCCGGCGCGGATGGCGGTGAGCACGGGCGAGGCGGCCGGTTCCACCGCCACGGTCCAGACCGGCTTTTTCCTGAACTGTTTGAGGTAGCGGCTGATCCCGGTAATGGTCCCGCCTGTGCCGACCCCGGCGACGATGATGTCGACGGCGCCGCCGGTGTCGTTCCAGATCTCCGGCCCGGTCGTCCGGAAGTGGATCTCCGGGTTGGCCGGATTCTTGAACTGCTGCGGCATGTAATAGCGGTCCGGCGCGGCGGCGAGCAGTTCATCCGCCCGGGCGATGGCTCCGCTCATCCCTTTGGCGCCCTCGGTCAACACGAGGTGCGCCCCGAAGGCCTGCAGCATCTTCCGGCGCTCCACGGACATGGTCTCCGGCATGGTCAGGAGGAGCGGGTAGCCGCGCAGCGCGCACACGAAGGCCAGGGCAATGCCGGTGTTGCCGCTGGTCGGCTCGATCACGGTGACGTCGCGGGCGCCGGGGATCAGGATGCCTTGGCGCTCGGCCGCCCAGATCATGGCCGCGCCGATCCGGCACTTGACCGAGTAGGCCGGGTTGCGCCCCTCGATTTTGGCCAGCACCGTGGCCGGCAACCCCCGCGCGATGCGGTTGAGCCGCACGAGCGGGGTGTTTCCGATGCTCAGGCTGTTGTCGTCGTAAATGTGCGCCATCTTTAGTTTCCTCTAATGGTGAAGCGGGCCCGGGCTGGCCCGGGCATTGGTTTCAAGACGTGGCCTCGGCCTGGATGGCCGGCTCGAACTGGTCGATGAAATCGATGGCCTGGCGGACGTACTGGCGTTTCTCCAGGTAAGGGCCCGGAAAAAAGTTCCGCTTGAAGCCATAGATGAGCAGGTTCCGGAGATCCTTGAACGTGATCGGAAAATGCTCCAGGGCGAGCTGCCATTCGCGCGACACCGTGGTCCGGGAAACCAGGCGGTTGTCGGTACAGATAGTGCAACTCAGGCTGTGGGCCATCATCCGGGTGAAGGAATGCCGGGAGAGATTGCCGAGCTTGGGATTGGTCTGCAGGTTGCTGGACAGGCAGACCTCGATGGTGATCCGGCGCTCCGCGATGAAATTGGCCAGCCGCTCGATGTAATGGGCGGGATCGGTGATCTCCTCCGACTGGATCATCTCCGGGCTGAACAGATAGTAGCCGTGCCCGATCCGGTCGGCGTGGAGGTAAGAAATCGCCTGGAAGATGCTCTCCGGTCCGTAGGCCTCGCCGGCATGGACCGTTTTCTTCATGAAGTGACGGTGGGCGAAGTCGTAGGCTTCCTCGAAATCCATGGCCGGGTAGCCGGCCTCGTCGCCGGCCAGGTCGAAGCCGACCACCGGCACGCCGAAGCGGTCGCGCACGTCCACCATGGCCCGGACCAGCTCCAGCGAGGCCAGCTTGAAGACTTCCTTGGCGGAGGAAAAGGAGTGGATGTCGAAGATCCGTTTGTAGAAGTCGGAGTAAAACGGTTCGAACTTGCGCATGGCGCAGGCGATGATGCCATAGGCGTAGCGTGGCTCCCGGCCTTCGCGGATGGCCGCGCTTTCGCGGTTGTAGCGGCTCGCGGCCCGGTCGAGCCCGCGGCTCACGGCCTGCATCACCGCCTGGAAGGTCAATCCGGCATGCACGTGCAACTGCGGGGCGAAGCGCACTTCGATGTAGCGCACGCCTTCCCGGATGTTGTCTTCCATCAGTTCGTAGGCGGTCTGCTCGAGAGCTTCCTCGTCCTGCAAGACGGCCACGGTGTACTGGAACCCCTTCAGGTACTCGGTCAGGCTGGCGTAGTTCTCCTTGAAAAGCAGTTCGAACAGGCCTTCTTCAGTAAACGAGGGTAGCTCGACGCCCCGTCGCCGGGCCAGCTCGATCAGGGTCCCGGGCCTGAGCGACCCGTCCAGGTGGAGGTGCAGGTCTGTTTTGGGCAAGCGCTGGATCAGTTCCGGGGAAAGTTTCATGAGTTCCTCTCAAGCCGGTATTTCCGGGTATCTTAGCACGCGCGGGAGCGGAAAACAAACCTGTCCAAAACCTTAAAAATGTTCTACAATGCAGCCCGATTCTTGGAAGGGGCCCGCTTATGCTGGAGAGTTTGACCAACGGATTCCGTACCCTGAAAAACAAACTGCAGGGCATGGAAGAACTGACCGACGAGAATATCACCGAAGTGCTGGGCGATGTGCGCCGCTCGCTGCTCGAAGCGGACGTGGCGCTGCCGGTCGTCAAGAAGTTCCTCGCCCTGGTCCAGGAGAAGGTCGTCGGCGAAGTGGTCCAGGTCCGGGTGAAATACAAGGACCAGAAGAAGAAGATCAACCCGGGCGACATCTTCATCAAGGCGTGCTCGGACGAACTGGTCAACCTGCTCGGTCCGGTCGACACGACGCTCCGTTTCCGCTCCGGGGGGACCGCCGTGATCATGCTGGTCGGATTGCAGGGGTCCGGCAAGACCACCACCGCCGGCAAGCTGGCCCAGTTGCTCCTGAAGCAGGGGCACACGCCGATGATGGTGGCGGCGGACGTGTACCGCCCGGCGGCCGTGGAACAGTTGCGGGTGATCGGAGAGCAGTTGGGCGTCCCCGTCTTCCTGCGCGAGGGGCTCGATCCGGTCCGGATCTGCCGGGAGGCGGTCGACGAAGCCGGCCGGACCGGCCGGGACGTCGTGGTGCTGGATACCGCCGGCCGCCTGGCGATCGACGAGAACCTGATGCAGGAACTCGAGAATATCAAGCGGGCCACCCGGCCCGACAACGTGCTGCTGGTCTGCGATGCCATGATCGGCCAGGATGCCGTCCGGATGTCGACGGAGTTCGACCGCCGCCTCAACGTCGACGGGTTCATCATGACCAAGCTGGACGGCGACACCCGCGGCGGGGCGATCCTGTCGGTGAAGGAAGTCACCGGCAAGCCCATCAAGTTCGTGGGCATGGGCGAACACCTGGACCGTCTGGAAGAGTTCCGGCCGGAAGGTTTTGCCTCCCGCATCCTGGGCTACGGCGACGTGGTCGGGCTGGTCAAGGACTTCGAGGACATCCTGGACGAGAAGAAGGCCGAGGAGGATGCCGAGCGCATGCTCCAGGGGGATTTCACCCTGGCCGACTTCGTCGAGCAGATCAAGATGATCCGCAAGCTGGGCCCGCTGCGCGACGTGATGGAAAAGTTTCCCGGCATGTCCGACGCCTTCCAGAAAGGGATGGAGATCGACGAAAACTATTTCGTCCGCCTGGAGGCCATGATCAACTCCATGACGCCGCTGGAACGGAACAGGCCTCAGCTCATCAACCAGAGCCGGGCCATCCGGATCGCCAAGGGCAGCGGCCACCGGCCTCATGACGTGCGCAACCTGGTGGCCCAGTTCATGGCCATGCGCAAGATGTTCAGCCGGCTCGGGCAGAGCGGGGGACTGCTGGGAAAAATCCCCGGCCTGAAAAAATTCGACCAGATGTCACAGTTGAAGCAGATGATGGAGGAAGACGAGGGCGGAGGCGGGCTCGGCGAAATGCTGGAAGGCCTGCGAAATCCGTTCAAGAAAAAGTTCCAGCCGGAATTTGCCTCGAAATCGATGTCCGAGGACGAGCGGCGAAAAGTAAAAAACAAGCGCAAGGCCGAGCGCAAAAGCCGTAAGGACCAGCGAAAAAAGAAAAAATGAATTCCGATCCTGGGGATCACCGCCGGGAACAGTTGTCGGGCGTGGCCAAGGGGGCGGCTTTCACGCTGCTGTTCCAATTCCTGGACAAAATCCTGGGCGTCCTGTTCGTGGTGCTGGTTCCCCGGCTGATCGGGCTGGCCAACCTGGGCATCTTCAACATCGGCCTCTCCGTCAACCATATCCTGGCCGGAATCGGGACCCTGGGGCTGACCCAGGCGGCCGTCAAGGAGGGGAGCGTCCTGTTCGAGCGCCAGGACTGGGGCCGGCTCCGGGGCTTGCTGCGGTTCGCCGTCTGGGTGCCGCTGGGAGTATCGCTCGGGTTCAGCGTGTGCCTGGTGATCTTCTCGGACTCGCTGGCCGGGGCGTTCCTGCATGACCCCGGTTTGGGCTGGACGTTCTGGGCCGTGGCCGCGGCGTTGCCGGCGAGTTGCCTGACCCTGGTGCTGCCCCAGTTCTCCCTGGCGCTCCGCGTGGTCCGGCATCTGGCCATCGTCAAACATTTCCTGGAGCCGCTGGGCAAGATCGTCTTCTTCCTGCTGCTGTTCGGCGTGGGGTTGCGGCTCGGCGCGGTGGTCTGGGGCTTTCCCCTGGCCATGCTGGTGTGCCTCCTGGTTTCAGGGGCGTTCGCGGCCCGCCTGCTGGCCCGGCTGCCGGCAGGAACGGCCGCGCCGGTCGACAAAGGGGCGCTCTTGCGCTTCTCGTTGCCGCTGCTGGGGCCGCTCATCCTTGGCAACGTGTTGATTTGGATCGACATCCTCCTGCTGGGGTACTTCTCCGGAAACCAGGAGGTCGGCCTCTTCTCCATCGCCCTGAAATTGATCTGGGTGCCCGACATGGTGGTGCGGGCCTTCGTCAACCCGGTCTCGCCGAGGTTGGCCGCGACCCTCGCCGCGGGCGACCGGTCCGCCTGGCAGGACTTGTACCGGCAGGTCGGGCGATGGGCTTTGGGCCTCTCCCTGCCGGGCTACCTGTTTCTGCTGCTGCGCTCGGAGCTGTGCCTGGGCGTCCTCGACCGTCAGTTTGTCCCGGGGGCCGCATTCATCAGCGTGATGTGCCTGGGGCCCCTCGCCCTGGCGCTCATCGGCCCGGCGGACACGCTGCTGGTCATGTCCGGGCATTCGCGGATGCAGTTGTGGAATTCCCTGGTGCTGTTCGGCCTGAACCTGGCTGGCTGCCTGTTGACCCTGCCGCTCTTCGGCGCCGAGGCGCTGGCCTGGGTGCTGTCGGGGGTGGCCGTCCTGTACGGCCTGATCCTGGTGGGCGAGTCTCTCTGGTTGTTCGGGTTCTGCCCGGTGTCGCCCAAGGTCTGGCGGACCTTGGCGGCCGGTTTTCTGGCCGGCGGGTTCCTCTGGTGGGCGAGCGGCCACGCCCTCGCGGCCGGGCTTCTGTCCCGGCTGTTGCTGGAGGGCGCCGTTTTCCTGGCCATCTATTTCGGGATCCTCCTCTCGTTCGGGCTGGACCGGGGCGACCGCGAGATCATGGCCCAGACCGGCGCCAACATCCGTGAACATCTCCGGGCGGTGCTCCAGCGTGACCGGAGCGGTAAATACCTGTGACCGAGAGAACCGTTCCCGGCAGTCCGGCTGCCCTGACCAAGCGCTCAGTGGTCCGGTGGGCCCGGTTCGCGGCTGTGGCCATGACCGCCCTCATCCCTCTGGCGGTTGTGCCCGGAGGGGAGTCTCCTTTCTCCGGCCCCAAGCTGGTGGCCATGGCGGCCTGGGTGGCCGTGGGCGCCCTGGTGCTGATGATCGCCGGCATCAATCCCCTGGCCGGCCTGGACGCCACGGTCTGGTGGCTGGTCCCGGGCTGGATCGGGCTGGTTTCGGCCTCGGCCTTGGTCAACCGGGACATCTCGATCGAATCGCTGCTGCTCGCGCTCCTGCCCGCGGGAGCGTTCCTCCTGTTGGCCGGATTGCGGCCGGATCCGGCCGCGTTGCTCCGGGCAGCGGCTTTCTCCGGATGGATGGTCGCCGTGCTGGCCCTGCTGCAGTTTTTCGGCTGGGATCCGTTCCGCCTGCTGGGCTGGGTGGGCCCGGCCGGCGCCTCTCCCCGCCTGAGGGTGTTTGGGACGCTGGGCAATCCTAACTTCGTGGCCGCCTTCCTGGTGGCGGCACTCCCCGCCACGTGGGCGGCCGGAATGCTGTCGGCGGGCAAAGGCCGCGTTTTGGCGATTCTGGGAGGAGCGCTGCTGACTGGAGGGATCGTCGCTTCGGGATCCCGCGCCCCGGCCTTGGCGGCAGTCAGCCTGGCCGGGTGGTGGCTGTTTTGGTCCCGCAATCGCCGTTTCATTCCGGTCCTGTTGCTTGGCGCCGCGCTGGCCGTCTGGCTTTCGCCCGCGAGACCCCTGGCTGAAACAGTCCGGGGACGCCTCTATATCTGGGACGTGTCGCTCCCGCACATCCTGGAGTCGCCATGGCTGGGCGGCGGGCCGGGTTCGTTCGCCTTGCGCTATCCTGCCTGGGAGACCGCGCGGCTCGCCGGGGGGGCGCCCCCGGACGGGGCCGCCCGGTTTGCCGGACCGCAGCGGCACGCGCACAACGACTATCTTGAGATCCTGACCGATTATGGCTTGGCCGGGTTGCTCCTCTTGGGCGCCATCGTCGCCGTGGCCCTCCGGCGGAGCGTCAGGGCGCAAAAAGAGGGGGTGGACACGGCCGTGGCCGGCGCGGCCGCCGGAGTGGTCGTGTTGCTGGCCCTGGCCGTGGTGGACTTTCCCTTGATGCGTCCGGCCGAGAGTTTTCTGTTCTGGGTATTTCTGGCAATTGTGCTCCTGCCGGGTGATAATGGCCGGCAGGGCCGGCCAGTGGAGAGATCCGGTTCTCATTGACTGCATCGCAACTAATTTAAGTGGAGGTTCCATATGAGCAGCAAAATCGTACGCAAGCTGTGGCCGGCCCTCGTGCTGGCGCTGGCGGTGCTGGGTATCGTCCAGGCCAGCCTGAGCCGCTACCAGGAAAAGCGGTCGGCGATCTTCCTGGCGGCGACCGCCGAGCGACAGCGGCTGGGGATCGTCAACAACAAGGCCATGGGACAGTACCCAACCCCGGAGATTCAACTGGAGCAGGCGGCCTGCCTCGCTCCCGGGGCGACGGCCGAAGTGATCGTGAAAGGCCGGTTCAAGCCGGGAACCAAGTTTCTGTGGAAGTCTGACCGCTTGGAAGTACTCGCGGAATCGGTCACTGAGACCGAGTATCGGGCGACGCTCAAAGTTCCGCCGGACATCGGCCCGGAGTCGGTCGACCTGGAGGCTTACGCCCCCGTCAGCGCGTTCGAGGCGATCCGTTCCAAGGCCGTGGTGGTCTCCGGCCGCTTCGAATGGGACATGAACGTGAGCAATGGCTGGCGGATCAAGGCCCGCCTCCTGGAGGACACCCGCTGCAGCTCACCCGGTGGCGGCGGGAGCATGAAATATGCCCTGGAGTTCTTCCGTGCCCAGGAAAGCGCGCCCTTTGAAAAACGGACCGCCACCCTGTCCTATTCGCCCTACGACGATTTCTCCTACTTGTTCTCGATTGAAGAGAAGAACCCCTTCGGCGGCGCCCAGGCGGAAATGGAGGAACTGGCCAAGAAATTCCAGGGCGGCAACGTGTCCGATGCCGAAATGCAAAAGCTGATGGCGCGCATGGAAGAGTTGCAGAAAGAATTGCAGGTCGAAATGACCAAGATGGGCGATCCGGCGTATCAGCAGAAGCTGGAGCAGGAAAAGCAGCAGTTCGGCTGCCGGAGCATCGAGCTGCAGGTGCAGGAATCCCGTCTCAAGGGCCGGCTCAACTGCGGCGAGAAGGTCGGGATGAATCTGCCGCTCACCGGAACCCTGAAATTCGCGGGTAAATGAATTCGGTTCGATCCGTCCAGGCCGGCCGGCCTGGACGGAGCCGGTTCAGCGCGACTTGCGGGTGCCTTTGGGTGGCTTCGGCACCAGCTCCGGCAGGCGGTTGTCGATGATGTCCTGGAGCGTGATCGCGCCCATTTCGCGTTCCAGCACCTGGAACATGTGCTGCCATACGGGCCGGGCGGAACAATGCTCGTGGCGGCCGCACCGGGGGTCATCGTCGGAAAGGCAAGGCACCACGGCCAGCTTGTCTTCAGATGCCGTCATCACCTCCCAGAGGGTGATCTCGGTGGGGTCCCGGCCGAGCAGGTAGCCGCCGCCGGGCCCGCGGACCGATTTTACGATCCGGGCGGACCGTAGCCGGACCAGGATCTGTTCGAGATAATCCTGGGAAAAACTCTCCCGAGTGCCAATGTCGCTCCGGCGGACCGGCAGACCTCGCTCCTGCTGATGGATGGCGATGTCCACCAGCGCACGGATGGCGTAGCGGCTTTTGGTGGTGATATTCATGGTATCCTCGTGGGTCTGCCGTCCCCGGACAGGAAATCGCGGCAAATAGTCATGGGAAGATCATCCGATGAACGAGATGTCGCCCGCACCTTCCCGGACCACCTCGGGGGTGGGGCCGGTCAGATCGAGCACCGTGGAAACCTGGGGAAACAGTTCGCCGCCGTCGACGGTCAGGTGGATGTTCCCCTTGCGGCGGTGGTAGATTTCGGTGGGATCCTGGCGGTTGTCGCCATAAGGGGGGTTGGTGGAAGTGGAGATGATCGGCGTTTTCAACCCTTCGGCCAGGGCCAGGCAGATCTTGTTGTCCGGAATGCGGATGCCGACCGTGTGGCGCTTGGTGAGCATGATCTTCGGGACGATGTTGTTGGCTTCCAGGATGAACGTGTAAGGTCCCGGCGAAACGCGTTTGATGATGCGATAGGCGAAGTTGCTGATGATCACGTACTGGCTTGCCATGCGGATGCTGTCGCAGATGAAGCTGAGGGGTTTGTGGCGGTCTTCGTCCTTGATGCGGTAGAGCTGGTTGATGGCCTTCTTGTCCAGAATGGAGCACCCGATCGCGTACATGCTGTCGGTCGGATAGGCGATCACACCGCCTCCCTGGAGGACTTCGACCGCGGTCTGGATGTGACGCGGTTGCGGCTGGAAGGGGTTTATTTTGAGCAGCACGGCGATCCTCAAGCCAAAATAGGACAAAATAACTTTATTGATGAAGTCGGAATTTGTCAAACAAAAACTGAAAGAGATTGATTTTATAGGGGTCTTGGTCTATAAAAAGGTGCACTTGGGCGATAATCCAGCGACTTTGTAGAACACGTGAGGTTGGCCATGAGCATCATCTCCCTGAACTTGCCCCACGGATTGAGCCGGGCGGAAGCGGCCGGACGGCTCCGGGGATGGTTTCACGAGACGCGCCGCACTTCCGCCTACCTGGAGGACGCAGAGGTGGAGTGGCTGTCTGACACGGCGTGCACGATGAGCGGTGAAGGGTTTTCCGCCCGGGTGGAGGTGCTGGACGAAGCAGTCCGGATGGAACTTCAACTGGATGAGGCCATGTCGGTGTTTCGGGCGCTGGTCGAGGAAAAAGTGCGGGAGATGCTTCTGGCCGGACTCGCCTCGGCCGTCGAGGGGCCGGATCCGGGCTTGGGCGCGAAGGGGTGATCAGGTCCAAGCCACTTCGAATGCCAGGATCTCGCCGAAGCGGCTGTGGTACTTGAGCTGGCCGTGATCGCGGCCGTGTTCGTAAACCTGCCGGGTGATCTCCACGTCATCCCGGCAGTACTTCTCGATGAGGTCCATCCGCCCCTCCCGAAACCAGCGGATGGCGTCCAGTCCACCCGCGGATTTACCCCGCCGGAGGGTGGCGCTGGCGATGGAATCGAGGCTGAGCCGGAACTTCAGGACTTTTTGAACTTCTTCCAGCAGGTCCAGGGTGGGAATCTTCCGGAAATCCACCTCCCTCCGGTAGGGACGGAGGACGAGATAGTCGAAGTTTTTCACGTTGAAGCCGATGACCTTGCTGGCGGAGAGCAACTCGTCCACCAGGGCCGAAGCCTCCGGCTCGGTGTAAGTCCGGTACTGGTCCAGGCTGTAATCGTAGACGACGGCCAGGGAGAGTTTGAGTTCATGGATCCGGTCGCGGCCGCCAACGTCCTGGAAGCTCTTCTGAGTCTCCAGGTCAAAGACGAGCACTTTCTCCGGGTCGTCGAACAATCTTCGCTGGGCGGGTTGCTGGTTCAAGGCGCGCTCCGAGGTCACTTCGCCGGTGCAGGCGGTTCAGTTGCCGGCAGAGGGCCGGCCGCGGGCAGATAGGTCACTTCGCCGAACTTCTTGAGGGCACTCTCGATGGGGCGGACATTGCCGACGATGACGTACGTCATCCGGGAACGGTCCAACAACTGGCGAGCCGTTTCCTGGAGCTGGTCGGGAGTGATGGTTTCGACCCGGTTCTGGTATTCCTCCAAATACTGGCGCGGCCGGTCCAGAATCCGTAACATCAGGAAATTGGTCAGCACGTCCGCCACGGTGGCAAAACCTTTCACGAAACCGTTCTTCAAGCCCGACTTGCCGGCCAGAAACTCGGTGTCGGTGAATTTCGCCTCCCGGAACAAGTCCAGGCACCACTGCATGGCGTCGATGGCCCGCTCGGTGGACTCGGTCTTGGTGCGGCAACGGGCCACGAAGGCGCTCCGGGCCAGCAGTTCCGTGTCCATCAGGGAGTCGACCCGGTAGGCGAGCCCCTCGCGGTCACGGACCTGCTGGGTGAAACGGGAGGCGAAACTGCTGCCGCCGACCATGTGGTTGAGGAGATGGATCCGGTGAATGTCGGGGTCGGCTTTCGTGGAAGCCTGCAGCCCGAAGTAGATGGAGCTCTGGTTGATGTTCTTTTGCACCAGGAAGACTCCGGGCCGGAACCGCGGCTCCGGCACGGCCGGAATCAGCAGGTCGCGCTTTGGCGGGGCCGAGTGATAGAAATCGGACCATTTGCTGAGCAGGTCGCTTTTCTTGAAGTCGCCGGTCACGACGACCCAGATGTTCTGGGGAAAATAGAACCGCTTGTGGAATTCGACGACTTCCTCGAGCGTGACCTGGTCGAGCCCCTCCGAGGAGAAGAGCGAGCCGTAGGGATGGTTCTGGTAGAGGAGGCCATAGAACTTGCGGCCGCAGAGATAGAACGGGTCCTCGGCGGCGGCCTGCTCCTCCTGCTGGAGCCGCCGGATTGTGTAATCCAGTTTGTCCTTGGTGAAGGCGGGCCGCGACAGGACACTGGCCAAAATCTCCACCAGGGTGGCGCCGTGCCGGCTGAGCATCGAGCCGTCCAGCCAGACCAGGTCCCGGTCGCAGGTGATGCTCAGATCGCCGGAATAGTATTCCAGCAGGGAGTCGATCTTCTCCACGGTCATGGTCGGACTGCCGCTCTCGCGGAGCATCCGGCTGGTCACCCGGGCCAGTTGGGGTTTGCCGCCCTGCTCGAACAGGGCGCCGGCCCGGACGCAGCAGCGCATCTGGAGCATCGGGATGAGCGGGTCGCTCTTGAGCAGGAAGGTCACGCCCTCGGGGCTTTCCACCACCTCGAAGTCGGTGCCTTCCACGGGGAGCTTCCAATCGAGGGGAGAGGCGGCCAGGCGGGCGATGATCCGAGAACCCTTGCTGACGTTTTCGTCGGCCGCCAAAGCGCTGGCAGCCAGGGCCAGGCCCAGGAGCAGGAGGTAGAGGCGCCGGGCGTTCATTTACTCTTTTCCTCCTCAGGCGGCAGCAGCCAGGCGACGGTCTGGTTGTCCGGCGTGAACCACTCTTTGGCGACCCGCTGGAGATCGGCCGCGTCCAGCCGCTCGATACGGTCCAAATAATCGTTGAACGCCAGCGCGTTGTTGAACAGGTCCAATCCTTCGGCCAGGATCACGGCCAGGCTCTCACCGTCGCGCAACTGCCGCAACAGGCTGCCGGTGAGATTGCTGCGGGCTTCTTCCAGGGCCCGGGTGGTCACCGGCTGATCCTTGAGCCGTTGCAAAACGGCCAGAATCGCGGTTTCCAGCTTGGACAGGTCCACGCCCTCCGCGGCGGAGGCGGTGACGGTGTAGAGCCCCGGGTAGCGCTTCATTTCCCATTGGCCGGTCTGGAAATCGATGGCGAGCCCGCTCTTGATCAATTCTTTGTAAAACAGGCAGTTTCGGCCTCGGGCGAGCAGCGCGTCCAGCATTTCGATGGCCGGGTAATCGGGGTGGTTGGCGCCGGGACGGTGGTAGCCGATGATCAGCCGGGGGCTCGCCTGCCCCCGGACCGCGATGCGCACTTCGCCTTTCTGGACGGGTTCCTGAGTCACCGCGAACGGTTTGGCGATCGGCTGCCGGTCGATCTTGCCGAAATATTTGCGGATCATGTTCTGGGCGGTCGCGAGTTGAAAATCGCCCACCAGCACGATGATGGCATTGTTGGGGGCGTAGTAGAGGCGATGGTAGTTGATAATGTCCTGGCGGGTGTAGTTCTCGATGTCGGACCGCCAGCCGATGACGCCCCAGTGGTAGGGGTGGGCGGCGAAGGCCGCCGCCAGGAAGCGTTCCTGCAGAATTTCGGCCGGCTGGGTTTCGTTGGTCTGGCGCCGCTCTTCCAGGACCACGTCGCGCTCGGAGTGAAACTCCCGGAAAACCGGTTCCTTCATCCGGGAGGATTCGAAGTAGGCCCAGGCCTCGAGGCAGTTGGCGGGAAACATCTCGAAATAGTGCGTCCGGTCGAAGCTGGTGTCGGCGTTGAGCCTGGAAAAGCCCACCTGAAAGGTGGCCACGTCCACGTCGTTCTGGACGGTCACGATTTTCTGGGTGAGATTGAGGCCCTTGATCTTCAGAAGCATGAACTCGATCTGGGTGTCCACGTCCTCGGGCGCAAGGCCCTGGGCTTTGAGGGTGCGCAGCCGGAGGACTTCCTGGAACAGGTCGTCCTGCTTTTCCATGATGGGGACTTCCTGCTCGTAGCTGACGGTCTGCAGTTCCTTCGTCCCCTTGAACATCATGTGTTCCAACATGTGGGAGATCCCGGTGAGGCCGGTGGTCTCGTTGGCCGAGCCCACCTTGTAGCGGACCAGCGAATGGACGACGGGGGTTTCATGCCGGGGCGCCAGGATCACTTGCAACCCGTTTTCCAAGTTGAAGATCTTGATCGGCAGGTTGATCGATTCGGCGGGGTAGGCCAGGCCGGCGGCCCACAGAAACAAACATGGCAAGATGAGACGTTTCATGGCATCAATATAACATATCGGCGGGAAGGGAGCCAGCGGGGAAAATGTCCCCTAAAAAAGAAATGGCCCGGACCGCCAGGCGGTAGTCCGGGCCTGCCAAAGGGGGAGGGGTGGGTCAGCGGATGGAAATGTCGCCGCTGATGGTCTTGAGCTGGATCTTGCCGGAACCGTCGCCGAAGCGCCCGCTGACGCTCACGGAGCCGTAGCCCTTGTTGGATTCCTTCTCTTCCAGTTTCGCGCCGCAGTCGATCTCCCCGCTGATGGAACCGAGCTTGCAGCGCGCGTCGGCACCCTGCGGGAGTTGCAACGTGATGTTGCCGCTGATGTTCTTGATCGAGAGCGAGGTGGCGAACCGGTGCTCGAGCTGGCAGGACACGTCGCCGCTGACGCTGGCGAGGTCGACGTCGCCCCGGGGCGCGCCCACGAACTGGATCGGCCCGCTGACGGACTTGAACTCGACCGACCCGTTCAGGTGGAGCAATTTCACTTCACCGGAAACGGTCTTGCCGTCCACCACCGCCTGGGAGGGAAGGGTGATCTTGAAGTGGACCGAACCGGAGCTCCCGCCGAAGTAGCCTTGGTTCTCGTGGGACTCGTGAACCAGGATTTCGCCGTCTTTCTGTTCGATGACCGGGGTTACGTTCTTGCCCTCCACGGTCGCCTCGACCCGTACCTCATCGGTCTTGGGTCCGGCGGCGATCTCCACGTTCCCGGAGATTGTCTTCACGATCAGGATGGTCTTTTCCGGCACCTTGAAGGTCTTGGTGACCGGGGCGCCGAAAGCGGCCAGGCTCGGGAGCAGCGATGCCAGGGCGAGGACGGCGCACGCGCGGGAAAGGGATTTCATGATCTGCACCTCCAACTGTTTTCACTCACTATGACGAAATCCCCCCCCCGAAAAGTTGCATCGGAGCGGAAAATTTATTCCACTGGCGGGGTGTGACGATTTCTTGAGACATCCCTTAGAAATAGCACCGTTTCATGGAGACAAATTTGGGGTTTGGACGGACCATCTCTTTCGACATCGATTAGCCAGAATTCTGATCAACAAACTCACGCAAGTGCCAGCAGTTAAAAAACAAACCAATTGAATGAAAAACACAAAAGCTTTCTCAAGAAGCAAAATATAATCTTGTTGTGCTTCCTCCTTGCTTCTTGTTCTTGGAGCAATGGTTGTGTCTTTAGGCAGGGCTCTATATTTAGTCATGTCTGTGCTATTTACAATTCTGGCCCGGATACCTTCCCAACCTCTTTCTTTAAAACCAAATAAGTAATAATCTGCTATGAATATTAGGTCGAAGAGAATAAATAAGGCCAAGGCAGCTGTCGCCAAATAGTAAACTACTTTTACCATGGTCATTTTAATGCTCAAGTCAAACACCTCCCAGTATCATTATGGAACAGACCACTTTTTCGCCTCACGACGAGCAAAATCAGCGGGACTACTAAAAGTGTGTCTTCCGGGGAGATTATTCCATACTAAGCGTAGTGACAAGTCTACTGAACATCCGCTAAAAAATTTCTTATGGGCCCAATGAAAACATAGCTGCGTTTTTACCCTGCAGGACTTCTCTTTGATGTGATGGCACGGGAACCATATTACCCACATTATTACCCAGTTAACTGGGCTTTACCTACATTTTTCGCCAGCGGGCGTTGCGGCCCATGCCGAGACATTCCACCTGACCGGTTGCCTTACGGGCCTTGAGAGTCCGCCGGATCAAATCAAGACTTACTCCGGGACAGGCGCGCTGAATGTCCCGCACGGTGAACTCATCAACGGTCTGCCGGAGAAAGCGATCGATCGTTTCCGTCTTCTCCCCCTTCGGCGAATCAAACGTCCTCACTCGCTCGATGAACGCGTCGTAGGCCTTCTTCAAAATGAACAGCAGATAGCCGAGGTACGGCCAGGGGTCGTGATTTCCCTCATGCCACCCTTGGGAGCTCCGTTTCAAGGTCTCGTAATACCTCTCCTTGTTCTCTTCGATCAAGCGTTCGAGGCTGATGTAGCGGCCCACTTCGATTCCCAGGTGGTAACAGGTCAACAGCAACAGCAGGCGGGAAACCCGGCCGTTCCCGTCCCGAAAAGGGTGAATGCAGAGGAAGTCCAGATTGAGCGCGGTCATGACAATCGCAGGGGCGATGGCATGTCCCTTGGTTTCTTCGTCCCAAAGCGCAAACGCGGACTGCAGACAACCCGGGGTTTCGGCGGGAGACACATTGCGAAAACGAATCGTTTCCCGGCCATCCGGGTGTTTCTCGATGATGTCTACCTGTTTGTCTTTGTATTGGCCGGCATCCCAGATATCGCCCCGGCAGAGCTGATGAAGCTTCCGGACCGTCTCCGTGGAAACCGGCAGCTTCGCCCCTTGGGCGTGGACCAGCTCAAGCGCGTCCCGGTATCCGCTCACTTCCTCCTCGCTCCGGTTTTTCAGGGCGGGGTGG
>ERZ1645192.2368-NODE-2368-length-15633-cov-6.784440_pt1 | contig 15633 bp, 15 predicted proteins | sample MGYA00575354_ERZ1645192 | MGnify/ENA primary metagenome ERZ1645192 (study PRJEB40844, sample SAMN11349763) | freshwater sediment metagenome | isolation source: river sediment | host: Sediment | place: India: Faizupur Khadar , New Delhi | collected 2017-02-21 ... | reverse complement strand
CAAGAAAATTCCCAGAATATTTTACACGATTAATCATATAAAATTACAGTCTGACCGGGATGCCGAGAATTTGTGTGACCTTTTTTGAAAATACGGCTTCTGCTATCCTTGAGAGCCCCTTAGCCGCCGTCCATTCATCCAGTACGAGGAGATCACAGGAGAGCAGACGGGCGATCTCATCTGATACTGACCCGGCTCTGCTTCCGCATAACGCGACTGGTGCATTCGGAGCTAACAGCCGCAGAGAGGCACATTCCATGGCAGCAAACATCGCAAGAGCAGCCTCACGGTCAGGATCCTTCAGAGTATCCCTGACGCCCGCATGTAAAAAAGCATCGTTCGCCGTCATCTGCCCGGCATCTATCGCCCGGATGGCATCAAGGTCCAGAGCGCCATGCACCCAGCCGGGAGCAAAGAGACAGGCATCAAATCCGCCGATGATCCGGTAATCCTGAATCAGAAGCGTGACCGTATTGGAACTGATATCTGAAACGATGCAGGTTGGGCCAAGATGACAGACAACCTCATACGCAAGGCCAATCTTCTCAGGACTTGCCTGGTGGGAGTAGACCTTGAACCGGGGATCGGTATGTGACCCCCTGTGCAGACCGGGGATTGCGACCGCCGGAATACCACTCTCCCTGATCACGTCAAATACCCGGGTCCCGCCTCCGGTATGTTCACCTGCTCCCTCACGACTTATAAGACCCCGGTTTTTCAGGAGTGAAACCGGCGTGATGTCAGAGAAATTATCACCCATCGAATAGGTGACCGCAAACCCTTCTATCTCCTCCCCTCCGGTCAGGTGCGAAAGGTCAGAGAGTTGAAACGAGACTGCTTCTGCCCGGGGAATTTTATACACGTTTTCTCCCCCGGCAAACCGCATAGCCGTCGTTCCATGATCTATCCCGACAAACATTGCTGTTATACATTTAGGTAGAAGGAAAGGGATATGAGTATGGATGCGCAGTATAGTGACCGGCGGTGCCGGGTTTATCGGGTCACACCTGGTAGACTATCTGGTCAGTGCCGGTGACGACGTAATAGTCATAGACTCCCTGATTTCCGGTGATCTGAACTCAATAAAAAGCCATCTTGATGAGAAACGAATAACGTTGGTAAGCGCAGATCTCCTCTCTGATTCCTGGCAGGAACATCTGGCAGGTGCTGACCGGGTGTATCATCTTGCAGCAGATCCAGATGTGCGGGAGAGCTCGGTCGCTCCTGAAAAACAGCTGAACAATACCATCATCGCCACCCACCGGGTTCTTGAAGCGATGAGAAAGGCAGGAGTTCCGGAGATCGTCTTTACCTCAACATCAACCGTATACGGAGAGGCATCAGTCATCCCGACCCCTGAGTCATACACCCCGATGGAACCGGTCTCTGTCTACGGGGCCTCAAAACTTGCCAGTGAGGCACTCATATCAGCATACTGCCACAGTTTTTCAATGCGATCATGGATATTCAGGTTTGCAAATATCATCGGTGCCCGCTCAGGCCATGGTGTCATCACCGACTTTATCAGAAAACTCACCACAAATCCACAGGAACTTGAGATCCTTGGAGATGGCAAGCAGACAAAGTCATACCTTGAGGTCAGGGAATGCATCAGGGCGATCATGTACGTAGTCAGTCATACCCATGATCCGGTCAATACCTACAATATCGGATCAGAGGACTGGATATCGGTCACCGAGATCGCAGATATCCTCTGCAGCGAGATGAAACTTTCACCGAAGTATCACTATACCGGTGGGAGCAGGGGATGGGTCGGTGATGTGCCAAAGATGCAGCTTGACATCAAAAGACTCAAAGCACTCGGGTATGTTCCAAATATCACAAGCAAAGAGAGTGTCAGGATAGCCGTCAGGGCAGCACTGGAGTAACATGAAAGAGAAATATTGTATCGTTCTTGGCGATGGAATGGCAGATGAGCCGCTTGCAGAGCTCTCCGGAATGACCCCGCTTGAGGCTGCCCATACCCCGAACATGGACTATATCGCCCGTGAAGGTGCCATGGGTCTCTTAAAGACCGTGCCTGACGGGTATGCTCCGGGGAGCGACATTGCCAATCTCTCCGTTCTCGGATATGATCCCGCTGCATGCTATACCGGCCGGGGAGCTTTGGAAGCAGCCAGCATGGGAATTACTCTGGGGGATGATGATGTTGCATACCGGTGCAATCTTGTGACCATCGATAATGACATCCTCGATGACTTTAATGCAGGTCATATCACCAGCGAGGAAGGGGCACAGCTCCTTGCCACCCTGAACAGTCACCTCTCAGGTATGGTCTGTCATCCGGGTATCAGCTATCGGAACCTTCTCATCTTCCCCGGAGGTAGGGGCTGTGAGTCAACGCCGCCTCATGATATCACCGGCCAACCGATTGGGGATTATCTTCCCAAAGGGCCGGATGCAGACCGGCTGCTTGAGGCGATGAGAATCAGCACAGAGGTCTTTCAAGACCACCCGGTAAACCTGGATAGAATCAGGAGAGGAAAGAAACCAGCCACCTCTATCTGGCCCTGGTCAGGAGGGAAGCGTCCGGATATGAGATCATTTCAGGAGATGTCCGGGCTTTCAGGCGGTATCATTTCAGCAGTGGATCTTCTGAACGGGATCGGAACCTATGCCGGGATGGAGATAATCAAAGTCCCCGGAGCAACCGGGTTTATCGATACCGATTACCAGGCAAAGGCCAGATATGCCATTGAGGCATTGAAAAGACTTGACTTCCTCTTCATCCATGTCGAGGCTCCGGATGAGGCAGGACATATGGGAAGTATCGAAGAGAAGGTAAAGGCAATCGAGCGGGTGGATGAGATGATTGGCACCATCATGAAAGAATATAAAGGCCGTATAGCGGTACTTCCGGATCATCCAACCCCAATCAGAATAAAAACCCATACCGCTGAACCGGTACCCTTTGCAATCCTTGGAAAGGACAAAGACGATACAACTCGGTTTTCAGAGAAGGAAGGGGCAAAAGGGATGTATGGCCTGCTCGCCGGAACCGACCTTATCCCTCTTCTTATCTCTTAATTTTTCAGACTTCTCTTCTTCATTGCGGTCTGTACATACTGAAACAGGGCAACGACCAGAATACCAATGATGACACTGACCACAAGGTCCAGTCCTGGCTGGGTTAATTCAGTTGCACGGTCAAAGAGCAGCTTTGATGATCCAAGCATCAGCCCGGTCAGGATGGCGACGATGAGGTCATGGTAATATTTGAGCAGGTATTTGAGCAGCCGGGTAAATGTCAGGATTCCGATGATACCACCGGCAAGATAGGCACCAATATCAGGCAGTGCCAGGGTTTTGATGGCATGCAGCATGTATTCGTACTGATTCATAAGGAGCGTGATATACGCCCCGGATATTCCCGGAAGGATCATGGCACACAGGGCAATAAACCCGGTAAGAAAGAGGATCGGGTACGAATGACCAAGGGCTGCAGGGTTTATCATGACTATCCCGAGGCCCAGGATAATGCCAACGATGAGAAAGATAAAACTCCCCGGATACCGGCCAGGCAGGGGGGCAAAGAGGAGAACTGAAGATGCAAGGATAAGACCTAAGAAAAAACCATTTGTCAAAACAGGATATTCCTGAAGCAGCCAGAGCATGACCCGTGATGCCAGGAGAAATGCAGAGCCGATACCAGCAGCGAGGACGATTAGAAAAATAACATCCATCTCTTCAAGTCTGGTTTTGAACGCTTCCAGATCCCACCTGATAAGATCCCGGATTATAAGCGGGGAGACATGGGCTATCGCTGAAATGAGCCGGCCATAAATTCCGGTGATGAACGCCACCGTCCCTCCTGATACCCCCGGGATGATATCACAGATACCCATGAGGAGGCCTTTTACAAATATTGGCAGATATTCAGTCAGATATGTTCTGATTTGCATGCGTGTCAATATTTTTTCTTTCTTCATCTATTTCCATGTACTGAAGTTCAGATATGGCACGAGGGAGAAATTTTTTTCTAAAACTCATGAAAGGAACGAAATATTTTTGTTTTTACGCCTGCATCTATGAAGTACAAGTGTTAGTAAAGAGTATCAGATTAGGGAAAAGCGGATGACCCTGAAGAATATGCTGATGTGGGATGAGACCCTGTTTCGGGATCCGGATGTTTTTGAGATAGATTACATCCCCGATCAGTTCAATTACCGGGAGTCCCAGATGAGGGAACTGGCTTTTCTCCTTCGGCCGGGGATCAAAGGATCACGGCCGCTCAATGCCATAATAAAAGGCACGCCGGGAACCGGAAAAACCACCTCGGTTAAGAAGATCTTTGGAGATATCGGTGAGATCAAGTCAAAGATGATCCCGGTTCACATCAACTGCCAGGTTGAGAATACGCGGTTCATGATCCTCTCCCAGATCTACCGGCAGATTGCAGGGCACAATCCCTCCGCAGCAGGAAACTCCTATAAGCGGGTCTTTGAATCTATCGCAGATATATTGCTCACCGAGGACCGGGTCCTTCTCATTGCCCTTGATGATGCGAACTATCTCCTGTTCGAAAATGAGCTCAATAATGTCCTCTACCTGCTGCTCAGGTCACATGAGACTTATCCGGGCACCAGGATTGGGGTCATGGTCATCATATCTGATATGGATGTGGATCTCTCCCGCGAACTAGACATCAGGGTTACGTCTGTTTTTTCTCCGACCGAGGTATATTTTCCGCCATACTCTGTCGAAGAGACCTTTCAGATCTTAAAAGAACGGGTCCAGCAGGGACTGTATCCAGGGGTACTGTCTGACAAGAACCTTGACCTCATTGTGGATCACACCCTCAGGTCAGGAGACATGCGGGTGGGTATTGACATGATCAAGCGGGCAGGTCTCAATGCAGAGAAGGATGCTATGCGGGAGATCGGCGAAGAGCATATTCACGAGGCGTATAAGATCTCCCGGTTCCTGCACCTCAAATATTCCATACATGCCCTCCGTCGGGAAGAGAAGGATCTCCTGCGTCTCCTTGTGAATTTATCCAGAAAGGATGAACAGCTGACATCCGGTCAGGTATATACCATAGTTAAAAAGAAACTCAAACTCGGATATACGATTTATTACGAGGCGCTCCGAAAACTGGACACACTCCGCCTTATTAACCTGGAATTCCGCGATGGGAGAGGGAGGACGCGCCTTATTAATCTTCGCTACGATCCTGATAAAATCCTGTTCTATCTATAAAAATCTCCCTAAGGGCTAAAACGAAGAGTTCAATACCGCTGCATCAGAGATGTAATGGTACTCCACGGGGGTTCGAACATGATTAGCGTTAATGAATTAGCACTTGAGATATTCGATAATCTTGCTAACTATTCAGAAGATTTCAATGTCGCATACCATGAACTTGACAACGGCGCAAAGATAGTTGACTGTGGTGTATCAGTTCCTGGCGGATACGCAGCAGGACGGGCATTCACTGAGATCTGTATGGGGGGTCTTGGTGAGGTCAATTTCAGAATGGGCCAGATAAAGCACGTTCCCATGCCATTCATTGAGGTCTCCACCGACTACCCCGCAATCTCATGTCTTGGAGCACAAAAGGCTGGATGGACCGTGAAGGCAGGTAACTATTTCGCCATGGGATCAGGACCGGCACGTGCCCTTGCCCTCAAACCAAAACACACATTCGAAGTCATCGGGTACGAAGACGAAAGTGACGACGCAGTCATTGCCCTTGAGTCTGACCACCTGCCTAATGGCGAAGTCATGGAGAAGATCGCAAAGGACTGTGGCATTGATGTAGAGAACCTCTGTGCCGTCGTTGCACCAACCGCATCACTGGTTGGATCCATTCAGGTCTGTGGCCGGTGTGTTGAGACCGCCGTATACAAACTGAATGAACTCGGGTTTGATACCAGAAAGATAACCGCAGCAATGGGAACAGCTCCGATTCCACCGGTTAAGGCCGATGCAACCAAGGCAATGGGAACGACCAATGACGCTACCATCTATCATGGTCAGATAAGCCTTACCATGAAGGCCCCCGATATTGTCGACTTCCTTGACAAAATACCAAGCAACAAGTCCAAGGGATATGGAAAACCCTTCTATGAGATCTTCAAGGAAGCAAACTTTGACTTTTACCAGATCGACACGTCACTCTTCTCCCCGGCAGAAGTTACCATCAACGAACTGACCGAAGGAAAGGTATACCACGTCGGTGAAGTAAACCCGGATGTGACCTTAAAGTCATTCGGATTTATCTAATCTTTTTTCCAAATCAGAACGTAATAAAAAAAGTTATGCGGAGATTCCAAGAGCTGACATCAGTTCTTCGAGTGGAATCCCATGTGCAGCTGCTGCTTCTGCAACGGTCTCTCCCCTGCTGATTGCACAACCAACACAGCCCATTCCAAACCGGGCAAATATCGCACCTGCATCTGGTTTTTCCTGCAGTACTTCAAGGATTGTAGAATCTTTGGACAATGCCATATGCTCATAGGTACGATAGATCACGAATAAAAGGATAACGATCTCACCTGATTCAATCCTGAATTGAGTACTATAAAAAGATCCTTTACCATATATTACAACAGAACGGCACGAAAGCCCTGATGATACTATGCTCTGGATTTCAACCACCTGTATGCGGGAGACACCGCTTGACATCGCCCTTGAAAGTCTTGGCTCCTTAACCAGGGGCGTTGAGATCGTTGACGGCGGTGTTCATCGCATCCCGGCAGTCAGTCTTCTTGAATCGTTTCCGTATAAGTATATGATCCGGCTGCCACAACGGGATATTAACCCGGCCAGTATTCTTGAACCGGTCAGGCAGGCAGCGGTGGCTGTCATCACCGAACGGTTTGAGTTTGCCTCGGAGATTGGAGCTGAAGTCATTGTTGATCCAGGTTTTGTTACATCACCGGCAGATAAAGCCCATGCAAAACGGCAACTGGCACGATCCTGTGTGGATATCATCAGGGCAGCAGATGAATTCGGCATACGGTTTTTATTCAGGAACATGGGGAGGATTGAAGGGAACATGGTCAGGTATCCTGAAGACCTCAACCTCATCACCCAGGTTCCTCTGGCCCTTGACATCGGCCATGCCCATGTGAACGGATGTCTCCCAAGGTTCCTCCATGAAGCAGCCAGCAGGTGCCTGTACCTCTATGACTGCAGGGAGTTTTCTGAAGAGCACCTTGAGATTGGCAGGGGATCCATTCACTTTGAACAGGTGGCGACGAGCATGTTTGCAAACGGAGCAAGGGGAGTGATTGATGCTCCGACATTCAGGGCAGCCCATAACAGTCTGATTGCTCTGAGACGATATGGAATCGGATAACAAAGAATGACAGAATACACACTCTATTCATGGAATGTAAACGGGCTCAGGGCTGTCAGCAGTAAAGAGGTACTTCCCGGAGTCCGGTTCCCCGGCCTTCCGGCACATGAGGGTCTGGACATCCTCTGCCTGCAGGAGACAAAGGCAGATGCACATTCCTTAAAGCCTGATATTACCCGGATACCAGAGTACTTCTTCTTCATCAACCCGGCTGAGCGGAAAGGATACAGTGGTGTTGCGATGTACTCCAGGACCGAACCGGAATCGATTGAACTTGGGGGACTCTCTCCTGAGTTTGATGCTGAAGGCCGGATAATAACCGCACGGTTCCCTGAGTTCGTCCTGATGAATGTCTACTTCCCGAACGGCGGAGCCTCGGATGAACGGCTGGCATTCAAACTCAGGTTTTATGATGCATTCCTGGAAAAAATCAAGGCCATGGATGCAGCCGGAGAGCGGATCATCTTCTGTGGTGACGTAAATACCGCCCACAAACCCATCGACCTTGCACGACCAAAGGAAAATGAGCAGGTGTCAGGCTTTTTGCCAATAGAACGGGAGTGGATTGACCGGGTCATTGCTGCCGGCTTTCATGACAGTTTCAGACTGTTTTCTGATGAAGGGAACCAGTATAGCTGGTGGGACTATAAAACCAGGGCACGTTCGCGGAACGTCGGCTGGAGAATAGATTATTTCTTCGTCAATAATGCAGTAAAACCGTTCATTACCGGGGCAGGAATCAGGAATGATATCATGGGTTCAGACCACTGTCCGGTCACCCTGACCCTTAAGTTCCCATAACCGGTTTTTTTATTTTTGTGAGTCCTTGACAGAAATGCCATAATGGCGCCTGAGGAAATCCCTGATACTCTCCGATTCTATCCACCCTTTATCCAGTTGATCGACGATCCGGTTGACCTGGGCTATCTGGCTTGCAATATGACCAGCATACTCCCCGCCCTGCAGATCATTATATCCGGCAATTATCTGGAGGGGATTTCGAATGTGATCATTCAGTATTGCAAACTGCTCGATGTATTTCTCTATGGCGATGAGAGCTTTTTTCTTTGCTTCCTCATTGGCCCGCATCTCACTGATATCTGATACAATACCAACGGTCTTAATCTGCTGGAAGCCGGCATTATACAGGGCTACAGCCTTGATAATCCAGGTCTGATACTGACCGTTCCGGTGCTTAATCCGCAGCTCCTCAGTTATCGGATCTCCGGTCAGGACATGGTGGATAAAAGCGCCTTTTACCTTCCCGATATCCTCTTCATGAATCAGTGTCGTCCATCCGGTCAGGGAACTGACCCTGGCAGAGGATTCAAGACCCAGCCATTTCTCAATATCGCCAAACCATAATATCTGATCTGATTTTTGGTCATACTCAAAGATGAGATCGGTTGCGATATGGGATGCAATCTTAAACCGCTCCTCGCTGATCCGTATGGCCTCTTCCGCTGCTTTCTGGGTAGAGAAGTCCTCAAAGGTCTCTATTGCCCCGATAGTTACCCCTTTTTCATCCACCAGTCGTGCTGATGTGCTCATAATCCATTTCCCTGCATCTCCGATATGCGGGAAGAAATCAATGACCTCATAGGCTCCTGGAACGGTTGGTGATGGTGAATAGAGGTCTGAATACCACTCATCAAGGAGCACATCGACTTCATCACCGACCATCAGGTCACAGAGCATCGGACGCTCCCCTGCCGGATAGAGGAGATGACCATGCTCACTTGTCCCGATGAGGTCATTCACCTCACGCTCAAAGAGCATGGCAAGAGCCTGATTGACCGAGAGAACGTTATGGTCAGGGCCAATAACAATTGTCGCAAAGGGCAGGCCATCCAGAACCATGCGAAGATACTCTTCCCGTTCCCGAATCTGTTTCAGATAGTTCTCCCGGGTGGTGATATCATGAATAACACCGGCGATCCGGGAGATACTCTTCATATCATCAGGAACCGGAGTCAGGGAGACCTCATAATGCCGCTTATTGTCATCCGAGACAGCCTCAAGATGGATGGTGACTGACTGTTTCTCGTGAGTTGTCTGATGGATTGCACGTCTAATCTTATCTGATGCCTCCTGCGAAAAGAGCCCGGTTGCTTCACCGGAGAGGTCAGTTCCTTCATCCCATCCGGTCAGTTCCCTGCAGGATTTATTCACCTCGATGATGCTGCCCCTGGTATCTGATAAAAAGATACCTTCAGGAATGGCATCAATGAGAGTCGTCATAACCATCCGGCCGGTTGCAATCTCATGAGCCATCCATTTCTCTTCAGAGAGATCGGTGAGCGTCAGGATGAGATCCTCCTCCTTCTGTAAGTATCCGGTCAGCACCACGGGCACCGGAAATCCATCCTTACGTTTCAGGACCAGTTCCCTGGTCGTATCAGAATGACCGTTCTCAAGGCATTGCTCAAGAAACCCGTTCAGGTCAGAACCATGTACAGCATACTCATGAAGCGATGACCCGTTCAAAGACACCGCCTTTCTGTCCAGAACATTCACGGCATAAGGATTTGCATACAGAATCTTCCCGGTCCGGTCGGTCACAATCACCCCGGTATCAATGGCAGAAAGGAGACGACGATAAGACTCTTCACGGTTGTGGAGATGAAGTGACAGAAGAGCGACCACAATCCCGATGAAGATGATAATAAGGCACCGGAGGATGACATCGGGATCAACCACCGGCTGATGATGACAGACGTATTCAAGTCCGATGTAGCCGGAGATTATTCCAAAGGTAAAGATGATTCCATGCTTTGGGAATCGCCAGCAGGCAAGAATAACAGGAATATAGAAAAGATGTGAGATGACGGTATGGATATTGTGAGATAATGCGTACCAGCAGATAAAAAAAACCAGTACGGTAGTTGAAAGGATCAAGAGTACCCAGCGATCCTGGTCTTGTGCACCAGTCACCAGATTACGCATAATTCATATTTGCGATCCCGCGTTTAAACATCAACCGGTTTATTCTGACCTGATAATTCCGAAAATACCATACGATCAGATCTGGCATCCTGCTGAAAAAAAATGAAATAATCAGATGTTCAGGCGATTGCGTATCTTAGAAGCGCTGCTATGCCACCAAGGCCGGTCAGTCGCTCACCAGGTTCAAACCGTGACGAGAAGACGACCACTTCAGAACGCATCTCTTCTGCCTGTCTGATAAGCCCGGCTGCATCGGGATCCCGAAGAAGGGTATCAACAACCATGAGGGTCTGGACTGCTCCACATCCGGTTGCATCCCTGACAGCATCAATTCCATATGCCACCGGTTCATCTTTTCCAATCCGGCGCATGAGCTCGTCAAGGCAGGTAACTTCCCGTGCCAGCTGGAGATCTCCGTTCAGTTTCTCCAGGATGCCCTGGCCGATGACCTCCTGCACTGCCCTCCTTCCCCCGGCCCGGGTATCCCCGATGACCAGCGGTGCAGAACGGGATGGATTTTTGCGCTTGAACTTCGCGATAATCTCTTCTTTCACAAACCCCGGCCCTGCAATGACCAGTGGCCCCGTCAGGAGCGAGACCTGTGACACAACCGCCTCTGAAAACTCCTCCCTGCTGCTGACCTCGGCAGTTTTCCCGCTTCCTACAGCAAGTGACCAGACCTGTTTCGGGCCGTAACTCTGCACCCGGTAGAGTTCTGCTTCTCCCTCCTCAACGGTAAGGACATGAATCGCCTCTGCTGCAGATCCTTTCACCGCCCGGTCAATCCGTTCAAGATCATTTCCTGACCATGATTTGATGACCGAGATCTCATACCCGGGTTCCAGATTCAAGGTGTGGTGAGAGCCGATGTCCACCCCTGATTCGATGGCGCCAAATACCCGAAGCCTGATTGAATACTCATGAAACTCAACATCCTCTACCCGGATACCAAGACGGACAGGTCTCTTTTCCTGCTTTTCAGGACGGATTTTATCCTGCGATCCCTCAACACTCCGGAGCGTGGTTGCATAGACGAGAGATCCGGGAGAGATAAGGTGATGGAGATGCCAGAGGTCATCACTGTTCTCCGGAAAGAGACGAATTTCACCGAAAGACCGTTGAAGATCTTCTATTTCAGCCTTCATCCTTCCACCAGATCAGATCCTCCGGGCGGGACAAAGGCAGCGACTGCCTCGGTATTGAGAGCGAACTTGAGAGCCTTCTGATCATCTGCGGATAGTTTCTCTCGAAGAGCCCGGACAACCTTCTTTGCAATGTCATTGGGCTCAAATGTTCCCGGATGAAGCGTCACACAGAGATCACAGACTTTTGAAACTGCCGATGCCGGACCTCCGAGAATCCGGGTCTGTGGCGTCTTCTGAAGGCCGATGACCACCTCAAGGGGGACGTCATGGAACCATTGCCGCTCTCCCCTGACCACGAACGAACCCCTGGAAAGGTATTCACCAGATTCTGCAGTCTTTGATACCTGATCCGGCCGTGCTGCATACACATCTGCTGAAGCAAACCCGGCACGCCATGCACCAGAATACGCAGCAGCAAACCGTGCCACCTCATCCAAGGCCTCAGTCTTTCCTTTTACGATAACCACACTGGCCCCGTGCACATCAGCATGGACAAAGGTATCGCCACCCTCCAGGTACTTCCTGATCAATTCTTCATTCTGCCCGGCATCCCGGCCACCAATGACCAGCACCTGATCTGATGTGTAAAACCATCTGAACCGGTCAAACCACCGTTTCTTTGGCCGCTGATACAACACTTTTCTGGTCCGTGCCTGTTGTACCTCACGCTCCATGGCCACTTTAACACCGGCAAGTTTCTTCTTAAACTTTTTGACCTGATCATAGTACCTTCCGGCATTCTGGTCAATGGTTTCGTGGACAAAGACTTTCACCGGACGACCAAGATCGAGCTCTACAGCTGCCTCTGCCGGGAATATCCTGATGATTCTCTTCCCTGCACCGGTAGTATCCTTCTTTAATATGGCCTCAATATCCTGCCATGATCGGGCCATAGATGCCTTTGAAAGCGTTGTAATGATTTCAGATACAAAACCATACTCTTCATAGAGGAGGGACGCGAGCTCTTCGTTTCTGGTGATATTCTTCTCAAATTTTACCACCGCCTCTTCCTGCTGATGACGGATACGGTCCTCACGTGAGATCTGTTTCTTCTCCTCCTGTTTTTTTACCGGAGGTGCAGCCGGGTAGAATGCAGCAAGGGCAGCATTAAAGGAGTCATAGGAACCGGGTTTTTCATCCAGAGCGGGAACCGGGTGACATCCGTTCTTGTCAAGAACCGGAGTCGGAGCAGTGCGGGCTTTTTCGAGGAGGTCATGAATGGCAGCATAGAGAGCCGGAGCATCAGCCTCCTTTGCCAGAGTATTTTTATCTATGCCGGTGGTGGAGAGGATGTATTCTGCATACCGCCCACCAAGGAATGACCCGACAGCAAGAGACCTCACGATGTCCCGGTCATCTGTGGACAGCCGCTCAGCAAACTCATCAACGGTGATGGAACTGACATCAGGCTGGCCAAAGACATACATGGCTCCGGGGAGCACGTCGCGGTCTTTAAACCGGTGCCGGGTGAGTGGCTGGAGGATGGTCATATCCTCCCCGCAGAGGATGATATTTCCATCATCAAAGACCTCAACAATGAGATGGAAGAGCTGCTCGGACTTTCTGATATCAATTATTACTGTCCGCTGCAAACCCTGCTGACGAATACCGTCAACCCTCCCGCCGGCAAGATATTTCCGAAGAAACATTGCAAATGCCGGAGGGATCTGCGGCATCTCGGGAAGTGTGGATACACAATGGAGTCGTCTTCCCGGTTCAATGAGGATATTGACCTTTCCCTGATTTTTACTATTCAGTCTGAAGATACAGAGACGGTTCTCATCCAGGTACACTTTATGCACCCAGAGGGGGAGGAGCCGTGTGATCTCGTCTGATACTGTGATGAGGTCAAGTCCACTCATCCCCTGCATCGTCGCCATGATACCAAATTACATATGGCCTCATGACTAAAAAAATAAGACAACTGGTGCCCCAATGACAGAAGAACCGGTCCCGATTACTCCAGCAGAAATAACTCCCACACCTCTCCCCGTTGATGAAACGGCAGAATATACGAAGCGTATCACGCGCACCCTCATTGCCGTAGGTGCCGGGTGCATCGCCGGAATCATTTGTTTTCTGACCGAACAGGCAACAGCAACATCAGGGGCAGGGAAATCTTTTATCTTTCCCATCCTGGTGATGATTGCCTCAATAATCATTCAGAAACACATTTTCATGCTCGTCCGGATAGATACGACAAAACTTGAGAAGAAAGACTGGTTCTACCAGGGTTTTATCACCTTCGCGTTCTGGTATGTCACCTGGACCATTCTGCTCTCCGAAACAACCATCTCATCCTGATAGCCCATGCGAATAGCCGTCGTCCATAAAGATCTCTGTCATTCACGCAAATGCGGGACGGAATGTATCCTGTACTGTCCGCGGGTCCGCACCGGAGATGAAACGGTCCTTCTTGATGAGGAGGGAAAAGCAGTCATCTCTGAGGAACTCTGCGTCGGGTGTGGTATCTGTGTAAAGAAATGCCCCTTTGAAGCTATCGATATCATCACTCTGCCAGAGGAACTGGAGCATCCGACACACCGGTACGGGCCGAATACCTTTGTCCTCTATGGTCTTCCTGCACCGATAGAAGGGAAGGTAACCGGTGTAATCGGGGCCAACGGTATCGGAAAATCCACTTCGATGAAGATCCTCTCCGGGCAGATAAGTCCGAACCTTGGGATCTTTGACGCTGAAGTGAGATGGGAAGAGGTTCTGAAGAAATACACCGGAACCGAACTTTTTGATTACCTGCAGCGGCTCTCCAAAGGGTCACTCAAGGCATCAGTCAAGCCCCAGTATATCGATGTCATCCCCAAAGTCTTTCAGGGGAAGGTCTGGGATCTCTTAAAGACTACTGACGAACGGGGGGCCCTTGACCGGTACCTGGATCTCCTCTCTATCCGTCAGATCCTTGACCAGGAGATTGCGAACCTCTCCGGCGGAGAGCTGCAACGGGTTGCTCTCGCTGCAGCACTTGCACGCAATGCCGACTTTTACTTCCTTGATGAAGTCACCCCGTACCTTGATATCTATCAGAGGATGGCAGCCGCCTCAGCAATACGGGAACTTGCAGCCGAAAAGCCGGTGGTTCTTATCGAGCATGATATCGCCATCCTTGATATGCTGGCCGACACGGTTCATATCGCTTATGGAAAACCAGCCGTCTTTGGTATCATCACCCGTCCGAAGGGGGTTCGGATTGGTATTAACCAGTACCTTGAAGGGTTCCTGACCGAGGAGAATGTCAGGTTCCGTGATTACCAGGTGACCTTTGAAGTCAGGGCCCACAAGGACGGTGCACAGCGGGAACCACTTCTCGCTATTCCGGAGATGAAACGATCCTTTGACCGGTTCTCACTGACGGTGCATCCGGGTGAGATCTTTGCCGGTGAGGTCATCGGAGTTGTCGGACAGAACGGTATTGGAAAATCCACATTTGCAAAACTTCTGGCAGGTGTTGAAAAACCTGATTCAGGCTCGATGGAGACGTCGGTCAGGATATCCTATAAACCGCAGTACCTGAAGGGGGACTCATCAGATACCGTTGAGTTCTTCCTCCGGCAGATTGCAAAAAATTTCGATTCTGCCCAGTACCAGCATGACATTGTTGAAGGTCTGACTTTGGGACCGATTCTCCAGATGGCAGTAAATACCCTTTCCGGTGGAGAACTGCAGCGGGTCGCAATAGCTGCCTGTCTCTCCCAGCCTGCTGACCTCTATGTGCTTGATGAACCCAGTGCCCACCTTGATGTGGAGCAGCGGGTCAGACTGACCAAGGTTTTCAGAAACCAGGTCGAAGGAAAGGAGGCAGCAATTCTCGTCATCGACCATGATATTTATGTGATTGATATCATCAGTGAACGGCTGCTGGTCTTTGACGGAGATCCCGGGGTCCGTGGTGAAGCAAAAGGGCCATTTGATATGAGGACCGGGATGAATATGTTCCTCTCCCAGCTCGGAGTGACGTTCAGAAGAGATCTGAGTGGCAGACCGCGGATAAATAAGCCGGAGTCATACCTGGACCGGGAACAGAAGAGCAAAGGTGAGTATTACTATCAGGATATCGAATAATTTTTCTACCTGGTTTTTAACTCATTTTTGCCAAAAAAATATCATGCTTTTTAAAAGTTGGGCATGAAGAGAATTATCAGGTTATTTTCGCCCAGTTTTATATGAATATTTGAAAGAGATATCTCCTAAATTAAATTTGAG
>ERZ1645192.2367-NODE-2367-length-15634-cov-6.048013_pt1 | contig 15634 bp, 13 predicted proteins | sample MGYA00575354_ERZ1645192 | MGnify/ENA primary metagenome ERZ1645192 (study PRJEB40844, sample SAMN11349763) | freshwater sediment metagenome | isolation source: river sediment | host: Sediment | place: India: Faizupur Khadar , New Delhi | collected 2017-02-21 ... | reverse complement strand
AGGCTGGTTCCGACCTCCGGCGGTGTGTGAGGGGGAAGGCCTCCGCATTTCGACGATGGCCTCGATTTCACAAGCCCCGCCGTCGCGGACGTTGTCCGGGGCGGGCTCGCCGTTTGCGGAGCTGCTGGATCGTCATACGATGCCCGGCGCCCTGTGGCGAAACGAGGGCGGGCGCATTCGATGCCTCGCCTGTGGGCACGCATGTCTTATTTCTGAAGGCCGCCGTGGAGTTTGCAAAGTGCGTTTCAATAAGGGAGGCGCCTTGCATGTGCCTTCGGGCTACGTGGCCGGCCTGGCGTCCGATCCAGTTGAAAAGAAGCCTTTCTTTCATTTTCTGCCGGGCAGCGATGCGCTGACCTTTGGGATGCTGGGCTGCGATTTTCACTGTTCGTATTGTCAGAACTGGGTGACGAGCCAGGCGCTGCGCGACGAATCGGCCGTGGCGTCCATCCACTCAACAACGGCGGAGCAAATCGTCACGCTTGCGCAAAGCCACGGCGCCCGGATGATCGTATCGAGCTACAACGAGCCCCTGATCACAGCCGAGTGGGCTGTCGAGGTTTTTCGCCAGGCACGCGGCGCCGGGTTGCCATGCGCCTTCGTATCCAACGGAAACCTGACGCCTGAGGCGCTCGAGTTTATTCGTCCCTGGATGGTTGCGTACAAGATTGATTTGAAGAGCTTTCAGGATCGGCATTATCGGGCATTGGGAGGCACGCTGGAACGTGTGACGGAGGGAATTCGGATGGTGCATCAGAGCGGGCTGTGGTTGGAGATCGTGACCCTGCTGGTGCCGGGTTTCAACAGTGAGCCATCGGAACTGCGTGCCATGGCGGGATTCATTGCATCTGTGAGCCGTGACATACCGTGGCACATCACAGCGTTTCATCCGGATTACAACCTGCTGTCTTCGCGGGCGACGACCGCGCAGGACTTGATCGAAGCGGCGAAGATCGGGAAAGAAGCAGGGTTGCGTTTTGTGTATGCGGGGAACCTGCCCGGGCGAGTGAGCGATTTGGAATCGACGCACTGTCCCCACTGCGAGGAGTTGCTGATCGAGAGGCGCGGGTACCGGGTTTTGCAGCGAACGATGCAGTCTGGGCATTGCCCTCGCTGCCTGGAACGAGTGCCTGGCATATGGGAATATCCGTTGCCATGAAAGATATGGATAGCGACCGGTGGATTCGCCCGGCGGCGGTGGCTGGCCGTTTTTACCCGTCCGATCCCGTCGAGCTGCGGGAAACAGTGGAGACCATGTTGCGGTCAGCAGGGTCGGCAAAGTGCCACGATCCTCAGGCTTTGATCGCTCCGCATGCGGGGTATATCTATTCGGGCCCGGTTGCTGCTTCCGCCTATGTGTGCTGGAAAGGGCTCGCTGCGCCGCCGAAGCGAGTTGTGCTGATTGGTCCGGCGCATTTTCTTGAGGTCAGGGGAGTGGCGGCAAGCTCGGCATCGGGTTTTAAGACGCCCCTCGGAACAGTACCTGTTGATAGAGAATCAGTTGAGAATCTTGTGGCGCAAGGTTTGGTTGCGATATCGGATGAAGCCCATTTGCGGGAGCATTCTTTGGAAGTGCAACTGCCTTTTTTGCAAATAGTTGTACCTGGTTTCAGAATCATTCCTTTGCTGGCGGGTCAGGTCGATAAGGACACGATAGCGCGGGTTATTAAACAACTTTGGAATGAGGAGACAAGGTTTGTAATTAGTTCTGATTTAACACATTACAGCGACTATGCGACAGCGCATCGTATGGATAGGCAGACGGCAGATGCCATCGAAGCACTCGAGCCCGAAAAGATCAGGCCCGAGCAGGCTTGTGGCAGAGAATCGATCTGCGGTTTGGTGGAGGCTGCGCGGGCTGCCCGATTGACGTCTGGCACCCTTGATTTGCGGTCGTCAGGGGATACTGCGGGGTCGAGGGATCAGGTGGTGGGTTATGGGGCTTTTGCATTTTATCGTTAGCGTAGATGGGTTGGCTTCCGGTGAGGGCAAAAGGGATTGGAACAACAAAAAAATCCCATTTTTCTTCTTGACTCTTTTCTCAATTTCTGGTCAAATGCAGTCAAAGTAAAAACCTAGAGGGCAAATATGAAGGGCCAATCAACTTTCGGGCAGTTCCTCTTAGCGGGTGCCGTGTGTTCGGTGCTCCTAATGTCAGCGGTTACATCTTCCGCTCAGATCTACACTTTCACCCGGGGCATCAACACCGTTGCAGGCACGGATGAAGGGATGGTGGACTGGAAGGTCAACGGCGTTGACTATTTGAATCTACAGGCGTTTTTCGTTCGCATGGATGGGGCGACTGCGGAAACGCAACTGACGAGCGGCACATACGTCCCGCCGATGGGCACGCGTCCGCCGAGTATTACTTACTCTTCCATTCCGAACCTGAGAGTTGGGAACACCATGACCTTTACGGGGTCCGGCTCTTCCGGCATTCTTAACCAGACGATTGCTTTGGCGAATACCTCGGCCACTGAAACCATAAAATTCAGCTTTTTCCTGTATTCTGACTTTAATCTTCCGGGTGCGGCAGGTAGCGACAGCGTGGCGATTAATCCTGCTACAGGGAATTATGCGAACGCGACGCAAATTTCCGCGAACGGCAGCAGCGTGCGCCAAGACTTCCAACTGGCCACGATTGCCTACAATGTTTTTCCGGCGCATATCGAGGCAACGCTTGATCCGGCTGGGTTGCTTGCCAGTCTGAAGGATGGTGGGGTGACTGCGCTTTCCGATCTGAGGACAGCAGGAATGGGTGATGCGGCGTGGGTGTTGCAGTGGGATCTTGAGTTGAAGCCGCAGGATGGGGATACCATCAGTCTGCTGTATGTTGCGGTTCCGGAACCTTCGATTTGTGCATTTGGTTTGGTGGGGGCGCTTGCTGTGATGCTGCGTCGCCGCCTGACTTTAGGTTAGTTTTCAGAACGGGACGACAAAATTCGATTATAAGGTAATTGGTATGAAAAACAAAATGGGCTGGAGTTCGAACCTTTGTTTGGCGCTTTTTTGCGCCGGGGCGATAAGTCTGCAGGCTGAAGAAGTCACTCTCACGAGTGGCTACTCGACCGCGAAGATAGACACGATCAGTGACTTGGGCATGTTCCACTGGGACCTGGGTGACGGCGTGAATCACCTTGTGCAACAGTGGTTCTGGTATCGTGACAACACGGGTTCGCACACCGTGAGCAGCCTGACGCCAAGCGCCTTGGAGTATTATCCGGCATATCCCGACTATATGAGAGTTGTGTACGGGAATTCCGATGCCCTGCAGGTTGCCGTGAGCTATCTGCTGATCGGGCAGGGGCTCGGCAAAGGCGAGATCCAGGAGAGCATCCAGATCAGAAATGGATCCGGCACAGCTTATGACGGGTTCACGTTTTACCAGTTCTCGAACTTCGATTTGTCCTCGGACAAGAGTGATATTGTCACCATAACAAGTACGGACGGCAGTCCGAGTCCGAATTGGGCGCGGCAAAGCGGCAATGGGATCAACCTGTCAGAGGTTGTGGATCCCGAAGCGGTATCGGGGACGGTGGTGCTCCCTCTGCCGGCGAAGTATGCGGCGGGGAATAAGACGGACCTACTGGGTGCGATTACCGGAGGCCAGGACCTCTCGAACATCAGCTATTTTGCTGAGGAAGGCGATCAAAACCGGGATGCCACCTGGGCGTTTCAATGGGACTTTTCTCTGGCCGCAAATATGGGGTCTGACGAGTGGTTCGACATTGCGAAGGATAAGCAGCTCGCTGTGCTGCCAGTTCCTGAACCCGGCGCGTTGAGCCTTCTTGGAATTGGTCTTGTCAGTTTGTTGCTCCGGCGCAAGTCATAGTAGATTGACTCAAGGAATTTTTTGATCATAATGGGCTGGTAATTGCCAGCCCATTTTTGTTTCGAAGAAACAGCCGGGGCATGGCATTGAAGCTATGCGTTGGCTCATCACAACTCGCCACCTTGCATGCGCTGCAGCAGGGCTGTGGTCTTTTATAGCGTGTGGCGGTGGAAGCGGCTACAACGCCGTTGTCGTGATCAACAGAGCCAGCGCCAATTCTCTCGAAGCAGGCAATTATTACAGGGAGTCCAGAGGCATTCCGCCCGAGAACGTACTGCACATCTCCTGGACGGGCACCAACATTTCCTGGAGCAGCAACCAATTTCACACACAGCTGCTTGTGCCGCTGCTCCAAATGCTTTCGGAGCGCGGCATCTCCAACCAGGTTCGCTTCGTGGCGTTGAGCATGGACATACCCTACAAGACCACGCAGCCGACCACGCCAAACGGAACCACATCCGCTTTGTTTTACGGTCCCAAGCCGGATGCGTACGGCACAATGAACAGCTATTACGCGTCCGAGTTGCCGCTCGAGCTTTCGCGCGCCACGAACGCGCCCGGGTATTCGTTTTTAACGGCGCTTCTCACTGCGGACACGGTTGGAGAAGTCAAGAGCCTGATCGATCGCAGTGTGCAGGCGGACGGATCATTTCCATCGCAGCCGATCGTGCTGGCGAAAAGTTCGGATCCCATCAGGAACATACGATATAAAGCGTTTGATAGTGCGATTCTCAATGTGACTCTTCAAGGGAAGGCGCGCATATACCGGACCAATTCGGATTCTCCGTGGGTTGCGGGCGGGCTTGCGGGTCTGCAAACCGGCCTGGCGAGCTTTTCGGCTCCGGCGGGAGGGTTGGCGCCGGGATCAATGTCGGACAGCCTGACCTCGTTTGGCGGGCAGCTTTTCGAGGCATCGGGACAGACGAGTCTCTTGGAATTCATTCGCGCGGGCGCTTCGGGAAGTTACGGCACGGTGGTCGAGCCTGGCGCAGATCCATCGAAATTCCCCAGTCCCCAGGTTTTCTTTTATTCCGCGCGTGGTTTCAGTCTGGCCGAGGCGTACTACCAAAGCCTTCACACGCCGCACCAGGGCATCGTTGTCGGAGATCCGCTTTGCCAGCCTTTTGCCCACAGTGGATCGGGTCGTTGGATGACAACAAATGAGATCATGAGCGGGGTGGTGACGATGAGTTTAACCTTCTCAGACACTGGGGTTCCGTTGAGCCGGGTTGATTTATTCCTAAACGGCCGGTTTTTAAGAACCGTTGCTGGCATTGAATCGTCCGGCGGCAATCTCCTGCGCATCAGCATCAATGGGTATCCGTTGTCTTACGTGGCGCCGTCCAACAGCACGCCTGCCATCGTCATGGCGCAGGAAATCGCGGCGCTTATCAATGATCCTGCTGTGACAAACCACACGAAGGTGGTGGCCGCTGCTCGAGGCGATCGCTTGGAGCTGCGGTCGCTGGCCACCAGCCGGAAGTCCACGCCGCGATTCTTCGAGGGGCCGCTTTCGAGTTTTTATCGGGTGAGCTACCTGCCTGATCCAATTCCGCCGCTGGTGAACATCCGGCCCGGGCAGTGGGCAGGGAGCGGGCCGGAGATTGAGATTCGGGCGCCCGGGAGGCTTCCTTACACGATCGAGGCAACGGAAAATTTTCAGGATTGGCTGCCTGTTTATACGAATAGCTCCGGCACGGACTACATCTATATTGATCCGGAATTCCCGGCTCGATCCAAGAGATTCTATCGGGCTGCGGCTGAGTATGCGCCGACGCCGCCGCCCAGGGTCGAGATGCTTGAAGTGGCTTCAGACGGGGCGCGGATCGGTGTGGATGCACGCAACGCCAGCGCGGGTGTCCTGCAGGCGACGACGGACTTCGCTCACTGGACGAACCTGGCGAGCATCGAGCAGGGTCTTGCGGTCGAGATACTGGATACGGGCGCGACAAACCTGCCGAGCCGCTATTACAGGGCTGTGCCGCCGCCGCCAAGCATTCCATCGATCGAGCTTCTTTCCATTCCCGAGGAGCAGACGGGTATTGTGAAAGTGATGAACGCGGAGCGCCCCTATGCGATCGAGGTTTCGTCCAACCTGGTGGACTGGTCAGCGATCGAGACGAACCTTCTTGTGGAGGATGTATCCCTGACGGCTCTGGCCGAGCCTGGGGACAGCAAAGATCTGACCACGTTTATTTCCGCAGCAAGCCCCCGGTTTTTGACAGTGCCTGTCCGCGGCACGTATCAATTTTTTCTCTATGGATCATCACGTCCGGGGACCTGGCTGAACCTTTCCTATTCCAAGACGAACGGCGCTGCCGGGAGCATTTCCATAACCAATAAGAATGGCGGGATGACCCTGGTGCAACTGCTTCAGTCTTTCGCGACGGAGATCAACCAATCTCCGCAGTTATCCGGTCCGGACGGCATTGAGGCGTCGGACATTCAGCCGGCGGCGGATGCGGCCTACATGAACCTGACGGCGCGCAGCCCGGGACGCGCTGCGGCTGCGATCAGTGTGCAGTTCTCGGCCGGGGCGGGAGTTGGCGTGGCGCCGTCCGCTAAGACCACTCTTGATTCGAACCGGGCGGATTTCCAGGCGCGCAATCATCTTTACATCATGGAAGGGCAGCACGGGATTTCAGCCGGGTTCGATCTGGACACTGCAGACTTGCCGGACGGTTTTCACGAGCTCACTGCGGTAGCCTATGAAGGGACGCATGTGCGCACGCAGACCCGGGCCACGCAACACGTGGTGGTGACCAACACCCCGCTGTGGGCTGAGTTGATGATTACCGGGGGCGCGACCAATGTGTCGGTGTCGTCGAGTTTTGAATTATCCGTTTCGGCCAACACGAATACCGTGAAACGAATTGAGCTGTTCAGCACCGGCGGGCTCCTGACGGGCACGAACGATGTTGCGACCGCAACCTTCGCCGTTGCCGGGACAAACCTGGGAGTGGGCCTGCATCCGTTTTACGCAATGGTTGAAACGACCAACGGCTGGAAGTTCCGGACGCAGACCAGGGAAGTTCGGTTCACCAAATAGTTTTTCCGGGCCAGGCTTCGAGTGGATCACCAGTCGCGGATGGGGCGGGAGTCGTCCGCGGGCTTTTCCTCGGGCCTGAACTGCAAAATCTTTTCCTCGCCCTTTTGGGCGTCCAGCAACTGGCGCGCCTGCTCCGGGGTCATCTGGCCGGGAGCGGCGGAAGCCGATTGTTGCTCATTGCTTTGTCGCTCTTTCTGCTCTTCAGGCCTCTGTTGCTGCTCCTTTTTATCGGGTTGCTGCTGCTTTTCCTCCTGGCCTTGCTTCTGATCCTGCTGCTGATCCTTTTGGTCCTGCTGTTGCCGTTGTTGATCCTGCTTTTGATCCTGCTTGTTCTGGTCCTGCGGTTGTTGCTGCTGCTGCTCTTTATCCTGCTCGCCCTGTTGTGGCTGTTGATCCTGCTGGTTCTGTTTGTCCTCGCCCTTCTGATCGTCCTTATCGTCCTGCTTTTGCTGTTGCTGCTGTTTCTCGAGCTCTTCGAGTTTGCGCTTCACGAAATCGCGATTAAACCCGGCATCCTTGTCCTGCGGATCGAGCTTGAGCGCGCTTTCGAAATCCCGGATCGACTTCTGCCATGCTTCGGACTTGAGCTGGGGGTCGGCGCTGGCGTCGCCGAGAGCGAAGAAAGTGTTGCCGCGGTTGTAGAAGGCTTTTTGCTGGAGCTGGAGGTCACGTGAAGCGAGTGCTTCGTTGAACTGGCTGGCGGCTTCTTCGAGTTGACGGTTTTTGTAGGCGGCGTTGCCGGCGTTGAAGTGGAGGCGCGCGTCGCCGGGAGTTTTTCGGAGCAGTTCTTTGTATTCCTTAAGCGCGCGGGCGTATTCGCCGGATTCATACGCGCGTGCGGCGGAGCCTGCGGAGGCGCAGACGTTGACTGCGGCGAATCCCAGCAGGAGCGCGATGGCGGCTTTGGTGGACAGATTATTCCCTGAGCGCGGCGCGGTTGGTTTGGCGCGCTTCCGCTCGGGGAAGAGCATTTCGACGATGAGCAGAAGGATCGCCGCGCCGAGAGGCCATTGGAAGCGCTCGTGGAATCGCTTCACGAATTTCTCTCCGGATTCGCTCTTGGGCATGGGGGCGAGGCCTTTTTCGTAGAGCGCATCGATGGCTTTGGCCCCGCGGAGCGGAAGATAAAAGCCGCGCTGAGTTGCGCCGGCGATTTCCTGGAGGATCTGCTCGTTCAGGCGCGACTTGACGACGTTGCCCTGCTCGTCGCGCACGAAGTCCTCTTTACCGGAGGCGTCCTTGACGCGAACCATTTCGCCCTGCGGGGTGCCGATGCCGATGGTGAAGATTTCGAGTCCTTTTGCCGCGGCCTGCCTGGTGGCCTCGAGCGCATTTGAATCGTGGTCTTCGCCGTCGGTGAGCAGCACCAGGACCTTGTAGTTTTCGGCCTCCGTGAAGGCGCTCATGGCGGTCTCGATCGCCTGTGAGATGGCGGTGCCGCCGCGTGAGATGCTTTGAACGTCGAGGCTCTCGACGCTCTGCCGGAATACGGAGTCATCAATCGTGAGCGGGCACTGAAGGAAGGCGCTGCCCGCGAAGGCAACGAGTCCCAGGCGATCCGTGCGGGCGCGCTGCATGAGGTCGAGCGCGGCCAGCTTTGCCCGGGCGAGGCGGTTTGGTTCGACGTCCCTGGCGAGCATGCTTTTTGAGGTGTCGATTGCGACGACAATATCCAGGCCGCGCTGGCGCACTTCCTCCCATGTGAAGCCCCACTGGGGCCGTGCCAGGGCGATGATGGCAAGGCAAATAGCGAGCGTGAGGCAGGCGTAGCGAAACCTTTGGCGTTGTTCCGAGACTCCGGCCAGCAGGCCGGGCAGGAGACGGGCGTGGATGAATTGAGTGAGCAGCGCGCGGCGTTTGCGCGACGACCACCAGAAGAAAGCCGTGATTGCCGGCGCCACCACCACGAGCAGCCACAATAACTCTGGATGAGCAAATTGCATCAGGGCAGCCTCCTCCACCGTGTGTGCCTGAGAAGTTGCTCCAGAAGGAGCAGGGCCAGCCCGGGGGCAACCGCCCAGGAGAAGATCTCGCGGTGATGCGAGTATTTCTTAATGTCCTTCTCTGTCTTCTCGAGAGCATCGATTTCCTTGTAAATGGCTTCGAGCCGCGCGGTGTTGTCGGCCCGGTAGTATTTGCCGCCGGTGTTGTCGGCGATTTTCCGGAGCGTGTCTTCGTCAATATCCACAGGCACAGGCCGGTATATCATCTGGCCGGTAAAAGGATTGCGGCCCTGGGGCACGGGCGCTTCTCCGTGGCTGCCCACGCCGATGGTATAAACCTTCACCTTGAGCGCCTGGGCCGCCTCAGCGGCAGTCAGGGGGGGGACTTTTCCGGCATTGCTTTGGCCGTCGGTCATGAGAATGGCGATTCTGCTTTTGGATTTTATTTCCCGGAGGCGATTGACTGCGATGCTCAGGGCGGAGCCGATAGCGGTGCGATTGTCGTCAATCGCGCCGAGTTCGAGCCGATCAAGATTTCGCACGAGGTAATCGTGATCGAGAGTGAGGGGCGTGGCGATGTAGGCGTCCGTTGCGAAGACGACGAGGCCGATCCTGTCGTTGGGCCGGTTCCTGATGAAACCCTCCAGGACCGCGCGCGCGAGATGGAAGCGGTTCACGCGTTTGCCTTTCAATTCAAAATCCTCGGCGCGCATGCTGCCGGACATGTCGAGGGCGACGACGATATCCACGCCGCTGGCGCTGACGCGCTGCTCGCTGCGCGTGAGGCGGGGTTGCGCAAGGGCGACGATGAAGCAGGCCAGGGCGATCCAGCGGAGCGAGGAGAGGAAGCCGCCGGAGCGGCTGCGGCTAATGTTAAGGATGCCGCGAACAAGCTGGACGGAGGAATACACGAACGCCGGCGGATCGCCGCGTCTGCCTTTCAGCCATGCCAGGACCGGCAGAAGCAGCAGGAACAGAAGAAAATAAGGTCTTCCAAAGGTCATGCAGTTTGCCCTGGCGATCCGGTTTCGGATGAATTGTTTTGTGCCGGCAGATGAGCGCCCGGCGCCGATGGGACCGCGGCTGCAGGCTCGGTCTGTTCCACGAGCTGCATGGCGGACTCGTGCAGATCTCTCAGCTCAGGCTCGGCCGGTTCGTAGCGCGCAAACTTCACGAGGTCGCAGCGCTGGAGAAAACCGGACAGAGCATTCTTCTGGTGGGCAGTGAGCAGGTCTGTGGCCTTGAGCTCGATGAGGAATTCGTCGGTCGTCCGTTCGGGCGCCCGGAAATCAAATCGCTCCTCCAGATACCATCGGATTGCATTGGAGACCCGGGTGCAAAATTCGACCGGCTGATCCATGAACATGAGAGCTTCGCGAAGCCGGCGCCGGGCGCGGATGTGCGGGGGGGTCAGGGATTCCGGAGGCAGTTGCTCCACGTGACGGCTCCTGCGCCAAAACCAGAAGCCCGCGAGGGCGGCAATCAGCAGTGCGACCAGCAGCAGCACCCACAGCCAGCCGCCGGGGATCTCGACAGGCGGCTTGATGTCCCGGATCGAGTTCGTGCCCTCGATTTTGCTGAGCAGGTTTGTGGGAGAGACCTTGGTCATGGCAGGTATTATCCCCGCAGGCGCCTCCGTTCGCGCGTTTCAAAAAACCTCGCCAGCTCGCGGGCGTAAGGCTGATCCGTTCTAAGCTGGATCGCATCAATGCCAGAGGAGCGGAAGAGCCGCAGAAGTTCCGCCTGGACCCGGGCCTGTCGCTGGGAGAATGCGGACCGCTTGCGGCTGTCAGCGGTGTTGATCTCGACGATTTCGCCGGTCTCGGCGTCCTCGATCACAATCCGGCCCAGAGGCGGGAGATCGAGTTCGTAGCGGTCGGTGATTTGGACCGCGACGAGATCATGTCTTCGGTTGACCTGGCGCAACATGGGCGCGGCGGCCTGGGCCATGGACTCGAGCAGCATCATTTGCGGGCGGGCCCGACCGCCCGATGCCGGTGAAGGCGCGGCTGCCGGGGAGCCGAGGAAGTCCGAGATCAGAACAGCAATGGCCCTGTGGGGTGTGACGCGCATGAGAAACTCCAGGCCTGTGCCGAGAGATGTGCCCCTGCGCTCGGGCTGGAAGAAAAGGACTTCGCGAATGACGCGCAACACGTGCCGCCGGCCTTTGCGCGGAGGGATGAACTTCTCGACCTTGTCGGAGAAGAGGATCAGTCCCACCTTGTCGTTATTGCGAATGGCCGAGAAGGCGAGAATGGACGCGATTTCGGCCGCCAGCTCGCGTTTTGACTGGCTGACCGAGCCGAAAAGGCCGGAGCCGCTGACATCCACCACCAGCATCAGAGTCAACTCGCGCTCCTCAACGAACTTTTTGACAAACGGGTGGTTCATCCGCGCGGTCACGTTCCAATCGATGGAGCGGACCTCGTCGCCGGGCTGATATTCGCGGACCTCCTCGAAGTTCATGCCCTGGCCTTTGAAGACACTGTGGTACTGGCCCGCGAGGCTTTCGCTCACGAGCCGGTTCGTCCGGATCTCGATCTGCCGGATTTTTTTGAGTATCTCGCGCGGGATCATGGGCCGGCTTAGGGCACTGGCAGCTCGTCGAAGATCTTTTGAACGATCGTTTCGCTGGTTTTTTCCTCGGCTTCGGCCTCGTAGGTGATGGCCACACGGTGGCGCAGCACATCCATGCCGATGCTTTTGACGTCCTGGGGTGTGACGTAGCCGCGCCCGCGCAGGAATGCGTGTGCTTTGGAGGCGAGAGTGAGGGCGATGGTGGCGCGCGGCGAGGCGCCGAGTTGGATGAAATCCTTCACATCGATCTTGTGGGCTTCGGGATCGCGGGTGGCACAGACAATGTCCACGATATAATCCTTCACCTTGTCATCCATGTAGATGTCGTTAATGACCTGGCGGGCATTCAGGATTTGTCGCGGGTTCACGACAGGCTCCGCCGATGGAATGCCCGAAGTGCGCGCCATCACATCGAGGATCTGGCGTTCCTCGGCTTTCGATGGGTAGGCGATCTTGAGCTTGAGCATGAAGCGGTCCACCTGGGCTTCCGGCAAGGGGTAGGTGCCTTCCTGCTCGATCGGGTTCTGCGTGGCCATGACGAGGAAGGGTTCCTCCAGTTTGAAGGTATGGTCTCCAATGGTCACCTGCTTTTCCTGCATGGCCTCGAGCAGAGCGCTTTGCACCTTCGCCGGCGCGCGGTTGATTTCGTCCGCCAGCACAAGGTTCGCGAAGATGGGTCCCTTGCGCGTGGTAAATGCGCCGGACTGCGGGTTGTAGATTTGAGTGCCGATGACATCAGCAGGGAGCATGTCCGGCGTGAATTGGAGCCGGGAGAACCGGACCTCCAACGCCTGTGCGAGGGACTTTACGGCGAGAGTCTTTGCAAGGCCCGGCACACCCTCCAGGAGGACGTGCCCGTTTGCCAGCAGGCCGATCACGAGCCGTTCGGTAAGGTAGGTCTGGCCAACCAGGACCTTGCCAAGCTCGTTGAACAGCGGGCGCAGGAATGCCCCGGCGTCCTGAACCGCATCATTAATCGCGCTGATTCCAGTGTTCATGCGAAAACTATTTTAGCGCACGCGCGGAAGTTGACAACCCCTTGCCTGCGGCATGAACATCCGTTCGAATGACTCAGGGCGCCGAAGAATCCGTGAACCCGCGTCTGATCTTCGTGTGCGATGACCTCGCGAAGCTGCCGCGCTTTCCGCTGCCCGCGGGTTACCGACTCAAGTGGCACTCGCCCGGGGATGAGCACCACTGGCTGCGCATTCACGAGCTTGCGGACAGGTTTACCAACATTCGGCCCGGGTTGTTCCGGGACAAGTTCGGCGATGATGACGCGTTTCTTGCGCGCAGGCAGGTCTATGCGCTGGACGCTGCCGGAACGCCCGTGGGCACCGTGACTGCGTGGCAGGGAGAGTTCCGGGGCGAGACGATCGGGCGCGTTCATTGGCTGGCGGTGGTTCCCGGGCACCAAGGCAGGGGGCTCGGGCGCGCGTTGATCAGCGTCTGCTGCGATTGTCTCATGCGGGATGGGTTCCATCGCGCTTACCTTGTGACAGGCGCGGCCCGGACGGATGCCCTCCGGCTCTACTCGAGCATGGGGTGGCTTGTCACGAGTCCTGGTTAGGAGTCCTGACAACGTTCAGCGTCAGGACTGCAATAACAGGACCATCTCTGCCGGTGGAAGCCGAAGGACTCATGTCTTCGTAAGATATCGAATGTTGCGGCGGCGGGCGGTTTTGAGCAATTTGGCTGCATGCGAACGTTGATTAAGCATGTGCTTGCCTCGGAGGGTCCCAGCGAGAATATGACCGTGAAGGGGTGGGTCCGAACCCGTCGGGATTCAAAGGGGTTTTCTTTTGTCGAAGTGAACGATGGTTCGTGCCTTGCGAACCTGCAGGTGGTTGTGGATGCCAATGTGCCCGGTTTCTCCGAGTTGGCGCACCTGACGACCGGCGCATCGGTTTCGATCGAGGGCGAACTTGTGGCGTCGCCGGCGCAGGGGCAGAAATGGGAGTTGCGAGCCAGGAAACTCGAGATGCTTGGCGCGGCGGATTCGACGTATCCGTTGCAGAAAAAGGGGCACACGGCCGAATTCATGCGCACCATTGCGCATCTGAGGCCCCGGTCGAATCTCTACGGCGCGATATTCCGAATGCGAAGCAGGCTGGCGTTTGCGGTGCACCGGTTTTTCCAGGAACGCGATTTCTTTTATGTGCAGACGCCAATCATTACCGCCAGCGATTGCGAGGGCGCGGGCGAAATGTTCCGGGTCACCACGCTGAAAGGAAACATCGACAACCGGGGCGCGGAGGATTTTTTCGGGAAACCGACCTACCTGACCGTGAGCGGCCAGTTGGAGGGGGAAACGTTCGCATGCGCTTTGTCGAACATTTACACCTTTGGACCGACGTTCCGGGCGGAGAATTCGAACACGGCGCGGCATGCGGCTGAGTTCTGGATGATCGAGCCTGAGATGGCGTTTTGTGATTTGCAGGGGGACATGGATCTGGGCGAGGAGTTTATCAAGGCGATGGCACGCCACGCGATCGAGGAATGCGCGGAGGACCTGGCGCTCTTCGGGAAGTTTGTGGACAAAGGCGTGCATGAGCGGCTGAAGTTTGTGATCGAGCGGCCGTTTGTGCGAGTGCCTTACACCGACGCAGTCGAGATCCTGAAGAAATCCGGCAAACAGTTCGAGTACCCTGTGGATTACGGCCAGAACCTTCAGTCCGAGCATGAGCGTTACCTGACAGAACAACACTTCAAGTCCCCGGTGACGGTCTATAACTATCCGAAGGAGATAAAGCCGTTCTACATGCGGCTGAACGACGACGGAAAAACGGTGACTGCGATGGACGTGCTGGTGCCGGGAATCGGGGAGGTGATTGGCGGGGCGCAGCGCGAGGAGCGTCCGGATCAACTGCTGGAGAACATGAAGTTCCACAAGCTCGATCCGAAGGATTACTGGTGGTATGCGGACCTGCGCCGTTACGGCTCAGTGCCGCATGCCGGTTTCGGGCTGGGTTTCGAGAGGTTGATTATGTTTCTGACGGGTGTTTCGAACATCCGGGACGTGATTCCATTTGCCCGCACACCGGGTAACGCGGATTTTTAGGGTAACTTTTGCCCGGAAGCTCCGCGGCGAATTACTCGATTATTTTCGGGACGCTGAACAGGCCGTTAACCTGTGCCGGGGCGTTTCGCATAGCTTCCGCGTGGTCCAGGGATGGCCGGGGCTCATCCGGGCGCGTGACATTGACCAAAGGGAAAGCGTGCGCGGTGGGCTCCACCCCCGTCACGTTGACCTCCTTGAGCTTGCCGACGTAGCCCAGCACGCGTTCAAGCTGGCCGGTCATGTCGCGCTCCTCATCCGGTGTCAGATCGAGGCGCGCCAGCCGGGCCACATAATGAATGTCTATCTCTTCGGGCATGCGGGAATCTTCAGTCTTCGTCGAATTTGCGTTCGAGCAGCAACTGGATTTCGGCCAGCGCCTGTGAGGCATCGCAGCCTTCCGCGTAAACGGTGAGCCTGCTCCCGGGGCCGGCAGCAAGCATCATCAGGCCCATAATACTTTTTCCGTTCACCTTTTCGCCGTCCTTTTCGACAAAAATATTGCAGGAAAAACGGTTGGCGGTCTTGACGAACATTGCCGCCGGGCGCGCGTGAATGCCCAAACGGTTGGAAACAGTAAAGTTCCTGGTCACGACGACACGATCATTTGCCTGTTTTGCGCTCATCCAGAAGCGTCGTTATATCAGTAGCCGAAATCCGCGCCGTTTGCCACTGATTTCTGGAAGGGGGTCCAAAAAGGATCGTTTTGCGGCGGAGTTGGGAATGATTGCTTCCCGGGAGGTGCTTCGGAAAGAGGGTGTTGGGGGGGCAAAATTGCGCGGTGCTTGCGACTGCGATTTATGGCAACAGATGAGATGTCCTCACTGTATTGATGACGTCGGAGATGCCTTATTGCGCTGCCGAATCGCTTCATAAAAGAAAACTGCGGACGCGCTCGCAACGTTGAGAGAGTCCACTCCCAGGCTCATGGGGATGGCAGCCGCGTCGTCGCAGGCGTCGAGGATTTCCGGGGAAATTCCATAACCTTCGCTGCCGAAAACGACGCAGATATCCTGTTGCAGATCAGTGGTGTAGATCGTGCGGCCATTGGTGTGCGGGTGGGCGGCGACGGAGCGGATGCCTTGCGGGCGAAGTTGGTGTAGAGCGGGATTGCGTCCGTGTTGTCTTTGATTGCTTGAAGTAAAATTTTTACTGACTGATCCAGATCAATTGTA
>ERZ1645192.2366-NODE-2366-length-15638-cov-6.355580_pt1 | contig 15638 bp, 12 predicted proteins | sample MGYA00575354_ERZ1645192 | MGnify/ENA primary metagenome ERZ1645192 (study PRJEB40844, sample SAMN11349763) | freshwater sediment metagenome | isolation source: river sediment | host: Sediment | place: India: Faizupur Khadar , New Delhi | collected 2017-02-21 ... | reverse complement strand
CATCCTGGTATTCTGCAGCATTACCTCTAAAATCCTGCGGCCGTGCTGGTGCCACCGGTATTCATCAGGCGGATCAAAACTCCCGTTGATTCCCTTATTTTCTAAAGGATCGTTATAAGGTATGCTCCAGATCCTAAAAAGACCGACTACATGATCGACGCGCAAGATATCGTAAAACTCCTGAGCGATTTTAAGTTTTTCGACAATATAACGATAATCCTGGCGGGCAATCTCCTCCCAATTATAGGTCGGCATCCCCCAACGCTGCCCTAAAGCCGCATACATATCCGGCGGGGCGCCGGCGGCAAATTCCATTTTAAAAAATTCCGGGTGGCTCCAGACATCGGCACTGTCGCGGGAAACCAAGACCGGAAGGTCTCCTTTAATAAGAATACCGTTGGCTCTAGCATACCGGCTGGCTTCTTTAAATTGCTTAAACAACACCCACTGCAGCCACATCTGAAAAACTATTTCCTCGATATGTTCCTGCCGAAAACCCGCCAAGGCAGCCGGGGAGCGGTTTTTAAACTCCGGCTCCCACTCATACCAGGGTTTTTGCCCCTGGCATTCCTTTAAAACCTTAAACAAAGCAAAATCAGGCAGCCAGTAAGCATTTTGCCGCTGAAAATCTTCAAACTCAACTGCCGCGCTTAAATCCTCAGCCAGATAGACATCCCAGAGAAGTTTTAATTTTTCTGCTTTGACCGCGTAATCAATATGGCCGTTGGCAGCACCCGGAGAATGGAATTTTTTACCGGCCAGCGGCGGGAAATCACGCAAAGCAATGTAGGCGGGCTCCAGGGCAAATGAACTTACCGCATCATAGGGGCAGAATAATCCACCCATTTCATTCATCGGCAGCAATTGAACGATGGAATTAGCGGTCAACTTAGCCCAGTCAATGATAAGTTTTAAATCCCCTAAATCGCCGATACCATAGCTATTTTTAGAATAAACCGAAAATAAAGGAATAAGTACGCCGGCGCGCCGTTGGGGTCCTATATTATCCCAATGGGTGCTGGATATGCAATTAGCCAGGTAGCTGGCAAGATTTAATTCCGACATTTTAAGGCAGGATCAAAGCCACGATCCTGTCCCCCCAAAATAAAGCAACCAGGGCCGCTATGGAAAGAAATGGCCCGTAAGGTATGGTGTGGTCTTTTTTAGTCGCTAAATTAATTAACCCCAGTAGGATCCCCAAAAACGGGGCGAGAAAAAAAGTTAACAGCGCCATTTGCCAGCCCAGAAATGCCCCGATCATGGCTAAAAGCTTAACATCCCCTCCGCCCATCGACTCGGTTTCACCGTTAATCGCCGGCTTCTTAAGCAACTTGAAATAAACCAGGTCAAATAATACCCCGGTTAAATAAATGATCCCGCCGCCGGCAACAATCCCCAGCGCGGACTTTATCATCGCAGAGAAAGTAAACTTTAAAGGGCTCAATGATAAACCGGTGATCGAAACCATAATAAAACCGACAATCATCCCGCCTACCGAAACCTCATCGGGAATAATGCGATGAGGAATATCGACAAAAGTGGCAATGATCAATCCCCAGAGCATTACCGCATATAAAAAGAAATCATAGGTCAAACCGAAGCGATTAAAAATGGCCACCATCGAGAGTGCGGTTAAAAACTCCACCAGAGGATAACGCAAGGAGATCTTCTCGTGGCAAAAACGGCATTTACCTTTAAGCAGAATAAAGCTGATGAAAGGAATATTGTCGTAACCGGGGATCCTTTTTTGGCAACGCGGGCAATGCGAGCGGGGCCAAACAACCGACTCACCTTTGGGCATGCGGTGAATGCAAACATTCAAAAAACTGCCGACCAGCGATCCAAAAATGAAAACAATTATTCTGGCGATCATAGTTTTCTGGCTCCTTTTTCTAGCGCCGCTCGCATAATTTCAACCGGTGCTTTTCTCTTAGTAAAATGCTCAAAAGCCTTTACTCCTTGGTACAAAAGCATCCCCAGGCCATTAGAGAAACCGACGCCGGCTTGCCTGGCTTGGCCCAGAAGCCTGGTTTCGTCCGGATTATAAATCAAATCATAAACAAAAAGCCCCGGGGGCATATCTCTACTTTGCACTAAACAGGGATCTTGAGGACGCATCCCTACCGGAGAAGCATTAACCAATAAATCTTTTTCCGCCAGGTTCAATTCTTCAATCCGAGCCACCGCAGAGAATCTACTCTGGATGAATAAATCCTTAAATTGGCGCATCATCCCTAAGCTTTTGTAAACATCGATATCATATATACAAATTTCTTTGGCCTTCATCTTACCCAGGGCAAAACAGACGGCGCGGGCGGCACCCCCTGCTCCGATCAAAGCAATTTTTTGAGGCTTAACTTTTAACACCTTAAGATGTCTGCTAAAACCCAGAAAATCGGTATTAAAACCCTTAAGTTTCCCTTCCCTGGTAACGACTACGGTATTGGCCGCCCCGATTTCGCGTACGCCAAAAGACCTGTTATTTAAATAAGGCAGTATTGTTTCTTTATAAGGTATCGTCACATTAAAACCGGTAATATTATTTCTCCCTAAGTTATTCAGAAAATCTTTCAATTGGCCGGATTGTAACTGGAATAATTTGTACTTAGCTTTAATCTTAAGCGCCGAGAGCGCCGCATTATGCATACAGGGAGAAAGGCTGTGCTGGATGGGAAAACCTATTAAACCGTAAACCTTCGGCTTTAAGGTCATTTGTTTTTTAATTTATTCACCGCGTCAATGTAGGCTTTGACCGCCGCTTCGACAATATCGGTGCTTGAGCCCCGGCCGCTGACCATCAAACCTAAAACTTTAAGCTTAAGACTCGCCTGGCCTAAGGCATCCTTACCGGAGGTAACTGCCTCCAGGCGGAAATCCTCTAATTTAACCTTATAACCGGTGATCTTATCGATCGCCTTAAAACAGGCATCCACCGGGCCGTCTCCGGAAGAGGTCCCGGATAAATGTTTACCGGCTTTAATCAATACTACTTGCGCGCTGGGCTTAACCTGAGTTCCGGAATTAATCTCAAAACTTTCTAATTTCCAAACGGGTTTAGCCACCCCCACTTCATCTTCGACAATAATCCTCAGGTCATCATCAAAAATATCCTTCTTTTTATCCGCGACCTCTTTAAAACGCCCAAAGGCGCGGTTAAGCTGCGCTTCGTTAAGCACAATACCCAGACTTTTTAACCTGTCACGAAAAGCGTGGCGGCCGGAGTGTTTGCCCAGGATCAATTGACTGGAGGCAATCCCAACGTCATGCGGATCCATAATCTCATAAGTGATCCGCTTCTTTAAAATGGCATCCTGGTGGATCCCGGATTCATGAGCAAAGGCGTTGCGGCCGACAATCGCTTTATTCGGCGGGACCACAAAATTAGTTGCCTTGCTCACCAGGCGGGAAGTGCGGTAAATCTCTTTGGTATTAATGCCGGTATAAAAGTTACCGAATACGTCCTTGCGCGTGCGCATCGCCATTACGATCTCTTCTAAGGAAGCATTACCCGCTCTCTCCCCGATCCCGTTAACCGTACAATGTACCTGGCGGGCACCGGCCAATACCGCAGACAGTGAATTTGCGGTCGCTAACCCTAAATCATTATGACAATGCGTAGCGATCAAGGCTTGATTGATATTCGGCACATTATTAATGATCTCGGAAATTAACGCGTGAACCTCCTGCGGATAACTATAACCAACCGTGTCGGGAATATTGATCGTACGGGCGCCCTCATTAATCGCCATCTCCACCATCCGGAAAAGAAAATCCTTATCCGTACGCGTGGCATCCTCCGGAGAAAATTCTATCTCCCCGCAGAATTTTTTTGCCTTACGGATGGCATCCCGCGCAATGCCGGCTATTTCATCCTCGGCTTTTTTGAATTTATACTTCAAATGAATCTTAGAAGTAGCTAAGAAAAGGTGGACGCGGGGATGCTTGGCTTTCTTGACCGCCATTCCCGCCCGCTCGATATCTTTATCGATACAACGGGCCAAAGCACAAACCCCGCATTTTTTGATCAATTTGGCAATCGAGGCCACCGCGGCAAAATCATCGGGGGAAGCCACCGGGAAACCCGCTTCGATAATATCGACTCCCAGCTTTTCAAGCTGCGCGGCCACTTCCAGCTTTTGAAAGCTGGTTAAAGCCGCACCGGGAGCCTGTTCACCGTCTCTTAAGGTTGTATCAAAAATAATGATTTTTTCCATAATCTATAAATTAATCTATTTATACTCCCCCCGAGCGTATTAGCAAAACTTCATTCCGCTCGGGGTAAATTCGCGCATTGACTTACGCACGCTGACGCGTGCGTAAGTCAAGCGCTCATTTAATCCACGGCATCATTTCCCGCAGCTGCTTACCGACCTTCTCGATCAAATGGTCATCGCCGGCCTTAATTAAACTGTCGAAATTCTTACGCCCGGTTTCGTTCTCTTTGATCCATTCCTTGGCAAATTTCCCGGATTTGATCTCTTTTAAGATCTTCTGCATCTCTTTGCGGGTCTTTTGCGTAATGATCCGCGGGCCGCGGGTTAAATCCCCGTAGCAGGCGGTGTTGGAAACTCCCCGGCGCATCCCCGAGATACCACGCTCCTGGATCAGGTCGGTAATAAGCTTTAACTCATGTAAAACCTCAAAATAAGCGATCTCCGGCTGATAACCGGCATCGATTAAGGTATCAAAACCAGCCTTGATCAATTCGCTTACCCCTCCGCAAAGCACCGCCTGTTCCCCAAAGAGATCAGTCTCGGTCTCTTCTTCAAAAGTCGTCTCGATTACTCCCGCGGTAGTAGCCTTGATCGCCTTAGCGTAAGCTAAAGCCAGATCTTTGGCCTGACCGCTGGCATTCTGATAAATAGCGATTAAGGAAGGAACGCCTTTACCCTCCTCATACATTTTTCTCACTAATGCCCCCGGCCCCTTAGGCGCGACCATAAATACATCCACGTTTTTAGGCGGCTTGATCTGTTTAAAGCGGATGTTAAAACCGTGCGAAAAACAAAGGGCTTTGCCTTTTTTTAGATTAGGCTTGATTGCCTCATTATAAACCTTGGCCTGCACATGGTCTTGAGTCAGGATCTGGATAATATCGGCCGCCCTGGCGGCATCCGCCGCCGGCACAGGGGTAAAACCGTCTTTTTTAGCTTGTTCAAAATTAGGGGTACCGGCCATCTCCGAAACCACCACCCTGACCCCGGAATCGCGCAAACATAATGACTGCCCGCGCCCCTGGATCCCGTAGCCGATAATCGCCACTGTCTTGTCTTGAAGTAAATTTAAATCCGCGTCACGATCGTAATAAATCTTTGCCATTTTCTACTGCCTTCCTTTCTTCCCCTGTCAGGGCGCCGCTTAAAACCATTGCGCCTGGCGTCGGGCACTAATCATTAGTTGCTAATTGCCAACTTCCCCGTCCTTACCAATTCATTGACCCCGAATCTATCCAATTCCGTTAACAGCTCGCTAATTTGACGCTGGTCCCCCACCGCCTCGATAATCGCTGTATCCGCTTGATGATGGATAATTTTACCGACGAATTTATTAAAAATAGCCTCCAATTTAGGCTTATCCTTAGGCGTATAATTTATTTTGGCCAGGACTAATTCACGGTCCAAATGCTCCTTCTTGGTAAAATCGGTGACCGTGATGACGTCAATCAATTTATTTAACTGCTTGGTAATCTGCTCCAAGATCTTTTCATCCTTGGCCTCTACCACAATCGTCATGTAGGAAATTTCCGGGTCCAGGGTTTCAGAAACCGCTAAAGAAGCAATGTTATAACCCCGGGCGCTAAATAACCCGGCGATGCGGGCTAAAACGCCAAATTTATTTTCCACGAGCACCGAAATCGTATGTCGCATTACGCCAAGCCTCCCAAAATATTATTGATCGCTTCGCCAGCCGGGACCATCGGGAAAACATTCTCCTCTTCTTCGATCTGAAAATCGATAAAAACGGTATTCTGTGTTTTAATCGCTTTGTCGATCGCCGGCCGCACCTCATCCTTTCTGGTGACCCGGATCCCCACTGCCCCGTAGCTTTCAGCCAGCTTGACAAAATCCGGTCCCGTAATCGGAGTATGCGAATAACGGCGTTTATAGAAAAGCTCCTGCCACTGCCGCACCATCCCCAGATAACCATTATTCAAAATCGCCACCTTCACATGGATTTTATTGGCCACGCAAGTCGCCAGCTCCTGGATATTCATCTGGATCGAACCGTCGCCAGCGATATTAAAAACAATCTTTTCGGGATGGCCCAGCTTTGCGCCGATGGAAGCCGGAAAACCAAACCCCATTGTCCCTAATCCGCCGGAGGAAACAAAAGTCCGGGGATGAGAGTAATTAAACCACTGCGCCGCCCACATCTGATGCTGGCCGACTTCCGTGCAAATAATGGCATCCCCCTTGGTCGCCTCCTCAATTTGCTGAATGACATATTGCGGCATGACCTTGTTCCGGTCTTTGTAAGCCAACGGATATTTTTTCTTTAGTCCATCGACATGTTTCAACCAATCCGTGATCTCCGGGCCACGTTTGATCTCCCTGACCAACTCCCCCAGCACCTGCCGGACATCGCCGACAATCGGGATATCCACACGCACATTTTTACTGATCGAGGAAGGATCGATATCCACGTGGATGATCTTGGCATGCGGGGCAAACATGTCTAAACGTCCGGTCACCCGGTCGTCGAAACGCGCTCCCAAGGCGATAATTAAATCCGCTTCCATAATACTGTGGTTAGCATAAGCCGTGCCGTGCATCCCCAGCATCCCTAAAGACTGCTTATGCTTGGAAGGGAAACCCCCCACCCCCATTAAAGTCCAGGTTACCGGACAGGAAAGTTTCTGGGCTAATTCCATTAATTCCAGAGAAGCTCCGGAGGTAATAACCCCGCCGCCAATGTAGAGCAGCGGGCGCTTGGCTTGCATAATCAATTTAGCGGCTTTTTTAATCTGCCCGGGATGGCCGGCATAACGGGGATTATAGCTTCTGATCTTGACCTCTTCTGGCCAGATAAATTCGGTTTGCGCTACCTGCACATCTTTGGGCAAATCGATGAGCACCGGACCGGGACGGCCGGTAGAGGCAATATAAAACGCCTCGCGCACGATCAAGGCCAGATCTTTAACATCCTTAACCAGGTAATTATGTTTGGTAACCGGACGGGTAATTCCGGTAATATCGGCCTCCTGGAATGCGTCATTGCCGATCAGGCCGGTCGGCACCTGCCCGGTGATCGCCACCATCGGGATCGAATCCATAAAGGCGTTAGCAATACCAGTAACCAGATTGGTGGCTCCGGGACCGCTGGTCGCCAGGCAGACCCCGACCTTACCGGTTACCCGGGCATAACCGTCGGCGGCATGCGCTGCCCCCTGCTCATGGCGCGGCAGGATAAACTTAAACCCCTCATAGTTATAAAGCGCGTCAAAGGTCGGCAAAACCTGCCCGCCGGGATAGCCAAAAACCACTTCCACCCCTTCGCGTTTTAAACACTCAAGTAAAATTTGCGAACCTGTCATTTTCATTTTATTTCAACACTGCTCCTTGATCGGCAGAACTGACCATGCGTAAATAGCGCGATAAATATCCGGTCTTAATTTTTGGCGTAACCGCCTTCCACTGCTTAAACCTTTTTGCGATTTGAGCCTTGGTCAGTTTTACTTCCAGCTTCCGGTTGGGAATATCAATTACAATTGTATCACCGTCTTTTAAGATTGCAATCGGCCCGCCGGCTGAGGCTTCAGGAGAGATATGCCCGATACATGGCCCCTTGGTCCCGCCGGAGAAACGCCCGTCGGTAATTAAGGCAACGGAATCCTCAAGACCCAGGCCGACAATTGAAGCGGTAGGCGCCAGCATCTCCCGCATCCCCGGCCCACCCGCCGGACCTTCATAACGCACCACTACGCAATCGCCTTCTTTAATCTTATTCCCCATAATTGCCCGCATCGCTTCCTCTTCACGGTTAAATACCTTAGCCTTGCCTTCAAACTTCATCATCTTGGCATTGACCCCGGACTGTTTAACCACAGCGCCACCGGGAGCTAAATTTCCGAATAACACGGCGATCCCCCCCTGCTGATGATAAGCCCGGTCCAGCGGACGGATCACTTCGGGATCAAAGATCCTGGCAGCATCGGCAATCTCATAAGTTTTCTGCCCGCTCACATTCAGGACATTATGTAGCTTTGGCTTTAATCTTTTTAATACGGCCGGGATCCCGCCGGCATATTCCACATCTTCCATAAAATGCGGGCCGGCCGGCTCAATGCTGGCAATATGCGGCACATGCTTGCTAATCTTATCGAAAGTCTTTAAATCTAAATTGATGCCCGCTTCATGCGCAATCGCCATTAAATGCAGCACTGTATTGCTTGATCCACCCAGAGCCATATCTACTACTATCGCATTCTCTAAAGATTGCCGGGTAATAATATCGCGGGGGCGGATATTCTTTTCTACCAACGCCACAATCCTTTCTCCGCTACTTTGCGCGATCCGGCGTTTTTTAGCGGATCCCGCCAGGCCTGTGCCGCACCCCGGAATGGACATACCCATTGTCTCCGTTAAGCAGGCCATGGTATTGGCGGTATATAACCCCTGGCAGGAACCCTGTCCCGGGCAGGCTTCCATCTCTAAACAGGTCAACTCTTCTCTTGAGATATCCCCTTTTTGCGCCCGCCCCATACCCTCGTAAGTATCATGCACAAAAGCTAACTTTCTTTGATTAAACCTGCCTGAGAGCATCGGCCCGGCAGTAACGATGATCGCCGGGATATTTAAACGCGCCACCCCCATGAGCATGCCCGGAGTAATTTTATCGCAATTGGTCAAGCAGATCAGCCCATCCAGTTGGTGGGCATTGCAGACTGTTTCGACCATGTCGGCGACTAACTCCCGCAGGGCTAAAGGATAGCACATCCCTAAATGCCCCATCGCGATTCCGTCGCAAATCCCCGGCACACCGAATAAAAACGGCACACCACCGCCGTAACAGACGCCACGCTCGATATATCTTTCCAGGTCGCGCATCCCGACATGGCCGGGGATCAGATCAGTAAAAGATGTGGCAACGCCGATAAAAGGGCGCCTTAAATCATTCCGCGATAACCCGGTAGCGTGTAAAAGTGCCCGGTGCGGCACTCTTTCCAAGCCTTTCTTAATCATGTCGGATCTCATTTTAAAAGACCTCCATTTAGCGGTTGACCAAACTTTTAGTCAGCCCCTTCCCCGTCGTGGACTACCCCCGCTCCCTCCTGGCGTTTACGCGTAATTACTCTTTTTAGGGTAACGTATTTATCCACCAGGGAGGCATTGTTAACGGCATTAAGCTGCTTAAACAGGAAATCAAATTTGTTTTCAATTTCCCGGGCAATCGCATCGCGCACCTCTTGCGGCAAACCCATAATCTCTTTCTTAAACGGCCCTAAAGCTTTTTTGCGGGTTTTATAGAAAAACTGCTCTTGAGTTTCGCCGACCTTGGCTTCGTTGGCGGCATTTACTTTAAGCCAGTCATAAATCCGCTGCTTTAAATCCGCCGGGAAATGCTTAGAATCATAGATCATATTTTGGAACTGCGTCGCCAAATGCACTTCGCAGGTTTCGCATTCCGCAAATTTATGGAAGGCCTCTTCCGGCAAGGTCGAAGCGCCATGCTGCACGGCTCCGCCTAAACCGAATTCCTTACGCGCCAGGCTTGAGAGGTTCTTTAAAGTATCAAAATCCAACTTGACCTGGGCGATCGAACCGTCCGGCAAAACTACCCCGCCATGGGATGTCCCGGTTTGAATCGAAATCTTACTGATCCCAACCAGGCCTTTACGCAAACGTTGTTTAAAGCCGGTCATAAAAGCCCTTAAGTCCTCCGGCGTGGAATTCTGATGCCCCACTTCGCCGATCTCGCCACCGACTGAGACGGTAATACCCTTAGGCTCAATTCTGCGGATAAACTGTGTAAGCTTAGCGCAAACCTCATAATTAGCATACTGTTGGTCGCTCACCTTGGGTTTGCTTAAATCAACTAAAGTGGAAGAATCGATATCGATATTATAGAAACCTGCGCCGACCGCTTCGGTAATTAAAGCCTGCAATGCCCCCAGCTCTTTCTCTGGATTCTCCTGGTATTTCTTCAGGTTCGCCTGAAAATGGTCGCCCTGGATAAATACCGGGCCGGAGTATTTTTCCTTAATTGCCGCGCCTAAAATTACGGCTGAATATTCCACTGGAGGCTGGGCGGTATAGCCCATCTCGGATTTAGCGATTTCGAAGATAAAGGCCTTGGCATTGTTTTTCTTGCCTACCCTAAAGAGCGCGCGGGCTAGGTCATAAGTTAAGCTGCGAATATTGATCGCCGGAACGGTAGAACCGCTAAACTCTTCCCGGCCCCTGGCCATATAATAATCTTGAATACTAGAGGGATAAATCCCGTTTTTATAGGCCAGGTCGCTGATCTTTTTGGCCAGTTTTTTCTTTAAACCTGCGTCTTCGGTCAGAACTAAATCCATTACCAGCTTGTCAATTTCCAACGGTTTCCTTCCCATCTTACCACTCCTTTTAAGTTATCAGTTGATTCGGTTATTACGTTAAAGTTTTGATCAAATTATAAAGACTCTCGATTTTTATCTCTTTTTTCATGATCGCCGTTTCAAAGCTAACCTCGGTGATTTTACCACAACCGTAGCCTAAAGCAATATCGGTTTTACCTGCCAGTAAAGCATCCACTGCCGCTTTCCCTAGGTTTAAAGCCAGATCCCGGCTCACTGCTGTGGGGCGGCCGCCCCTTTGCACGTGGCCTAAAACTACCGTGCGGGTCTCTAAACCGGTCATATCGGTTATCTGGCGGGCGATATTATCGGCCTTGCCCGCGCCTTCTGCCAGAATAATGATCCAGCTCATCTTGCCAACGAGGTTGCCGTGGACGATATCGTGGCAAATCGCGTTTAAATCCATCGGTTTTCCGGGGATAATCACATCTTCGCACCCGCCGGCCAGGGCCACGGTTAAAGCAATAAAACCCGAATCCCTCCCCATGACCTCGACCACAAAGATCCGTTCCATGCTGGTAGCCGTATCGCGGATTTTATCGATCGCATCCAAAGCGGTATTGATCGCCGTATCCGTGCCGATCGTATAATCGATTCCGTTGACATCATTATCGATGGATGCGGCGATCCCGACGCAAGGCAGATTGAATTTTTGGTAAAACTCATGGGCGGCGGCAAAAGAACCGTTGCCACCGATCACCACTAAGCCGTCGATGTTATTTTTCTGGACTGTCTCCCAAGCCCGGCGCTGGCCATCTTGGGTCCTAAACTCCGCGCAACGAGCGGTCTTAAGAATCGTCCCGCCCTGGCCGATAATCCCGGAGACGGAGCGGTGGTTTAAGACTTTAAGCTCTTCATTAATCAAGCCCCACCAGCCGCGGAAAACGCCCAGTACCTCCAGCTTCTGGTTAATCCCGTAACGGACCACAGAACGGATAGCCGGATTCATCCCCGGGGCATCCCCGCCAGTAGTTAACACCGCTATTCTTTTCAAGTCCCCATCTCCCAACTGGCTAAATATTTCTTTTGTTCCAAAGTAAGCGTGTCAATTTTAATCCCCATGGATTTCAGCTTTAATGCCGAAATACTCTTATCGATATCCTCAGGCACAACGTAGACTTGGTTTTCTAATTTACGGTAATGCTTAGCCATATACTCGGCAGAAAGCGCCTGATTGGCAAAAGACATATCCATAACCGAAGCCGGATGGCCTTCGGCCGCCGCCAGATTAATCAAGCGGCCTTCGCCCAAAAGATAGATCTTACGACCGTTACTTAAGGTATATTCATCTACGAAATCACGGGTGGCGCGTTTAGACTTGGCGATTTTTTCTAAACCCGGGATATCGATCTCAACATTAAAATGCCCGGAATTAGCCACAATCGCGCCATCCTGCATCACGCTAAAATGTTCTTTGCGGATAACATTGATGTCGCCGGTAACCGTAATAAAGATCTCACCGATCTTAGCCGCATCTTTAATCGGCATCACTTGGAAACCATCCATCGTCGCCTCAAGGGCCCGCAAAGGATCAACTTCAACCACGATCACTTTGGCCCCCATCCCCTTAGCGCGCATCGCCGTGCCTTTGCCGCACCAGCCATAACCGCAAACCACCAAGCAAGAGCCGGCGATCAGGCGGTTGGTGGCCCGGATCACTCCGTCCAGGGTTGACTGGCCTGTGCCATAACGGTTATCAAAAAGATGTTTAGTCTGCGCGTCATTCACCGCGATAATCGGATAACGCAACTTACCCTGCTGGGCCAGCGCTTTAAGGCGCACCACCCCGGTAGTTGTTTCTTCGGTCCCGCCGATAATATTCGCATGCATAGCCAGCGGGCGCTGATGGATCGTGCTGACCAAATCCGCCCCGTCATCCATGGTAATATCCGGTTTGATCTCTAAAGCCGACTTCATGTGCGCATAATAAGTCTTGGTATCTTCGCCCTTAATCGCAAAGACCGACAGCTTAAGATCCTTGACTAACGCAGCAGCCACATCATCCTGCGTAGAGAGCGGATTGGAAGCGCACAGATAAACGCAGGCGCCGGCAGATTTTAACACATCGGCTAATACGGCGGTCTCCGTAGTCACATGTAAACAACAAGAGACCTTTAATCCGGCCAGAGGTTTTTCCTTAATGAAACGCTGCTTGATTAAACGCAAAACCGGCATACTTTTAGCCGCCCATTCGATCCTCAAGGCACCTTTTTTCGCTAACTTTATATCCTTAATATCGTAATTCATCCAGCTCCCTTTCTCATCCCACGCAGGCATCTACGGGGTGTTAAAATTATAAATTCCTAGCCTGCTTTTTTAAGGCTTCGACTTTATCTAATTTTTCCCAGTGAAATTCTGGCTCCGGCCTGCCGAAATGGCCGTAGCTGGCCGTTTTTCTATAGATCGGCTGGCGTAACTTCAAAGAATCAATAATCCCTTTAGGGGTAAGCTGAAAATTTTTGCGCACCAACTGCTCTAAATCACTTTCAGCGATCAGCGCAGTGCCGTCGGTTTCTACCATCACCGATAAAGGTTCAGCCTTGCCGATAACGTAAGCCAGCTGGATTAGGCATTTTTGGGCCAATCCCGCCGCCACGATATTCTTGGCAATATAGCGGCACATGTAAGCTGCGGAACGATCGACCTTAGTCGGATCTTTGCCTGAGAACGCTCCGCCGCCGTGGGCGACCGCCCCGCCGTAAGTATCGACAATGATCTTCCTGCCGGTCATCCCCGTATCCGACTGCGGGCCGCCGACAACAAACTTACCGGTCTGATTGACAAAATACTTGGTATCCTTATCCACCCAGCCTTTAAGGATCGGCCCGGCGACATGACGGATAATTTCCTGCCTGGCTTTTTCGGTAATCCTTTTTCCGCTTTTATCCAGGATCTCTTCGGTATGCTGCGAAGCCAAAACTACCGAATCGACCCTAACTGGCTTTCCGTCATCGTATTCAACCGTGACCTGGGTTTTGCCGTCCGGCCCCAGGTATTTTAAGATCTTCTCTTTGCGCACCTGGGTTAAACGCAGCGATAATTTCTGCGCCAGCATCAAGGCTAAGGGCATAAGCTCCTTGGTTTCATTGCAGGCATAACCAAACATAATCCCCTGGTCTCCTGCGCCACCGGCATCTACCCCTTGAGAAATATCCGGAGACTGCGTATGGATAGCATTAAGAATAGCGCAGGTATGGTAATCAAAACCGTATTTAGGATGATCATAACCGATCTCTTCAATAACCTTGCGGCTGATCTCATGCACATCAATAAAGCTGCGGGTAGTAATCTCCCCTCCGACGATCAATAACCCCATCGTAACGTAAGTTTCACAGGCAACCCTTGAGTAAGGATCTTTCTCCAGACAGGCATCCAAGACTCCATCTGAGATCTGATCGCATAATTTATCCGGATGACCTTCGGTGACCGATTCGGAACTAAAATAATGTTTCTTTACTGCCATCTTTTGTCTCCTCTCATTTAAGGACGTTCTTAGCCTAAATTTATTAAAGGCAAGTGCGCTCCTATTGATTAAATAAATTTTTCTTTTGCCGAGTTTAAATACTTAAAATCCCCGATATCAAACCAGGCGCCCCCGAATACATACCCAAAAACATCCGTGCGGTCTTTTAACCAGGCGACATAACTGCCGGTAGCATCCGCCCTTCTTACTTCACCCTGCAAGTAAACATGAATCAGCGGCAGAGATTTACGCGGGATATAGTATAAACACATCGCCACCAGATCCGACCGGGGGGATTTGGGCTTCTCCTGAAAACTAGTTATTTTCTTTTGCCGGTCCAGCGTGGCTACCCCGTAACGGCTAGCATCTTTTTTGTGCTTTAAGCGGTAGAGGCCGATGCTGACATCCGGAGCATGGCTTTTAGAGAAATCTAAAAAGCCATCCAGTTTCCCGCTAAATAAATTATCCCCTCCGATAACCAACAGGTCATCCTGGAGCTTTTTTCTTTTCGCCACAAAATTTATATCACCGATCGCGCCCAGCCGGTCCCGGTTATCTGTCGTTAAATCGTTAACCAGCGTGACTTTCTTTGCGGGCTTAACACTGCGCTTCCATTTTCTAAAAGCAGCGATAAATTTACTGTTGGTAACGACATAAATCTCGTTAACCCCTGCAACCGCCGACAATTTATCGACGATATAATCGATAATCGGCCGTCCGCCTACTTCCAAAAGTGGCTTAGGATATTTTTTAGTTAAAGGATATAGCCGGGTAGCATATCCGGCAGCTAAAATCAATGCTTTCATCTTACCCTTGACGGTCTTAACCTAAAATCTGCTCCAGCCGTTTTTGCGCAAACTCTTCGACCTCTTTACCGGTAGAGAGCTTAAGCGCTTTCTCGGCAAATCCCCTGATCTCCTTAAAACTAACGGCACGGATCACATATTTTAATTCCGGGATCACCTGCGGCGGCAAACTAAATTCATCTAACCCCAAACCTAAAAGTATCAACGCTAAGGACGGCTCCCCCGCCATTTCGCCGCACATAGCAACCTTGATCTTGGCCTGGTGCGCCGAATCAATAATCCCCTTGATCAACCTTAAAACTGCCGGGTGGGCCGGGTCATAAAGATAGGCGACCTTTTCGTTACCGCGGTCAACCGCCAAGGCATACTGGATCAAATCATTCGTGCCAATACTGAAAAAATCCGCTTCCCGCGCCAAGATGTCAGCGGTCAGCGCTGCCGAAGGCACCTCCACCATGACCCCCACTTCGATCTGATCGTTAAATTTGATCCCGTTGCCATCAAGCTCCTGTTTGGCTTCTTTCAGCAGCTGATTGGCCTGGCGTAACTCCTCAACCCCGGAGATCATCGGGTACATCAACTTAAGATTACCATGCACGGAAGCCCGCAAGATGGCGCGTAATTGTAATTTGAAGATATCCGGGCGGGCTAAACAGAAGCGGATCGCTCTCCACCCCAAAAACGGCTGCATTTCATGCGGAACCTTGAATTGAGATAAAAATTTATCCCCGCCGATATCCAGCGTACGGATGATGACCGGGTGCGGATTCATCTCCTGGGCCACGTATTTATAAGCCTGGTAATGCTCCTC
>ERZ1645192.2364-NODE-2364-length-15639-cov-5.989669_pt1 | contig 15639 bp, 16 predicted proteins | sample MGYA00575354_ERZ1645192 | MGnify/ENA primary metagenome ERZ1645192 (study PRJEB40844, sample SAMN11349763) | freshwater sediment metagenome | isolation source: river sediment | host: Sediment | place: India: Faizupur Khadar , New Delhi | collected 2017-02-21 ... | reverse complement strand
GTTGATGGCCTCAATGAGTGTTTTGTCCAGTTCCGTTTTTTCGCCCTCCATGTGGCGGTAGTAATGCCGCGTCACCGTGCCGTGCGCCGCTTCAAACTCGTAGCATCCGTGCGGCGAGACCAGCACCGAAGACATCATGGCCAGCGAGCCGAAAGCCGTCGCCACCATGTCGCTCATGACGTCGCCGTCGTAGTTCATGCAGGCCCAGATGAATCCGCCCTTGGAGCGGATAACGCGCGCCACCGCATCGTCGATCAGCGTATAGAAATACTCGATGCCGAGTTCTTCAAACTTGACCTTGTATTTCTCGTCATACAGCTCCTGAAAGATATCCTTGAAGCGGTGATGATACAGCTTGGAGATGGTGTCCTTGGTGGCAAACCATAGATCCTGCTTGGTCGCAATCGCATACTCAAAGCAGCTGATGGCAAACGAGGTGATGGATGTATCCGTATTGTACATGCCGCGCACCACGCCGCCCTTTTCGTCGAATTCCGCAATCTGGACGCGTTCTTCACCTTTTTTGGATGTGATGACCAGCTCGGCTTTGCCTTTGCCCTTCACCTGCATCTCCTGCGCGTTATAGATATCGCCAAACGCGTGTCTGGCGATGGTAATCGGTTTTTCCCATGTCCGAACGCTGGGCAGAATGCCCTTGACCAGAATCGGCGCGCGAAAAACTGTGCCGTCCAGAATGGCGCGGATGGTGCCGTTCGGCGACCGCCACATCTCTTTTAAGCCGTATTCCTCTACACGCTGCGCATTGGGCGTAATCGTGGCGCACTTCACAGCCACGCCGTACCGCTTGGCGGCTTCGCCCGCTTCCACAGTCACGCGGTCGTCGGTTTCGTCGCGAACAGACAGCGCCAGGTCGTAGTACTCGGTCTTAAGGTCCACAAACGGTTCGATGAGATAATCCTTAATCATCTTCCAGAGGATGCGGGTCATCTCGTCGCCATCCATCTCGACCAAAGGCGTGGTCATAGGGATTTTTGTCATATAGAGCTCCTGTATATAAATTTTAAATAAAATTCAAAGAAATTTAACGTTGTTTACCCAACGGATTACTATTTTACTGGATAAACCCCCAAAAGACAAGGGCTTTTATCAATTATTTCAGGGGTTTTCGGCTCAAAACGCCGGTATTTGACCACAAAAAAAGCGGATGCAAAACCGCTTGCGTCCGCTTTCGTGCTCTTGCCGTATATCGTTCTATTCTTCGCCCTTTTTCTCTTTCATATAGGCTTCAAAGCCCTGTTGGCCTTCATTGGTCCACCAGTCTTCATAGGCGTCGTCGAACCACGCTTCACCCATGCCCTTGCAGGCTTCCTTTTCCATCTCTTTGCGGAATTCCCTGCGGAATTCTTTTCTGAATTCGCTGCGTCGCGGATGCTTCTTGTGGCCGCCACCGCCGCTGCCGCCGCCGAATCCGCCTAAGAGCAGACGGCCTAAGGCCGCCAGTCCCAGTCCCTGCCAATACGTGATGACCGGCAATCCGAACAGGCTGGGCATCAGCGCGTTCCACAGCCACATCACCGCAAAGGTCATCAGAACGACCAGCGCAATGCCGCCGATGGTCATGCCGATAATCCCCAATACTTTCTTCGCCGTTACTTTTTTCTTACTCATTATCTTGTTCTCCTTCATCGTCAAAATATTCACTCATGATTTTTTTTAGCTTGACCACCGCCCGCTTTTTTCGGGCGAGCAGTGTGCCGATGGGCTCGCCGGTTTTTTCCGAAAGCGTTTTATAGTCGGTGCCCCGAATCACCGTTTCCACAAACACAAATCGGGATTTTTCATCCAGCTTCAGAATCGCGGCTTTTAATGCCTGCTTCATCTCGGTTTCCAGCAATATATCCCCGTCTGTGATGCCGCCGTTCTCCTCATCCATCTCGGACGGGACTTCTCTGTCCTGTTTTTTGAAGTAGTCCTTGGCTGTGTTGGAAAGCGAGGTTTTAATATACGCCGAAATCTGATGAATCGCCGCCAGATCGCCGCCTTTGTAGATGAACTTCATGGCGGTCTGCTGGATGATGTCCTCGGCTTCGAAATCGTTCAGCGTCGAAAACTTCCGCTTCAAATACCGTTTGTAGCCATCAAAGCCGTCGCCGAAAATCTGCGATAGATTGCTCAAAGCCGAATCCTCCTCCTTTTTTGTTTGCTTTCACCCTATAGACGATCAGTGCGCAAGGTTTATTGCATATCGCTAAAAATATTTTTAAACAAAAAAAGCCTTATACTTTAAGGCTTCAATTGATCATTCGTTTATTTGCCCGCACTTTTCTCGGCCAGCGGGGTGATGCCCGGGAGCTTCAGAACTTTGCCTTCGGTCGCCGAGATGATGCACGCCAGCGTCAGGACAAACCACAGGGTAATCATGAACCAGCGAACCATACCAAACATGATGCCGACCACCGGAAGCCATGAAAGCCAGGTGAAGACCAAAAAGAGGCCAACCGACACCAGCGCCAACCAGATGGACAGCCATGCATGCGTCTTCACCAGTTTCGACTGGGTTCCGCTCAGCGCCAGAACGATGATGCCGGTGACGAAAGAGCCGACATAGGCCAGCCATGACGCGGTTTTATCGGGTATTGCAGAATTGCTCATGCTTCTTCCTCCAATGTTCAGATTGTAAACTTTGGTTCTATTCTAAACGAAACCCGTTTGATTATCAACCTTTTTCAGAACGTGCGCTTGCTGCCGAAATTCAGCCACATGATGAACGCGTCTTCTCCGTTGACGCCGTAGTAGTGCTTTCGGATGCCTTCGGTGACAAAGCCGTATTTCCGATACAGCCGAATCGCCGGTTCATTGCCCACGCGCACCTCCAGCGTGATGGCCTGACACCCGTGCGCTTCGGCGTTTTTAATCATCGTCGCCACCAGCTGTCCGGCAATGCCGCGTCCGCGGTACTGGGGCAGAACCCCGATGTTGGTGATGTGCGCTTCCTCGGCCACATCATACATCCCGCAAAACCCTAAAGCCCGTCCCTGCTCGTCCTTGGCGACAAAATAGTCGGCCACAATGCTGTCCACGATATCCGAATGCAGCATCTCGTAGGACCACGGAACCGCAAAGCATGCTTTCTCAATTTCGCTGATCGCATCGACGTCCGACGCTTTTGCTCTGGTAATTTTGATCTTCACACGTTAACCTTCCGTGCCTGCTTTCATCTGCTCGGCCTGCGACGGACGCAAGTAGTAGGGCGCAAGCTCATAGGCTGGCTGCATTCCGCCTTTTTCGGCCATGGCTTTGGCTGCCTTTAAGGTGGATGCCGCGCAGGGTATCATCGCGCTTTCGGGCAGAAACACCGCGCGTTCGCCCAGGGCTTCCTCAATCATCGCCCGATTCTTCAAAGCGCCGTCTCCCACAAAGCAAATCGTGCCCTCGGGCAGCCGGGTCAAAATATCCACGACCTTTTCTGCGCCGTCATCCGATATCCGTTCCACATCTCTCCCGTCCGACCCAAACAGCGACCAGTAGCTCTCCTGGCGTCTGGCGTCAATCATCGGACATATCGTTCCTGTAAACCCTTGGGCGTTGTACGCCAAGCTCTCCAGCGTGTTCACCCCGATGCAGGGTGTGTGGCGGTTCATCGCCATCCCCATCACCGTGCAGACACCAATCCGAATGCCCGTGAAAGAGCCCGGGCCCACATTGACCGCAAACGCGTCAATATCGCAAATCGACAAATCGTTTTCCCTCAGCACTCTGTCCACCAGCGGCATCAAATTCACCGAATGGGTATTTCTGTCGGTCACCGAAAGCTCGGCGATGATTCTGTCGTCGTCCATAATCCCCACCGAACAGGTATCCCCGCTGGTATCCAGTCCTAAAATCCGCATGCTTTACACACCTTCAATCGTGATCATCCGCGTGTCCTCATCGGTCCCGCGCGTCATCGTCACCTGTATTATATCCTTGGGCAGCAGTTCATCAATCAGCTCGGCCCATTCAATCACCGTCAGCGCTTCATCTTCCAGAAATTCCTCAAATCCAATTTCCGCGAGCTCCTGCGGATCGTCGATGCGGTAGACATCAAAATGGTTGAGTCCCGGGTACTGCCGAAGCAAAGTAAACGTCGGGCTTAAGATGGGCTCTATGATGCCTAAACCCTCGGCGATGCCCTTGACAAACATCGTTTTGCCCACGCCAAGATCACCCGAGAGCGCCACCACCGCGCCTTTCTTCAGTCGCCCAGCCATCACTGCGCCCAACGCTTTTGTCTCATTTTCCGAATGTGTTGTATATTCTTCCATCTGTCGTATATGTATCCCCAAAAATGTATTATATCACGATGTCATTCCAAAAAAAACCATAATTTCCGCTATGCCCGATGGAGCAGTTTGGACAGATAGGGATAGATTAAGAAAACCACGACGCCGTTTAACACATACTTGATTGCCGTGACCGGCACCGCTCCCGCGATGATGTATCCCCAGACGTCTTCCATGGTCGGCATATACAGCGGAATAAACACATAATAGTTAAGCACTCCGGCCATCACGCAGGCCACAACCAGGCCGATCAGCATACCGATGATAACGCGAACACGGTTTTTCCGTTTTCTGTACAGCAAAAACGCGGGCAGAGCAAACGAAAGTCCCAAGAGGAAATTGGCCAGTTCCCCCACGCCGCCCGCCGAGGTTTTCAAAATGAAATGCAAAACGTTCTTGATAAATTCAATCAGAATGCCTGCCAGCGGTCCCAGTGCAAACCCGCCCAGCAGAACCGGAACTTCGCCGAAGTCCACCATCAGCCACGGAAAAGCGGGCAGAACCGGAAACTCCAGGTAATAGATGATCAGTGCCAGTGCCGAAAGCACACCAACTTTGGCCGTATAGGCCACAGAGATTTTCTTCATGTCACTTTTGTCCTTTATTCAGAAAAGGACCCTCCTTAAAGTCAAAGATTAAAATCAATATCTTTTTCTTTGTTCAAGAAAAACAAAACCCCAGGAAAATACCCGGGGTTGCATCATCAAAAAAACGTTACCGTTCTTCTCTCATCCAGACTGTACTGTCGGCTATGGAGTTTCACCATATCAGCGTATCTTGACGAACGCTCGCGGGCTGTCACCGCCGGTCCGAGAATTTCACTCGACCCCGAAGATATTGTTTTTATCGCGTTCATTATGGCACAGCCGCCATTATTTTGCAAGATTATTTTTGGTATGCATATAGAGCAGGCCTTTCTCAACGCCGCTGAATACCAGCATGGCTGCCGATAATCCAATCGTGGCCAGCCAGTGCATTGGTGTCAGCATGACCAGAGAAAAAACGCCTCTTAGCCACGGGATGATGACCACGCCCACTTGCAGCGCGGTCGAAACCAGCAATGCGATTATCATGATTTTGTTTTTGAATAGGCCCAGTTTAAAGACCGATACCCGCTCGCTGCGCGCTCCAAACGCCGCAAACAATTGGGAGAGGCCGAGTGTCACAAACGCCATGGTCATGGCATAAGTCTGACCGCCGGCCGCAAAGCCGACAGCAAAAGCCGTCAGCGTCATCACCGCTTCGATCAACCCCGTGATGCCGATTGCGGCCCACATACGCGCGTCCAGCAGCGGCACGTTCGGGTCGCGCGGCGGACTGTTCATCACGTCGCCTTCGCTGGGTTCCAGCCCCAGCGCCAAAGCCGGAAAAGTATCCGTTACCAGATTGATCCAAAGAATATGGATGGGTGCCAACAGGATTGCCGAACCAAACAGCCAGCCGCCAAACATCGTCGCGAAAAATAGGGCCATCACTTCGCCCATGTTGGACGACAGCAGAAACCGCACGGCTTTTCTGATATTCTGATAAACCTTACGGCCTTCCTTCACAGCCTTGACGATTGTGGCAAAATTATCGTCAGTCAGCACCATATCAGCTGCCGCTTTGGATACATCGGTACCCGTAATACCCATTCCGACGCCGATATTCGCAGTCTTTAATGCCGGAGCGTCGTTGACGCCATCTCCGGTCATAGCCACAATATGCCCGAGTCTCTGAAGGGCGCGCACGATGCGCACCTTGTGCTCGGGTGCCACACGCGCATACACCGCTGTGTTTTCCACCAGGGCTTCCAGTGCCGCATCATCCATTTTGTTCAGCATCTCGCCGGTCACCGCTTCCGCGTCGTCCGAAAGAATTCCTATTTTTCGCGCAATCGCCTGCGCGGTGACACCATGATCGCCGGTAATCATTACCGCATGGATACCCGCTGTCCGACAGTCGGCTACGGCGCGTTTTGCCTCTTCCCGCGGCGGGTCAATCATGCCGCACAGACCAATCAGGGTGAGCCCGCTCTCCACCGATTCGGGATCGGAGACATCATTGGTTTTCACATCCTTTTCGGCAAAAGCCAATACTCGCAGCGCCTCACCAGCCATCTTAGAATTGACTCGTACGATTTCATCGAACAAACCTTGATTGATTATCTCATCTCCGGTTTGGGTGCGCAGCCGTTCACACCGCTTGACGAGTTCATCGGGCGCGCCCTTCACATACGCTTTGCCGTCGACAATCACGGTCATCAGTTTGCGCTCAGAATCGAAAGGAATCTCCGAATCCCGTTTACGCGCTTTTATGGTCTCAATCGTATAACCTTTCTTAAGCGCAAAATCCAGCAACGCGGTTTCAGTGGGATCACCCACCATTTTCCCTGTATCATCGGGCACCGCGTCATTACAGAAAACCATGCCGCCAATCATTTCGGTTTCAGCCCCGGGTACCCATGTATCCACCACGGTCATTACGTTTTGGGTCAGCGTCCCGGTCTTATCCGAACAGATATACTGCGTGGAGCCCAGAGTCTCCACCGCAGGGAGCTTGCGGATAATCGCACCTCGCGCCGCCATTCTCTGCATTCCCAGAGCCAGCACGATGGTGACAACCGCCACCAGTCCTTCAGGAATGGCCGCCACAGCCAGTGAAACCGCGGTTAAAAACATCTCGAACATTTCGCGTCCCATCAGGACGCCCGCACCAAACATCACGGCCGCAATCACCAGAACAGCGATAGAAATGACTTTCGATATCTCTTCCAGCTTCTTTTGCATGGGTGACGCTTCGTCCTTCGCTTCGGCTAAAGACCCTGCTATCTTTCCCATCTCCGTCTGCATACCCGTTGCGGTCACCACACCCAAAGCCCGGCCGTAGGTAATCGCCGATCCCATGAATGCCATGTTTAGGCAGTCTCCCGCCATGGCTTCCTGACCCAGAACCGTATTTGCATCCTTCTCAGTTGGAACAGACTCACCGGTCAGCGCGGATTCTTCCGCCTTTAGTCCTGCCGTCTCAATCAATCGCAAATCCGCCGGAACGTGGTCGCCCGCCTCGATATGCACGATGTCGCCGACCACCAATTCGGATGCTCGGATTTTTGCCGTGACTCCGTTGCGTATTACGCGCGCCATGGGTGCCGCCATACCCGAGAGCGCGGCCAAAGCCTTTTCGGCGCGGGCTTCCTGTACGGTACCCAAAACCGCATTAAGCAGAATGACTATGCCGATAATAATCGCATCCGTCAATTCCCCCAACGCGGCCGAAATGCCTGCCGCCGCCAGCAGAACCCAAATCATCACGCTGGCAAACTGTGCAATGAAAATACCAAAAGCAGTTTTCTTCTTCCCTTTGTCCAGCACATTCTTTCCGTATTTCGCGCGGCGTTCGTCCACTTCACTGCCGGAAAGACCGTTTGGGGATGCCCCCAGTGCTTTTAATACATCCTCCGATTTCATCGTAAAGAATAGAGGGTGATTCATATTGTTCAAAATGCGTATTCCTCCGCAAACTAATATTTACTATTTTTGTGCCAGGCTGTCTGCAAAAAGAGCCTCTCTGCTGAATGCGCCCAAGTTTTGCTTGTAATAATCATACAGCTTTCTCACGGCATCAGCCATCGGCGTAAACCGCACATCCGGAAATTCGTTTCTCAGCCGCGTGTTGTCGCCGGTGTATTCGGCACCAAGCCCTGCGTTTAAAACCTCGATTGGGTAATCGGGCACGCCGGCCGCATCCCGAATCAATCTTAGCACATCCGAGAGCAGAACCTTCTCATCGGGCACGGTATTATAGGTTTTTAATTTGGGTGTCCGCTCAATAAAAATCTTGAGGACACTCATCAGATCGTCAATATACAAAAAACTGAATCGTTTGTCCTGATGCATCACCATGGGCAGGTCGAACAACTGCCGCAGGATGTTGGACGAAATAAACCGCATATCGTATTTTTCATATTTCCCGAACAACCCGAAGATGCGCAGGTTATAGACCGGCAAATCGGTCTTCTCGATGTCTTCGGCCATCTTAAAGCGCGAGAGCGTGCCCGCATCTTTGGGGATGTTCTGCCCGAAATATTCTTCGGTCATATCCGGTTTGTACGCGTCGGTGCTGTATTCACTGCCCGTTCCAGTCACAATCATCTTGCCCGCGCGTCCGGCCGCCACCTGCTTTTTCAGGTTCTCGTACATCGCCATATTGACGGCAAAAACGCCCTCGGTGTCCTCGGCCATTCGGTGGTAGGGTTTCACCGCCGTGTGGATGATTGCGTCGTACTGTCTGTCCGCGAAAAAGGCGTCCGCCTTTGATGCGTCCTCCAGGGGCAAATCCCTGTGCCCCGGCGCGTCAATGGCGTAAACGCCGCGTAACTGTTCGATGATGTTTCTGCCGGCAAATCCGCTGCCGCCCGAAAGAAATATTTTTTTCATGCCGTCTCTGTCTCGCTGGTGGCCACCACGTTGGCGCTGGTGCCCGCGATGTTCTGCATTAAAACCTCGCCCATTTTCACGGGTGCGTTGGGCCTTAAAGTGTTGATTGCGGTCATGCATTCCATCATCTTCTTTAAGGAAACCGGCGCGTCGGTCTTCACCGAAACCACGGGCTTCACCCCGCCGACCACACGCACCGTGCTGGTCAGCACCCGCTTGGGGTCGACGAGTTCGTTTCGGGCGTATTTTTCGCCTCGGGAACACGAATTGCCTGTGATTTTCTTCACTTCGCCGTTATCGTCATAGGTCACGGTCACTCTGCACCCTTTGGGGCAGACCGTGCATGTAATCGTCTGTTCTTTAATTGTCATTTTCTCTCTTTAACCTGTATTGTCACGTTTTGTTTGGTTTTTTTCAGCAGCTTGGCTTCCAATCCTACCCGCTCCATCTCGCCGGGGGCCAGATGCTTCCTGGTTTTGCTCTTGCCGCTGGTTACATCGTACAGCACCGAAAGCTTGCCGCGTTCCATCGGCCCCGCCACGCGGAAGGATATCTGCACCTTCTTTGCTTTTTTCTTGGCGATGAGCTGCGGCAGAACATACCGCACATTGTCTCCAGGGATGACCGTCAGCAGTTTCTTCGGCGTTTTCAGTTTGCCTCTGGCCGCTCTGGCCGCGTTTTTGCCCGCCAGCATGCCCTCTTCGGTCACATAATCGACCAGGTCGTGGATATGCGCCACATTGCCGCAGGCGAATACCCCGGGGACATGGGTCTGCATCCGCTGATCCACAATCGGTCCGCCGGTAATCGGGTCCAGCTGAACGCCGCATTTTTTGGAAAGCTCGTTTTCGGGAATGAGTCCCACGCTTAAGAGCAGGGTATCGCACGCAATATATTTTTCGGTGCCCGCGATGGGCTGGCGGTTTTCGTCCACCTTGGCGTACGTGATGCCGGTCACGCGGCTGTGCCCGTGAATCTGTGTCACGGTGTGCGACAGATACAGCGGGATGTTAAAGTCATTGAGGCACTGCACGATGTTGCGCTGTAAGCCCCCCGAATACGGCAAAAGCTCAATCACTGCTTCCACCTTGGCGCCCTCCAGCGTCATGCGCCGCGCCATGATGAGCCCGATATCTCCCGAACCCAAAATGACCACCGTACTGCCCGGCATATACCCTTCGATGTTCACCAGCCGCTGGGCGGTGCCCGCCGTAAAGATGCCCGCCGGACGCTGACCCGGGATGTTCAGCGCACCCCTTGTGCGCTCCCGCGAGCCCATGGCCAGAACGATTGCCTTGGCCGAAATCTTCAGCTGGCCGTAGTGTTCGCTGTACGCGGTAATCTCCCGCTCGTGCGTGATATCCGTCACCATGGTGTTAAGATATACCTTAATCTTGGTCTCTTCGACTTTTTTGATAAAGCGGTAGGCGTATTCCGGGCCGGTCAACTCTTCCTTGAAGTAGTGCAGACCAAAGCCGTTGTGAATGCACTGATCGAGTATACCGCCGAGTTCCCCCGCCCGCTCGATCATCGCCACTTTTTTGGCGCCGTTGTCGTATGCGGCGAGGGCCGCCGCTAATCCGGCCGGGCCGCCCCCGATAACCGCCACATCGTATTGAAGTTTCTTTTCTTTTGCCATATGATTTATGCCTTTGTCTTTTTGTTTACAATCCAGGAACCGTTGTCTGTGCGCCGAATCTCCTCCATGGGGATGCCTAGCTCACGCGAGAGAATCTCCATGACCACCGGACTGCAAAAACCCCCGTGGCACCGTCCCGCGCCTGCGCGCGTCCTGTGTTTCACCCCGTCCACCGTCGTGGCGCCCGCCGGACGATGGATGGCGTCGATAATCTCGCCTTCGGTCACGGTCTCACACCGACAGACGATATGCCCGTATTTCGGGTTTTCGGCAATCGCTTTGGCCCGTTCCTCGTCGCTTAATTGAGAAAAGCGCAGCCGCTTTTCATTGTTGGGCTGGTAGGCTTCGTTCAGTGGCGCTTTCAGCCCCGCGTCCTGCAAAAGCGCCAGAACATACTCGCCAATCGCCGGACTGGACGACAACCCGGGCGATTCGATGCCGATGCAGTCAATGATACGCCCGTCGGTTTCGCTGGGCCGGATGACGAAGTCCCCGCCCTCAGGCACCGCCCGAAGTCCCGCAAACGAGGTGATAACCCCGCTCAGCGTCAGGTCTGGCACGCTTTTTTTCGCAATATCCAGCACGGATTTCAGCCCAGACCGTGTGGTTGAAAAATCGTCCTTGTCCTCGATGTTCTCGCTGGTGGGCCCCAGCAGCATGTTGCCCTCCACAGTCGGTGTCACCAGAATTCCCTTGCCCATTTTGGAGGGTGTCTGGAAGATGGTGTGGCTGACCACATTGCTGACCGCCTGATCGTACAACAGGTATTCGCCTTTTCGCGGCGTAATCTTCACGGTTTCGCCAAACATCGCGGCCACCGCGCCGCCGTATACGCCGGCCGCATTGACCAGATACCGCGCGGAAAATTCGCCCTTGTCGGTTATCACGGTGATGCTGTCCTTTTCGGGTTTAATGCCGGTCACTTCGGTATCGAAGAACACGCTTGCGCCGTTCATCACGGCGTTCTCTACCGCACCCACCGCCAATTCATAGGGGTTCACGATGCCTGAGCTTTCGCACAGCAGCGCCCCGACGACATCGTCCGAAAGGTTATGCTCCAGATTTTTGGCTTTGACATGGTCGATGATCGAAAGTCCCGGAATGCCGTTCTCTATCCCGCGGTCATACAGCTCTTTCAGAGCCGCCATATCGTCGCTGTCAAAGGCCACCACCATCGATCCATTCTTCTTATAGTTGACGTCCAACTGCCGGCACACCGTTTCCATCATCTCGGTGCCCTGCCGGTTCAGACGTGCTTTCAGCGTGCCGGGCTTGGCGTCGTAGCCGCCGTGCACGATGCCCGAATTCGCTTTGGACGTTCCCCCGCCCGCGTCGGCGGTTTTCTCAATAATCGCAATATTCAGCTGATATCGGGAAAGCGCGCGGGCCGCCATGCCGCCTGAGGTTCCCGCCCCGATGATTATCACATCAAAATTTTTCTTCATCTGTCCCTGCCGTTCTTCTGCTCAAGAATTTTCTGATTACGTAGCCCTAAGTCCGTTTAAATATATTTGGTATTATCCATAAAGCGTTATATAATATATATCATAGTTAAGACGCAATATCAATTGAAGCGGTCACACGCTTTTCTTAAAAAATCAAACAAGGAAGTGAAACCATGAGTAAACAGGATTTTTTTGTCACGGCATCGGACGGTCTTAAGCTCTGCGCGTTTAAGTTTGTTCCGGCCAAACCCAAAGCGGCATTTCTCATCCTCCACGGCTCCATCGAGCACGCCTCGCGCTATTTCGCGTTTGCCGAGTTCTTACAAAAATCGGGCATCGCGGTGTATACCTTTGACCAGCGCGGGCACGGGGACACCGCCGAATTTGACACCGACGTCGCCTATTTTTCGGATAAGGACGGCGGCTGGTATCAATCGGTGGCCGATATCCTGCAGTTTGTAGAAATCATCCGTAAAGAGCTCCCCGGCGTTCCGATCACGCTGTTCGGACACTCCATGGGTTCCTTCCTGCTGCGCACGTTTATTGCCATGCACCCCGCCGCGGTGGACAAAGCCGTCATCTGCGGCACAGGCGACGCCGCGCCTTTTCTTGTCGGCTTCGGCAAGTTGCTGGCCAGCACCATCGTCAAGCTGAAAGGCCGGAAGACCCGCTCACCGCTGGTGCATGCGCTGGTCTACGGTACGCTGAACAACCGCATTGAAAATCCCCGAACTCCGTTTGACTTCATCACCCACGACGAAAGTGTGGTAGACGCGTACATCGATGACCCGCGCTGCGGCAATCTCGTCACTGTGGAATACGCACGCGAAATGCTTTCGGGCATTCAATTTATCAGCAAAAAAAGCACCTTTGAAAGCGTCAATAAGAACATGCCCATCTTCCTTGTCAGCGGCGAGGACGATCCGCTGGCCGGTAAAGACCGCGGCGATTTCGATAAGGTGGTGACTGGCTATAAGAATGCGGGTGTGAAAGACCTCTCGGTCAAAATCTATCCCGGCATGCGGCATGAGATTTTAAATGAGATTGGCAAGGAAACCGTCTATCAGGATATCGCGGATTTCATTTTAAAATAACGTCTGACCATGCAACCAAAAAAGACCGCTTTTCCGGCGGTCTTTTCTTATCCTCTAATAAGGTCTTTCGATGCCCACATACTCGGGCGTATAGCCGCCCTTGCTCATATCCGACAGTATCCAGCACAGGTACTGTTCGCTGAGTTCCACGCGCTCCCGCGCTTCGTCGTTCGAGTACAGATACATGGTGCCGTAGACCGAATTGATGTACTTGTTGAATGTCTCGTTGTCTTTAAGTTTCAAAAATCCATCCTGGATGGCCAGCACGATATCCGGCGACGTATCGGCCGGAATGGCAAACCCGCGAAGCTCCTTTAAGGCCTCCAGCCCCTCGGCGGGCAGTTCTGGCACTTCGGTGCGGATGGACGGAATGGTCTTGGCATAGAAGCTGTGGTTGGTCAAATCTTTATCATCCATTACCGCCAAAGGAATCAGTCGGCCTTCGGTCACAGCGCCCGCCACAATATAGGCCGGAGCGATGATGCCGTCCACTTCCGCGTTCAGCGCGGCCGCCAAGGCCTGATCTTCGGTATCGTAGGACTTTAAAGTGAAATTGATGCCGCCTTCGGTGACAAAGTAGTACGGCAAAGCGGCGCCCAGTCCGCTGCCCCAGGACGCGATGACCAGCTTATCCTCGCCGTTCCTCGCCGCCAGAATGAATTCGTTCAGAGTCTCAAGGCCCACATCCCGGCTGGAGCACAGCACCATCGGTGTTCCGCCTGCGATGAAATATATCCAGTTTTTACTGGTCAGCTCTCCCTGGACATAGATGGGGATGGTCAGGCTCCGTTCGCTCATGCCGACGTACATATAGCCGTCGTGCCGCGAATGATACACCTTATAGGTTCCGGTCGATCCCGAAAGTCCGCCCGAGATATTGGTGTACATCACCCGCCAGTCCAGCTGTTCGACAAAGGCATTCCCAATCGCGCGGTTCCAATCGTCGATATTCGTTCCCGCGCCAAACGGAATCATCCATTGAATAATCGTTTCAGGATATCCTGTGTTCGCGGTGGGTACCGGCGTGGGCGTAGCTTCAACAACGGGTATCTGGGAAACCACTGGCGCCGTATTGTCCTGCACCAGGCATCCGCTGGTCAGCATCACGCACAGGATCAGGATGATAGGAATGATAATCCGCTTTGTTCTCATATTGTCTCCACATATCTTACATTATTCTGATGATTTTCTGTATTATATCATACCTGATTGAAGCTTTGAAACCCCAAATCCTACCAGCTTCCGCCGCTCTTCTCCTGCCGCGTCCGGCGCAGTTTTTCGTCCCGCTTTTTTCGGCAGTCCTCACAGCGTTTGGGCTGGGTGTTGAATCCTTTTTTTGCGTAGAACGCCTGCTCCCTTTCGGTGAACAAAAAGGGCTGTCCGCAGTCGGTGCATTTTAGTTTAATATCGGGCATTTTACCTACCGCCTTTCTATTAGACTGACGATACCACATATGACCCTGTTTTTTCAAGCCTGCACAAAAAAAGTTAATGATTGCGCCGTCTTCATTCTGTTGACAGACAATTTGACAGCGAATAGAATAGGAGATAAAGAAAATGGAAAGGAAGACATGATGAATATTACAAACGTCACCGACGGCATCACACGCATCACAACCAATGTTGAGAATATTCTGTTTGAGGGGTTCTGGGACCTGCCGACCGGCGTTTCCTTGAATTCCTATATCATAAAAGGAGAAAAAACCGCCATTATGGACGGCGTGCTGTGCTACAGCGATCTGGCGGATCATTTCAAGGATGCGCTGAACAAAATGGAAGTCAAACTGGAGGATGTGGACTACCTCATCATCAACCATATGGAGCCCGATCATTCGGGATGGATCAGCACGATTGAAAAGCTGAAACCCGAAGCCAAAATTCTGTGCTCGCAGAAATCCGCCGCTCTTCTGGACGCCTTTTTCGCACACACCGAGAACATTCAGGTGGTGAAGGAAGGCGACACGGTGGACCTCGGCGCGGGACGTGTTTTGCAGTTTATCGACATCCCCAATGTCCATTGGCCGGATACCATCGCCACCTTCGATACGCTTTCGGGCACGCTTTTCCCCTGCGACGCGTTCGGTTCCTACGGCAAGGTTGAAGCCGAGGGCTACGATGATCTTTTGGATGAAAAAGCGTTAGCGGCTTACGAATCCGAAGCCTTGCGCTACTACGCCAACATCATCGCGGCTTTCTCTCTGTTTGTCGAAAAAGCCGTGGCCAAGTGCCGCGAGCTGCCCATCAAAATCATCGCGCCCGGACACGGCATTGTCTGGCGCAAAGACCCGAATCGGATTCTGGACGATTACGCGCGATACGCCAGCTATCAGAAGGGCCCATGCAAGAAAGAAGCGACGTTGCTCTGGGGTTCCATGTACGGCATGACCGGCAAAGCCGTGAATGTGGTGACCGAAACCTTCAAGGAGGCGGGTGTTCCCTTACATATCCATAACGTCAGTGAAGCCACCTGGTCGCATGTGCTGGCCAGCGTCTGGCAGTCTCAAGGCGTCATTCTGGCCATGCCCACCTATGAATATAAGATGTACCCGCCCATGGCCTCGGTGCTGGAGGAAGTCTGCCGCAAGAAGGCGCAGAACCGACTCGCGTTTCGGCTGGGCTCCTACGGCTGGTCGGGCGGCGCGCAGAAGGATTTGGACGAAATGATGGAGCGCTACCGCACCGGATGGGATTTCATCGAACCGGTCGAATTCAACGGCAACGCCAGCGAAGAGGAGCTGGCTCGCATCAAGGAAAGCTGCA
>ERZ1645192.2362-NODE-2362-length-15640-cov-34.133333_pt1 | contig 15640 bp, 12 predicted proteins | sample MGYA00575354_ERZ1645192 | MGnify/ENA primary metagenome ERZ1645192 (study PRJEB40844, sample SAMN11349763) | freshwater sediment metagenome | isolation source: river sediment | host: Sediment | place: India: Faizupur Khadar , New Delhi | collected 2017-02-21 ... | reverse complement strand
CAGGATAAGGAGCGGGCAGAACGCATATGGCGAGCCCGAGACGGCTCTCTCCCTGCGGTCGCATCTTGCAGGCCGAGCTTCGATAGACCTCCCCGTTCCCGGCTCGTATGCGCGAAAATGCCGGATGAGATCTTGCAGGGCCAAGCTCTGTCGGCCTGCAATCTTATTGGTGCCATTGCCAGGGTCCTCACTTCTCTGGCCTTGCCTATTATCAGCCCTGGGCCATATTTAGCTGCTCTTTTCCCTGCCACCTCTCTTTCTTGGAGACTCGGCCCTGGGATCGTCGGTCTCCTTCTCTCTCTTTAGACGAAACCTCTACCCTCAATCTTTATCTCCCCCTATCTCCACTCTGTTCATCAACTCCGGATCTCCATCCGGCTCTATGGTGAACCAAGATGCTCATAGGAATTCTATCTGATGCCCACGACAGCATACAGAGGGTCAAGGACGCCCTGCGCATATTTTCTGAGCAAAAAGTTGATCTGATCCTCTTTGCCGGGGACATGATAGGCTCAGGCAACTGCTACGTCTTCGAGGGGCTGGGCATTCCGATAAAGCTGGTTTACGGCAATAACGACGGCGACCGGGCAGGCCTGGCCCTCGAGTTCGCCCGTATAGGAGGAGAGTATCTGGGCGACTTCGGGGAGATAGAAGCAGACGGCCTCAAGATCGCCCTTCTTCACGGCACCGAAGAGCCCCTGGTCCGGGCAGTTGTGGCCTCCCAGATATACGATGTGGTAGTGCGCGGCCACAACCACCGCGCTGAGTCCACCAGATACGGCAAGACCCTCCTGGTCAATCCCGGCGAGATCTGGGGCCACCTGACCGGCCTTTCCAGCATCGCTATTCTGGATACGACCAGCCTGGAGGTAAAGTTCATAGAGCTGGGACGGGTCAGGACCTTTCGAGAGATAATCAAGGGATGATCAGGGATGACTGAAGGCGCCCCCGTCCCCAGTCTGGGACTGAATCTTCTGGTGGAGCATGAGGGGAATAGAATCAAGCGCATCTTCTTCTCCCATGATGCCCCCGAGAGGCCCTGCCGCCTGGCAGAGGAGATAGCCGTCTATCTGGAGCAGGGTGGCCCCTGCCCCCAGGCGGATCTGGACCTCTCCCTCTGCACCGATTTTCAAAAAAGGGTTTATGCCGTGGTCCGGTCCATACCCAGGGGAGAGACCATGACCTACGGCCAGGTGGCAGAGCTTGCCAATAGCCCTGGCGCCGCACGCGCTGTGGGCCGGGCCATGGCCGCCAATCCCTTCGCCATACTCATTCCCTGCCACCGGGTGCTGGCCAAAGACGGCCCTGGCGGCTATGCCTATGGCCAGGATATAAAAGAAAGGCTCTTGAGGCTGGAGGGTCAAATCAGATAAAAATCCTCTTGCCACTGATGTCACCCATGACGGATATCACCCATACAGATGGAAATGAGGGAGATATTCTACCTCTAATCCTATATAGAAAAATGCATTCGGCCTATGCAAATTGCTGACCTGCTACGATTACTGCAGATTCATCAAAGGCATAATCTTCTTCATATATCTCTCCAGCCGCTCCTCACATTCCACCCAGGTCACATCCACATCCATCTCCTGCATGATCTCCTGGAGCTCAGCCTTCACCTCCTCCCAGGAGTACTTGTCCTCTTTCCGGCAGAGATCGGTCAAGAGGCGCAGGGTGGGAACAAAGGCCTGCTTAAATTTGGAGCGGACGAATATCATAAAACGCTCCCCCATATCCGTGGAGAGATAAGACTTCAATTCGTCCAGGATTTGATACTGAGAGGCGCAGGGATCCAGATAGGGATCGACGATATCCTCGCCGTACTTTTCGGAGAGACTCTGGTAGACCTTCCGGAAGAGCCGGTCGATATAATCTTTGGAATAAGCCGGCTCATTTATCTCCGCCGCCAGGCTATAGCCCACTATCCTGCAGCGGAGAAGCTGAATTCTGATCTCCTCCAGAGGCAAATTGGTGTGAATTCTATTTAGATAATCCTCAAGGGTCTCCAGCCGTTTATGGGGCTCAAAGGTGACAGGCATATCGACACTTCCTCACAATTAATAATGATGTATGTCCTGGAGATAGTTATTTCTTTCGGGAATCCGCCAGATCCTGCATCCAGCTCAAGACCAGTGCCGCCAGTATGATCAAGCTATTTCAGCTTACGATGAAGTAATCAGGCTCTACCCCGACTTCAACGGGGTCTTGGCTTGCAAAGGGGCTGCTCTCGATAAACTGGGCAAGTGTGAAGAAGCTATTTTGGCCTACGATGAAGCCATCAGGCTCGATCCCGATAATGATGATGCTTGGAGACTTAAAGGTCTAACTCTAGATAAAATGGGTAGATATGACAAAGCTATTTCCGCCTACGATCAAGCCCTTTTGCTTAATCCTTACGTCGCTGATACCTGGTACCAAAAAGGTCTAGCTCTCGAGAAACTTGGTAGGACAACAGACGCCAATGAAGCCATCGCCAAAGCGGAGGAACTCTCCGGATATGAATTCTATCCCTAGAGCTAAATGCAAACAGATAAGGCCAAATATATAGAGGTCTTAAAAGGTCTTCTGATGAAAAGGCTCACCGCCACAGTCTCCGGGAAGGTGCAGAAGGTAGGCTATCGAAAAAGGATCATCGATATTGCCATTGCTTTCGGCATAAAGGGAATTGTGGAGAACCTGGAAGACGGCAGGGTCAGGATCATAGCCGAGGGCGACGAGGAGAAGCTGAAGTGGTTTGAGACTGCCATTGAGATAAAGAACACCCTGATTCAGGTCGCCTCTGTCGAAAGGGCATATGCTCCCGCAAGCGGGGAGTTTGCCGGATTCGGCAAGATCGTGGCTGGGGACGAGACAGATTCCCGGCTGGATAAGGGCATTGAGGTCATGAATAAAATGCTTGTTGCCATAATCGATGTCAATAAGACGCTGGTGGATATGGACTCCAACCTTGGCGGCAAGATGGACACTCTTGGCAGCAAGATGGACACTCTTGGCGATAAGATGGATATTATCGGCGAGAAGGTGGACAATCTGGGCGGCAAGATGGATCTCATGCTTCAAAAGCAGGACGAGCTTATCGTAGAGGTCAAAGATATGGGCCAGAATCAAAGTGAAATGCTGGATGAGGTAAAAGGCATCAACAAAAGAGCAGAAAACGTCTGGGAAAAGGAAATCGCTGACATGAAAAGCGATATTGCTCAGGTCAAAGATGCGATGCGAGCCAGAGGCATGATCTGAAATTAAATTGGCTCCTCGCTATTTTCTGTGGGTGGGCTTGAATCCTGAGGCCTGATCAGATTTATCGCTAATTGCCAGGATTCGGCCGTTTGTGATAGAATCAGCGCCAATTGCCCCTCAAGCAGGATTCATTGCGAGGCTTTATATCAGGAATTGAGAATTGATATCCTTAGGTTACCCACAGGATATAGCGAAGAGCCATTAAATTCTTTTGCATCTGCGACCTGGAATAAACTTTGCATCCTCAATAGGGCCTTTCGGTATTTCAGAAAAGCCCTAACGTCTGGCAGCAAAAACAAGGCCATGAACAGCGCAGCAATATTCTCAATTGTCCACATGTGAAATGCCGTCTCAGGCACGGATTATCCCGGATATGCTTCAATTCCTCAAGCCCTTCGCCCTCTCTTCTTCTTCCCCGCCATCCTCTCCTCTGCCATGCTCCCGACTCTCGTCCTCAAATACCTCCCCGTGTGGCTCTCCTCCACCGCCGCCACCTCCTCCGGGCTTCCCGCTGCCACGATCCGCCCACCGGCGCTGCCCCCCTCCGGGCCCAGGTCGATGATGTGGTCGGCGCACTTGATCACATCCAGATTATGCTCTATCACCACCACGGTATTGCCCTTGGCCACCAGTCCGTCCAGAACGGAGATCAATTTCTTGACGTCATCGAAGTGCAGGCCCGTGGTCGGCTCGTCAAGCAGATAGACCGTGCGACCTGTGCCCCGCTTGGCCAGCTCGCGCGTCAATTTGATCCTCTGGGCCTCGCCACCGGAGAGGGTGGTGGAGCTCTGCCCCAGCTTGATATATCCCAGGCCCACCCCCAAGAGGGTGTCCAGCTTGCTTTTTATGGCCGGGATGTTCTGGAAGTGCTCTCGGGCTTCCTCCACGGTCATATCCAGAACCTCGGCAATTGATTTTCCTTTGTATTTGACCTCCAGAGTCTCCCGGTTGTAGCGGCTTCCCTTGCACTCCTCGCACTCGATGTAGACATCGGGCAGAAAGTTCATCTCGATCTTGATCAGGCCGTCTCCCTGGCAGGCCTCGCAGCGCCCTCCCCGCAGGTTGAAGGAGAAGCGCCCCGCCTTGTAGCCCCGCACCCGGGCCTCCTTGGTCTCGGCAAATGCCTGGCGGATGGGATCGAAGATCTTGGTATAGGTGGCGGGATTGGAGCGGGGGGTGCGGCCGATGGGGCTCTGGTCTATGACTATAACCTTGTCCACCTCCTGGTCGAAGGTCATCTTGTCATACTGCCCCGGCTCGCTGCTGGACTTGTAGATCTTCTTCATCAGAGCCCGGTAGAGGGTGTCGTAGATCAATGTGGACTTGCCAGAGCCGGAGACGCCGGTGACGGCAGTGAAGACTCCCAGGGGTATGGCTGCATCTATTCTCTGCAGGTTGTTCTCCCGGCAGCCCAGCAGGCGGATAAAGGATCGGCTCTTTCGCCTCTTGGCCGGAGGATCGATCCTCTTCTCTCCCGCGAGGTACTGGCCGGTGAGAGAAGCGGGATTGGCCTCTATCTCCTCCGGCCGGCCTTCTGCTACCACATAGCCGCCATGAATTCCCGCTCCGGGGCCTATGTCCAGCACATGATCGGCGGCTCGGATGGTCTCCTCATCATGCTCCACCACAATGAGGGTGTTTCCCAGGTCCCTCAGCTTCTTGAGGGTCTCGATGAGCCGGGCGTTGTCTCGCTGATGCAGTCCTATGGAGGGCTCGTCCAGGACATAGAGCACCCCGGTGAGGTTGGAGCCGATCTGGGTGGCCAGGCGGATCCTCTGGGCCTCGCCTCCCGATAGGGTTCCGGCATTGCGGGATAAATTGAGGTAGCCCAGGCCCACATGATCCAGAAAACCAAGCCGGGAGGAGATCTCCTTTAAGACCTGGCGGGCTATATCCCGCTCCTTTTCCGTGAGCCTTTCCGCAAGGCTGGCAAAGAATGCAGAGCTCTCAGAGACGGAGAGGTCGGTCACATCCACAATGGACTTCTCTGCGATCTTCACCGCCAGCACCTTCTCTTTCAGCCTCCTGCCCCCGCAGGCGGGGCAGGGCAGGACCCTCATGAACCTCTCCAGCTCCTCCCGGCGGTAATCCGAGGCGGTCTGGCCGTAGAGCCGGATGCTCTGGGGTACCAGCCCCTCCCACTGGCCGTTATGCTGCCAGTAGGCGTCCCCATTTTTCATGCTCATGGAGAACTGGATGCGCTGGTCCGATCCGTACATAAGGACGCTGAACTGCTCCGGGGAGAGCTCTTTTATGGGGGTGAAGATATCAAATCCGAAGTGCTTGGCCACCGCTGCCAGGTGCTGGCCCCGCCAGCCGTCTATGACGTTCCTGTAAAGGGCCACCGCACCGTCGGCTATGCACAGCTCCTGGTCCGGTATGATCAGATCGGGATCAAACTCCATTTTTATGCCCAGGCCGTCGCAGACCTCACAGGCTCCAAATGGGGTGTTGAAGGAGAACATGCGGGGCTGAAGCTCCTCAAAGGCCATGCCGCAGACGGGGCAGGCCATCTTGGCGGAGTAGAGCTTTTCATGATCGCCCAAGACGGCTATGACCAGCCCCTCCGCCCTGGCCAAGGCATTTTCCACCGCCTCCACCAGCCTGGCCCTGTCCAGAGCCGGGTCCAGCCGGTCCATGACCAGATCTATGTCATGCTTTTTGTAGCGGTCCAGATCGATGGTCACATCGGTGCGCCGGATCTCGCCATTCACCCGGACCCGGGAGAAGCCCTCCGCGTTGAGGTCGGCAAATAGTTGCCCGTAGGTCCCCTTCTTCTGGCGGACGATAGGGGCGAGGATGGTGACCTGTGTTCCTTCCTCTCCTTCCTCTCGGCTCATTCTTCCCTCTCTTCCCTCTCTTCCCTTCCCCGTGGCCTGCCTCTCCTCTTCTCTTACGGCCTGCTCTTGCTGCCTGCCGGCGGCCTTCTTTGCCGCCTCCAGTATGCTCTCGGCGATCCTCTCCGGCGACTGAGACTCGATTTTTATGCCGTGCACCGGGCAGTGGGGCACGCCGATGCGGGCGAAGAGCAGCCGGAGATAGTCGTAGATCTCGGTCACCGTTCCCACTGTGCTGCGGGGGTTCTTGGAGGTGGTCTTCTGCTCTATGGATATGGCCGGGGAGAGGCCCTCGATGCTGTCCACGTCGGGCTTGTCCATCTGGCCCAGGAACTGGCGGGCGTAGGCGGACAGGGATTCCACATAGCGGCGCTGGCCCTCGGCATAGATGGTGTCGAAGGCCAGGGTGGACTTGCCCGAGCCGGAGACGCCGGTGATGACTATGAACCGGTCACGGGGCAGCTTTACGGTGATGTCTTTCAGGTTGTGCTCGCGGGCACCTTTTACTATAATCGATTTCATGGGATGGGCTGCTCTTTGGGCCTGGGTGGACTTAATCCTTTTCCGGCCAGGTTCAGGCACTTCAAGAGAGCGGGAAAAAAGATCATGCGGAGACAAAATAGATAAAAAATGGAAGAGAGCCGCCGCTTACTTCTCAATCCTTTCCAGCTCCTCCTGCATGTCCCCGCTCAGATCGACCTCATAAAAGTCGCCGCTGCTGGGAAGCTGCATGGCAAATCCGGGAGTGATATCCACCTGGGCGGTGGCATTGGCCACCTGGATCTCCAGGATATGACCGCCTGCCTTCCTGTCCTCGGTTATAAAGTGCAGGTGGTATCCAGGCACATTCACTCCCCGGGCAAAGTCGGGAGCCCAGATGCCCACCACGCTTCCGGTGACGTTGGTGAAGTTGAAGACCGACTGATCCTCTACCGCCTCGGCCAGGCGGGGATAGGGCTTCTCCTGGGCGGGAACGCTTCTGGCCCTGACATAGGGGAAGGTCCCGTCTATGCGAAGGGCATAGAAGGCATTGGGGGAGGGCAGATGCCGGTCGATCTGCCGGGCAAGCTCGGTGAAGTTGGAGGCGTTTTCCAGCGCTGCGGTCTGATCCACCTCAAAGCGGGTCACCGCGGCAAAGGGGGCGGTCATATTCCCCGGCACCGGATAAGCCACGCCGTCCGCTTTGACCTGGTAGTATTCTCCGTCAAGGGCAACCATCTCTCCATCGAGAGCGTCGAATGTGCCTATGCCAAAGTCTCCCTGGGCCATGAGGTCATGGAAGCTGTAAAAGCCGTCAAAGACCCCCTGCATCAGGGCGTCGATGGTTGAGACCTGGAATAGGACGTCGTCCTCGAAGGCGGCGCACTGGCCGGAGAGGAGGAGGCCCAGAAATATTGCTGACAGAAGCGCTGGAATAGTCTTGCTTTTCTTTGCAGTCATGAATTATGCAATCCCCCAAAGGCAAATAAATAGACCTGCTCTCTTTTAAATACGGCTGCCGCTCTGCCAGGATTTGGCCTGGCTTTTTCCAAGGACATTAAAGACGGCCTTACTCTGGCGGCTCATACTCCATGAACTCTTCATCGTCGATCATCATCTCTGCTGTCTGCGCTGCGGAGCAGGAGACGCAGGGTATCCAGTTCTCTGCTCCACCCATTGTGGTGCAATTAAGATCGAAGCAGGTGGGGGGCTGCCAGTCCGATCCGGCCTGGGGCGGAACATCACCCGGCACATAAACCTGAGCGGAAATATCAGCGGAGAGGATTCGTGAGCCGTCATTGGACCAGGCCTCGATGTGGGTTGGAGCAGTGAATATGCCGGACCTATGAGCCCTTGCCAGGTAATCTATGTTCTGGACCTCTCCAGGCCCCAGCTTGGCTATATTCCAGGTGAGAAGCGAGCCCGTGTGCTCCGCGGGAGAGGTGGTGGAATTGACAAATGATATCCCCTCCGGCAGCTCGTCCTTTATGGTCAGGGCCATGGCATAGCTCTCCCGGTTCCTGAGGCTGATGCGGTAATGGATCAGGATGGGATCAGAAGCGTCGACGCGAGCCGTTTTGGCCGCCAGGAGCTCTGATGGACAGCACTCCAGCCAGCCGAACTGGAGGGCGGAGTAGTTCTCGGCCTTGACATACTCCCCATCGTAGCTTCCGCTGGCAAGGACCCTGTTGATCAGCCCGGCCTCTTCGTCGCTGGAGTTGAGCACCAGATCGATGCTGCTGCTCTGGCCTATGCCTAAGCTAATCAGCGTCCACTGGCAGGAGGCGGCGGAGATCTGAGATGGCCGCAGGGAGGATCTTACATACTCCGTCCCGGGCGGGAAGAGGTCCTGGATGTAGACCGGACCCAGGGCCCGGTTGCCGTCGTTTTTCACGGTTATGGTGTAATATACGAATGTGCCTCCTGCCGGCTCCATTCTGCCCTCCTTGCTTAGGGACAGGTGGGGCTCATCGAAGGATGCCACCCCGCCGATCTGGACATGGCGGGAGAGGCTGTAGCGGCCCAGGTACTCATCATAGAGGTCCAGCTCTTCGCTGCCGTTGGGAGATTGGTTGATGTACTGAGCAGTGAAGCGGGCCCGGCCCTGGAACTCGGCCTCGGTTTTCATCTCATTCAGGCCGATGGCCTCGGTACTCTTCTGGAGAAAATCCAGCTCCGAGAACTCTTCGCCGATGAAGCTGGCCGGGTTGCTGCCGCCGCTGCTGTTGGAGCCATCGGCGGGACAGCTTCCCGACCGGGACCACATGCCTTCGCTCCATTTGCCAGAGAGATTTACCTCGAATTCGGGAGTATAGCGGAAGCGCTGGGGAGAATAAGAGGCGTTGATATCCTTGGATAGGTAATTGCTGGCGGTCTGGAGGGTATCCTCGACGCTCAGGAGGCCGGCGCCATGCTCATAGCTCCTCTGGCGGTCGGAGACCCTCTGGTCGGAGGAGGCGTATCCGGTGCCGCTGACGGAGCGGTCTTCAGCTGCGCTCTTGCCGTATTCATCGAACTTGGTATAGACGGTGAAGCTTCCCAGGTAGGCCTGGCTCGATTCGAAGGCCGGCTTTCGGGCGGAAAATGAGGTGTTGATGCTCGTCGGCGGCGAGCCCTTGAAGAGGCCGATGTGGCCCGCCCCCTCAAAGGATGTCTCCGACTCAAGGGTGGAGCCGTTCTTGTCCAGGAGGAGGGTGCTGTTTCTGTCCAGGCGGCTGGCGTATCTGTAGCTCTCCAGGGTGGAGGCATCGGTTATGCGGTTCTTGGACTGGGTGGAATCATGCCATTTGGAGCTGTAGCCGATCTCTCTTCCGCCGGGCAGAGAGAAGGAGGATGGCCTGTATCTGGCGGAGAGGCTGGTAGAGAGGGAGATGGTGCTGTTGTTGGTCTTGAGGAGGGTCTCCTCCTCCCGAGCATAACTGCCGCTGCCGTGGCCCCTAAGCTTGACCTCGGTTCCCAGGGAGTCCAGCAGGCCGATGGTGGCGGAGCTGGCGTCCCAGTCTGGCCTGTCCTCAAAGAGGGCATCGATGCGGACGTGGTTGATGAGTGTTTTCGGCTCGCGGGCGGTGGAGAGGTCTTGGTGCATCTGCATATAGCCCTCTCCGGATACCGACTGCCGGCCCTGGAAGATAATGTCTCTATGGGTCTGGTTGATGCGGGCGTAGAGCTGGATGGTTCCGGTGCTGTTGGGGGGCAGAGTTCCCAGGCTCCAGACCAGGACGCTGCCGTTGTTGAAGGAGGGCTCCGGATGGGCCTCTAAGAATTCCACGTCGGGCAGGGTGTCGGTAAGCCGTGCTTCCCGCGCCTCTATGGCCAGCTCATTGCCGTAGGTTATGGTGTAGTTGACAGTCTCGCCGCGCATGTACATCTCCCGGTCCGACTTCTTGCGGACGAATAGTGAATGCACCACGGCGGTCTGAAGGCTCTGGAAGGCTCCGGAGCTATGGTCCGAGTCGATCTTATAGCGGTTATAGACCCAGTCGAAGTCTGGGTGGGCGGGATCGGCTGGGAGCTGTGCAGAAAAGCTGATGCTTCCGCCCTCTCCCGGAGCCAGGCTCCCTGCGGAGAGGGCTGTCGAGTTCCAGAAGAGATGAGTTCCATCGCCCTCGCTCCAGATCCGGCTGGGGGCAGGAGTGCAGCTGTCCTCCTGGAAGACGAGGCTCTTGTCCACGATATCGGTTATGCTGACATTTGAGGCGGGGCTCTCGCCGTTATTGCCGAAGGTGATGGTGTAGTTGAGGGCCCCGCCGGGGCTGATGATCTCATCGGAGGCCCTCTTTTCTATGAAGAGCCGGGAGGGCCTGGCCTCTATGGTGGTGGTGGCGGAGGCCCGGGCTGCCGGGCTTGCCGCGGCGGAGATGAGGGCGGAGGCGGAGAGGACCAGGCCTTCGGCGGCGTCGGCTGGAGCCTGGAGCGATACCTGTATGGAGCCGCTGTTGTTGCCCGGCAGGCTTCCCAGGCTCCAGGCGTTTTCGCTGCCCTGGTCCGGGGCGGGATTGGCGGATAGGAAGATAAGAGACGGGTCCCAGGAGGCCTCAATCCTGGTGTCCTCGGCCGGGCCGCCTTGATTGGCGTATGATATGGTATAGTTGAGACGCCCGCCCGGAGCGAGAGGATCGGGGCTGTCGGTGAGGCCGATTTGCAGCTGCGGGGCAGGCGGATCGAGCCGGACGGCAGCCTGGGAGGATCGGGTGTAGGATCTCTCCTGGGGATTTTCCCCAGACGTGCTGGTCCAGTACAGCTCGGCGCGGCAGGTGAGGTTATCCTGGCCTGGAAGATGATCGGCAATGCGGGCCATATAGGAAAGCTCGACCTTCTGCTCGCCGCTCCAGGAGCCGTCCAGCTCAGGGATGCTCCAGGCCGGTCCGTCGCTGCCTGAAAGGCCGCTCCCAGCCGGGCCTCTCACGATCTCCGCCGAGCCGGGGACGTACTCCAGACCGGCGGGCAAGGCGTCCCGGAGGTCCACATCATAGGCCGGGGCGGTGCTGGCGGCGGTGTGGCTGATTTTGAGGGTGCAGGCGATCTCATCCCCGGACCAGCCGGAGGATGGGGAGAAGCTGCGCTCTAAAGCCAGGTCGGGCTCGATCACTCTGATAGTTCTGGATTCATCTGAACTAACGTGAGGATTTCCCTGAGAATCCTTCCAGTTCAGAGTGGCTTTTCCGGCAGAAAGGATAGTACCTTCCTGGTTTCTATCTACATTAGCTACTGCCACATGAAAGCGGATATCTACATCTTCGTTATTGGAGTTGTCTATATCTCCAAATTTCCAGATGATAGTTAAAGCAGAGTTCCCGTCGTTGGCTCCGCTCAGAATTATATCAGGATTAGCGGCAGATCCGGTGATAGAAAGAGATTCAGGGAGGTATATTAGTCCAGTTGGAATAATCTCGGTCACAGCCATATCGAAGATCTGTTCTGCAGGCAGATCGATTTGAATTTTCCATTCATTATCTGTAGATTTGGTCTCGGCATTGGCGGGAGCAAAGCAGCATGAAATGATGAGTGTCAAAGCAGCAAGCACGAAGATTCTAGAGGTGGCAGTCAAGAATTGCCTATGCATACCATCTCCTCCTTTCGAATTTTTGCCATCCGAAAGCCCGGCGTCTTGGCAGAAACCGGAGAAGAATTCTGCTTTGAGTAATGACGTCCTGTTAATCATTTCCTGTTTCTGACTTTTTTTCGCCATCCTGAATATCGTATCTATCTCCCTCCTAAGACAGACCTGAGCTGACTATGAATGAGAAGGACGTTCTATAGATATGTCCCTCTATCAATGGCGAATTATGGTAAGATACCGCCTGTTTTAGTTTTATCTCGATTTGGGCAGGACCCTCGCCACTGATTAGAAGTCCACCTTTTTCCAGATCAACGCTATTCCCTCCTTCTGCCTCAATCAGAAGGGAGGAGTCGAGCTTTTTCCCACCCATGATATAATTTCCTACATCTGTGTCATATTCAGCCAGGATGCCATCATTCTCAGTTCCTGCCGGAACAGTGATAGACCATTGATCTTCCCGTCCTGGAGTTATCACTTCCATAGTCCCGGATATCTCGTTTATGGGTTGGAGAGGGGAGAGCGACCATTGGTCGAAGGTGGGCAGCTGGAGGGATAGAGTGGATCCTTCTGAACCAAGCAACTGGCTCATAGGTACTGATTCTCCCGGGGCTAGAGAAACGACCTCCTCTTGAGCCATTGTAGTCAAGAAAAGGAGTAAGGATGCAGATGCTACCACAGAAGCTACTCGGCAGATAGGCATTGGTCCAAGTTTCAAGGATTTCATTTCAATTCGCCACCATGAGCACTCTAGATAATATTCCATGCGGGACTGCACCGCCAACAGCAAACGGGTAGTAGGCAACAGTATTTAAGGCAATCTCCAGTTCGAGCTGATAGGGAGGTCCATTTTCCAGTGTTGAATGCAATCTTTTCCTGTTGCACACGATATCTAAAAAATGCAGGAGATTTCTGATGGCTTCCGTGGATGTCTCATATTCATCAATTTCAACATCTTCAAGCTCAATGGTCTTGATAGAGCTTTCTGCAAATACATCTTTCAACATGAGCTCGACCTGGCAGCATGCTTGATTTATTTGACTGCCATTGCCTGGTGCTCTCTTGAGATTCTCGGACAGCTCATCTTGCCACTGTGGTGAAGACAGGAATAGAGATACCTTGGAGCGGGCGTTCCGATCTAGGGGCGACTATTCTATCCATTTCAAGATATGCATAACCTCACCAGCAACAAAATAAAATATAAAAAAAATATTCCATCTCCATTACTCTATCTTAAAGGAGATATCTTTTGTTGCGAGAATTTCTCCGTCCTCAGTGCTTACTTCGGAGGCTATGGAATAATCTCCAGATTCTAGCTTTTCCTCTGGACTCAGAACAAGCTTAATGAGCAGTGAATTGGAAGGGATGATTGAGGAGAAGCTCGGCTTTGTCGAGGCGCTCGTCAATACATTTCCATCTTTATCCTTGAGATCTGCTTTTGCAATAGCCCTATAGTGAATATTTCCGGTATTGGCGAAAATCAGAGACAGATTTTGTTGCTCAGCAAGAATGGGAGCATCCAGCTCGATTTTGGATATCTCGCCCGTTTTTGCCATTTCCGTATCCTTAATGCTCAATATAACTGGGATGTCAATACCCATCGAAACAGATACACCCTTGCTCGCTTTGGGTGCAGGAGGTCTTATAGAGACAATAGCATACCGTCCGCCATCTCCAACATCAGATGGTATATCACCCTCCAAAATCAACTTCTTTGTTTCGCCAGGTTCAAGGCGCAAATCTTTTGAATCAAGCTCTAGATATGTTCTGGCTGAATAGGGACTTTTATCTTGGTCTGCTTTGAGCTCAACATATGAACCATCCAGAGATTGGCCAAATCCAAAGATGCCAGCGACAAAGTCTTTGGCCGAACTATCATTGGAGGCAGTCACATTTATTTCATATTCTACGTGCTGGTCGGGAGAGACCTGATCCTGTATTGATCCCACGGAAATTTCAATAGATGCAGAAGCACATCCCAAAGTCAATATAGCAACTACCAGGATGAATGCGATTACTCCTGAGATATATCTGATATTTAGCATTTTATCACCTAACGTTCTAATATTAATTTATTATTTTTTAAAAAAATAAATTAATCCATTTAAATGGTTCGTGCATAAGTAAATGTTAGTACTGTGCTATAAATGCCCTCTGCATCTGTAAAAGCAGTTGTCTGATAGAGTTCACCATTGAACCACTCCGGATAGTTTCCATAATCATAGGCTAATCTTGTAGCCGTTGTTGTTGGAACTATCCAGCCATCAGAATTACCTGTGCTCATAGGTGTAGCTCTTACCTGCAACGGTTGACCTAGTTTGAGGCCATCACCACGAGTCATCTTCCCATCAGCTTTATCAGATGTTACGGATACAGACCAAGGTCCACATCCTCCAACATTTATGAGACCGGAGTAGGTAGGATTCCATGTATTAGGTATTTCAATTGCTGGAGCGATAGTCTGATCGGTGAAACTTAAGGAATTCGCAATTGGGCAATCCACATCCGCGTTTATAGTGACATGATTTTCGGCCATTGCCATATTCACAGCCAGCAATACTATAGCTATGCCTAGATAGCAGCTTATTTTCATATCTTCTCCTCCTTTTTTAAATGATCTGGAGATATCTCTTGCGAATAAATAATTTGCTGATGGTGAGACATAATTCCTTTGCAGATTTGCATTTTTAGAAATTATTATCAAATTTAAGATTTATTATCAATTACTAAAATTTGAATAAGCTCTTCTTTGCCATATTTTTAAGAAGGAGATTGCCTGGGATATAATATAGAACTCTGACTTCGCAATATTCTAAATATATAATTTACGTAAAGTAGCAAAACATTTAAATATGAGAGATTTGCTACAAAATTGTTGGGTATCAGAAAGATTGCTGGCTTCTGAGGTGATTATTCACCAAGTCCTTCCGGTTAGCCCAGAAAGACCTATTGAACTGGCTTTGATAAGATGCCAGAAGAAAATTGCAGAATGTCCGTGAAAGAATTTGAATCTGACCATTAATTCCGCTAATGAGGAACCCATCCTTTCGAGCGATAGGAAATAGAGATAGCAGAGCCATAAAAAGTTCACCTAAAGCCAAAGCTGCTTATGAATTCCAATTCCTTCTCACTGAAGAATAGACTTATGGAGAGCCTGGACACTGGCACTCCCACGACTACCAGAGCCCTGAGCCAGAAGCTATGCCAATACCAATCCTCCGTAAGCCACACCCTAAAGGAGCTGATGGAAGAGGGCATGGTAGTGAAGAAGGGCAAAAGCTACAGCCTGAGCAACGTGGGCATCATTCAAAAGAACACCCAGGAGTGGATGGGAAAAACTCTCAGATGCCTGGCGGAGCACAGGGACTTCATCATGAGCCATGACCTGACGGGAATTCCTCCCGCCTTCCAGGTGACCCTGGGAGTGGTCTGCGACGGCCGGGAGATCATCGACAACGATCCGGCCATCCCCTCCCGCATCAAGGAGATCGTTCTCCCCCTGCTCTCCCAAGCCAAAAGCTTCCTGGTAGCATCATCAACCCTGGTCCCCGAGCACCAGATCACCGTGGGCCAGGCGGTCAGGGAGGGCGGGCGCCTGCAGACCGTCACAACGCCCAGGATCATCCAGGAGCTGCGGCTCAAGAGCTATATCCTCAGGGACGCATCTCTTCGCGGCAGAACCGAGCTGTTCAGCCGCAGCGAAATCAATCTGCACCTGGTGGTGACCGAAACCCACCTCTTCCTGGCCCTGCCCCGCCTGGATCGGACCTACGACCTGGAGAACATCATTATCAGCAAGGACCCCCGGGCCCTGGAGTGGGGCAGGATGCTATTTTACTACTTCCTGAGCAGCGCAGAGTTGGTCGACCTGAACACATTCTAAGCCGGGCCTGGTGGCGGGGGCCCCCCTGGCGTGCCCTTCCGATCGGATTACCTGTCCGGCCTCGCAGATAAGGCCAAATAGGAAGAGAGCGAAAATTCTCCAGGATGATCAGGCTCACCGCAATTGTCTCCGGCAATGTGCAGC
>ERZ1645192.2360-NODE-2360-length-15642-cov-9.482133_pt1 | contig 15642 bp, 18 predicted proteins | sample MGYA00575354_ERZ1645192 | MGnify/ENA primary metagenome ERZ1645192 (study PRJEB40844, sample SAMN11349763) | freshwater sediment metagenome | isolation source: river sediment | host: Sediment | place: India: Faizupur Khadar , New Delhi | collected 2017-02-21 ... | reverse complement strand
CCATGCGTGCCTCCTATCTGGGAAAAGGGAAACTGACAATCTAACGTATTATAAGTCAAAAACGATGTGAACGAATTGCATTAAGGGGCTAAGTTATCGTTTTTGTAAATTCAAAGGGTCTTTGTGCAATAATGATGCCAACTTAAACGAAAATCACCAAAAAGAGCCCTGAAAAACAGGGCTCTTTTTGAGATCTATGGGTTTGGGCTTAAATAGCCTCTACGATGTTGCTGAAGATGTTGCCGATCGCCGGGCCAAGCAGGGCGAGAATTACGATCACGACAACGGCGACTAAAACAAGAATCAGCGCGTATTCAACTAAACCTTGGCCTTTTTCCTTCGGAGCAAATAACATGTGTGTTCACCTCCCTTCTGCTCAGATCTGGTCTTTTGAATGACCTTTTCAAATTATAGATACAAACTGAAATTTTACAAGGCGAAGAAATTACAAACGCCTTACAAGAAACTTTCCAATTTGTAAGGTTGGCCTTCTAATTTGGATTCTCAACAACTTTTTGTTTTCAGAGACGTATATAACAGAGGAATGAGGCGGTTTTGTATTGTTGCGATGGTCGTTTATCGCTATAATACAGCTATCTTGATGGGCAACATGGTAATTCACCAATACGATCTTCGGATTCCGCGACGGGAGGCAAGATGAGCGATTTATTTGATCGCGTCCTTTCAAGTCAGCAGGGGGTAGAAAAATTGCTGGCAAAAATCCCCGGTTTTAAGGGATATTCAACCCGTAAAAACCGGCGCGCTGCGGACAAACTGCTGCGCGAAACGGTTGCCAATCGCTTTGAAGAACAGTGGCAACGCATCTCGGCTGTGCAGCGCGAGCTTATTAGTGAGGGCGGTTTGCTTTTTGTGGATGACCTCGAAGGGGCTGGCGTGAAACTTCGCCAGTTCATTGATCGCATCCGAACTGCTTCCTACGGTTACGCGGGTTTCTTTGATGCCATTAAGGTCAAGGAAGAAGAATTGGCGGCTATCTACCAGTATGACCTGAATTTAATGACCCTGGCAGATGAAGTTGGCTCAGCGATTGACAATGTCGAGGCAGCCCTTGGAACGGATGGCTTGAAGACGGCCATACGCAACCTTACCAAGGTTGCCCAGGACTGTGTGGACACATTTGAAAAACGGGCCGAGGTCATTAAAGAAATGTCGACTCAGAGCGATCAACAATAGCTCTGCCGATCGGGATTCATGGATGTAATTAAGGGAGATTTGACATGGCACGTATTTTTGATGTCGTTGAATACGCCAGCGAAATGGCCGATGAATTGGTACACCGATTTCCTGAAGTCGGTGTTGCCGATTTACGCCTTGGATCACAGGTGATTGTGCGTGAATCGCAGAGAGTTGTGTTCTTCCGGGATGGCCACGCGTTGGATGTCCTCGGGCCTGGACGGCACACCATTTCGACGGCGAATATCCCATTCCTGGTCGACCTGATCGGCAAAGCGTTCAATGATCGGACTCCTTTCACGGCTGAAGTTTATTATGTATCCATGAAAGAATTCGTTGACCGGCGCTGGGGCACGCCGCAACCGATTCTGGTTCGCAACCCCGGCATGGGTTTGGGAGTGGCGCTGTTGCAAGGTTTTGGCACTTACAGCTTCCAGGTGCATGATGCCCAGCAATTTATCACCCAGGTTGTCGGCGCTCAGGGAGTTTACCGGATTGCTGACATTGAAAACCGCCTGCGCACGATTTTGCTCTCACGCCTGCAGGATTTGCTTGCAGAAACTGCCGGAAAGAACTCGGTGGCTGAACTTATCGCTTTGACGGATGAATTGAGCGCCGGAGTGCGCGCGAAAGCGCAGGATGATTTCCTCGCCATTGGCCTCACACTCAAAACCTTTTTCGTTGGCAACCTCAAACCTTCCGATAAATCGGCGGAAGATCTGCGCCAGATGGGCATGCTGGATATGCAAACTTACACCCAATTGCAGGCAGCCGATGCGCTGCGCGACGCCGCTCAGAACCCCAGCGGTGGCGCCGGCCTGACCGCCGGGATTGGCGCGGGCGTTGGCGTCGGCAATGTCATTTCACAGACGCTGGCCGGCATGACCGGCGTCCAACAGCAAAACAATTCCGTGCCGGCGGCAGCCGGGGCTGGCGCGGCAGCCGTTCCGGCCGTCATGACTCCCTCGGAGGCGGCGGCGGTCTTGAAAGTTGCTGAAGAGGATGTGATCGCGGCGATCACATCCGGCGATCTGAAGGCGAAAAAAATCGGCAGCGCCTACCGCATCAGCAAAGAAGCGCTCGAGGAATTCCTCAAAGGCTGATCGCGCGGGATAAATTACTCAAAGCCCTCCATTTGGAGGGCTTTGATGCGCTTATGGCATATTGTGAAAACAGGCGCATGATATAATTTTTCTGGCGTGACGCCTGAAAATTAACCATCCAATCGAATTAAGGATCCGGGATGAAACTTCATGAGTACCAATCCAAGTCGATTTTTGCGCGATACGGCGTGCCGATCCCAAGGGGGCGCGTTGCCGGGATTGCCACCGAGGCCAAGCAGATCGCCGAAGAACTCGGCGGCCGGGTGATTGTAAAATCGCAAGTTCTGGTCGGCGGACGCGGAAAGGCAGGTGGCATCCGGCTGGCAAAGACGCCCCAGGAAGCTGAAGAGCTGGCGACGCAGATTCTGGGAATGGAGATTAAGGGCCTCAAAGTTCGAAAGGTTTTGGTCGATGAGGCCGTTACGATTGTGAAAGAAATCTACCTTGGAATCACCAACGACCGCGCGCAGCGCTGCCCGGTGATGATGGCTTCTTCGGAGGGCGGCATGGAAATCGAGGAAGTCGCCCGGAATGCGCCTGAGAAAATAATAAAAGTTGCCATTGATCCCTTGCTTGGTTTGCGAGATTTTCAAGCCCGCGATCTGGCGGTGAGTATGGACCTTCCCAAAGAGCATTGGAAAGTGTTTATCAACATCGCCCAGGGGCTGTGGAAGGCCTACCAGGAAAATGACGGCACCCTGGCCGAGATCAATCCCCTGGTCATCACCGCCGATAACCGTTTGCTGGCGCTCGATGGGAAAATGGTCATCGATGATAACGCCCTTTATCGACATCTTGAACTGACTGAAACGCGCGATCAGGATGAAGAAGCGCCCTCCGAGGTGGAAGCGCGCAAATATGGGCTGTCATTTATTAAACTGGACGGCGAAATTGGCTGCATGGTAAACGGCGCCGGGCTGGCGATGGCGACCATGGACATCATCAAACTGTTTGGCGGTACGCCGGCAAATTTCCTGGATATTGGCGGCGGCGCCAGTTCGGAAAAGGTGGCGGCGGCGCTGCGTATCATTCTGGCTGACCGCAACGTGAAAGCCGTGTTGATCAACATCTTTGGCGGAATCACGCGCGGCGACGAGGTGGCCCGGGGAATTCTCACGGCCATACAGGATGTCAAGCCCAAGGTGCCCATGATCATCCGGCTGGTTGGAACCAATGCAGAGGAAGGCCGGCGTTTACTGGCCAATTCCAACCTGGCCACTGCAGAAACGCTGGTGGATGCTGCTCGCAAAGCCATCGCCATTTCCAAGGGAGGTTGAAATGAGCATCCTCGTCAACAAGAGTACGCGTTTATTGGTGCAAGGCATCACCGGTCATGAGGGTATGTTCCACACTCAGCAAATGGTCCAATACGGAACCAACGTTGTTGCCGGCGTAACGCCGGGAAAGGGCGGTGAATGGGTGTTGGACGGCAAGGTCCCGGTCTTTGATTCGGTAAAAGTGGCTGTGGAGGTGACCGGGCCTAACACGAGCGTCATCTTCGTGCCGGCGCGCGGCGCTGCTGATGCCATTCTGGAAGCTGCCGACGCCGGGATTGCATTAATCATTTGCATCACCGAAGGCGTGCCGGTCGCGGATATGATGCGCGTACGGCGTTATCTTGACCAACGCGCGGTCCGGCTAATAGGTCCCAATTGCCCCGGTTTATTAACCCCCGGAGAGGCGAAGGTTGGGATCATTCCGGGCAGCATCGCCATTCCCGGAAATGTTGGCGTTGTTTCGCGGTCTGGAACGTTGACTTATGAGGTGCTGGCAGCTTTGCGCCAATCGGGCATGGGCTCATCGACCTGCGTTGGGATTGGCGGTGATCCGATCAATGGTACCAATTTTGTAGATGTGCTGGAAATGTTCGAAGCCGATCCGCATACTGAAAAAGTGGTGATGATTGGTGAGATTGGCGGCTCCGATGAGGAAGCCGCGGCTGAGTTCATTGCCACGCGCATGACCAAACCTGTGGCGGCTTTCATCGCGGGGCAATCGGCTCCGCCGGGAAAGAGGATGGGGCATGCCGGCGCGATTATTGAGGGTGGTTCGGGCGGGGCAGTGGAAAAAATGGCCGCACTTGAAGCGGCCGGCGCCCGAATCGCCAGGCACCCTGAGGAAATACCCAATTTGTTGGCAGCTTAAACCAAAAAACGGCGCGGGAGACCGCGCCGTTTGGTTGCCGGTTTGGAAAATTAATTCTTGTGGGTTTCGACGTAGGAAACAGCGTCTTGCACCGAGCGAATCGAGCGGGCGTCATCATCTGAGATGGTCAGCCCGAACTTTTCGCTCAATCCATCGATCAAGAAGAATTGATCCATCGAATCGGCTTTGAGATCCTCAATAAACCGGGTATCCGGTTTAATTTCGCTTCCATCGACTTTCAAAACATCTACAATGACGGCTTTTACGTTCTCATAAGTGTCGCTCATAATAGTCCTCCTGAAATAATCCTAACCCTCAAAAAAGTCTTGTAATGAATTGTATTGTGTCTTTTCCATCTGTCAAGATGAATAATTCCATCAAAGTTAGTAACACTTCTCCTGGCGGTTTGGATGCGCTGGATCAGGATTTCATGATCCGGCGGGTTTTCGCTATGATGCGGAACCAGTTGGCGACGTGTTTGAGCGGTTTGATGTGGCTTTTTTCATCTCCGTAAATCGTCTGGATGGTCACCCATTCCAGGCGGTACCCCAGTTTCACGCAGACGGCTAGCATTTCGACTTCATATTCAAAGCCGCGTTCGGTGCTGGTGATGATCTTCTCGATCAGCCGGTGGGAGAGTAAGCGGTAGCCGGATTGGTTATCGCGATCTTTTTGTCCCAGCGCCCAGGAGAACATGGCTCGCCCGATGGTGTTTGAGCAGCGGCGGACGAGAGGCATTTTGCTGAAATCTCGCTCACCGATGATCAAATCAGCTTTCGTTTGCTGGTAACACTCCAGGAACAGCGGAATTTCCTCGGGATTGTGCTGCCGGTCTGCGTCCAGCGTGATGACGGCTTCATAGCCGTGTTCAAGCGCGTAACGAAAGCCTGCCCGCATCGCTGCACCTTTACCCTGGTTGGGTACCTGGCGGATCACCACAGCGCCGGCTTTTTCGGCGATTTCGGCGGTTCGGTCAATGGATCCGTCGTCCACAACGATGACTGGCAAAAAGGCTTTTGATCCGATGATGACATCGGCAACCCCGGCTTCTTCGTTGTATGCCGGGATCATGACAAGAACGCGGGCGGGAATGGTGGATGGTTGACTCATGCTTGAATTATAATCTGGCTATTCCTAACCTGACAGAGCAGTTTTCCATCGATTTCTCTTGCCATTACAATGCCTGTTTGGTCGAGTCCAAGGTGCGGGGGCAAAAGGAGAATGGCGTTCTCTGGTATACTCAATTATCTTTCCGATCATTCAGCAATGGAATTATGCCAGATAATTCGCTGTTACCCAATCGCAAAGCCGATCATATTCGCATCAATCTTGAAGAGGATGTGCAGTCTGGCATTCAATCCGGTCTTGAGCGGCTGCGCTTTGTGCACCGCGCGCTGCCGGAATTGGACCTGGATGAGGTTGACCTGTCATCGACCCTGATGGGGCGGACGCTGAAAGCTCCGATCCTGATCTCTTCGATGACCGGCGGGACGCCTGAAGCTGAAGAAATCAACCGCATCCTGGCGGCTGCTGCGCAAGAAAACGGGATTGCCATGGGGGTTGGCTCTCAGCGTGCAGGAATCGAGAATCCAGAGACGGCGCGCACATTTCGCGTCCGGGATTATGCCCCGGATATTTTACTGTTTGCCAATATTGGCGCGGTGCAATTGAACTACGGCTACACCCTGGATCAATGCAAGCAGGCCGTTGAAATGGTCCAGGCAGATGCCCTGATTTTGCATCTCAACGCGCTTCAGGAAGCGCTGCAACCCGAGGGTGATACGCGTTTTGCCGGATTGGCGAAAAAGATTGAACAGATTTGCCGACAGATTGGTGTGCCGGTAATTGCCAAAGAAGTGGGTTGGGGGTTTTCTGAGGCGGATGTGCGCCTCCTCCGCGATGCCGGTGTGACGGCAATCGATGTGGCCGGGGCGGGGGGCACTTCCTGGTCGCAGGTGGAAAAATTCCGCATGAAGGATCCGCGCCGGGCGCAGGTGGCCGAAGCTTTCCGAAGCTGGGGCGTGCCAACCGCGGAGGCGATCCAGATCGTCCGGCGTGTCGCGCCGGAGATGCTGGTGATCGCGTCTGGCGGTTTGCAGGACGGGATGGATATTGCCAAGAGCCTGGCCCTGGGCGCCCGGTTGGGCGGTATGGCCGGGCCTTTCCTGCGCGCAGCCCGGCAATCACCAGCCAAAGTTCAGGATTTCATCTATGAACTGGTTGAAACGCTGCGTGTGATAATGTTTGTCACCGGTTCGCGGAATCTGACGGATCTGCGGAACCAGGAGCTTATCCAACAAATCGAGTGATGTCTAGTGACTTTACAGGAATACTCTGACCTGTTTCTGCCCGCCATCGAGAAGGCCTTGCAAACGGCTGTTTTCGAATCTATGGACGCGCCGCGCTTCGATGGGTTAAGAGAAATGATAGCTTATCATCTTGGCTGGGAAGGCGAAGGCAGTGGGCCAGGCGCGCAGGGCAAACGCATTCGTCCGCAACTCCTGCTGTTGTGCAGCGCGGCGGCTGGCGGCGACTGGCGCGATGCGTTGCAATCGGCTGCCGCGGTGGAATTAATCCATAATTTTTCGTTGATTCACGACGATATTGAGGATCGCAGCGAAACGCGCCACGGCCGGCTCACGGTATGGGCAAAATGGGGCGGAGCTCAGGCAGTCAATACGGGCGATGCCATGTTCGCGCTGGCGTTTCAGACGCTTGCCCGGACCTCGGTCACTTTACCCGCGGACCAGGTTTTATCAGCCATAAACATTTTGCAGAACGCCTGCTTTGAACTGACTCAAGGCCAATTCCTGGATATTTCCTATGAAACCAGCCGCACCATCCCGTTTGCGGACTATTGGGCGATGGTTGGCGGGAAAACAGCCGCGCTGTTGGCCGGTTGTGCGCAAATCGGCGGCCTGGTTGGCGGCGCGGAAGAGGCGCGGCAGCAAGCCTTCTACCGGTTTGGGTATTCGCTGGGACTGGCTTTTCAGGCTCAGGATGATGCCCTGGGGATCTGGGGAGACGTCGCGCTGCTTGGAAAATCAACCGAAAGCGATTTGATGAACGGCAAAAAGACCCTGCCGGTTGTTTTTGCGCTTGAGCAGGGTGGAGAATTCTCCAGGCGGTGGCTGGCAGGGCCGATCCGTCAGGACGAGGTTGCGCCGCTGGCAGAGTTATTGCGGCACGAAGGGGCCGAGGATTATACCCTGGCGGAAGCAAAACGGTTGACGCAAGCTGCCTTGCAAGCGCTTGACCAGGCGGCTGAGAATAGAGGTGCCGGGGCTGCGCTGCGAGAATTAGCCCAGCGTTTACTTCGGCGCGGATATTAGAGTAGAATACCCTGACGGTCTGATTTTTTAAGAAAGTAGCCCTTCTGAGGAGTTGCAGGGAAATGGATGAAAATGATGCTGCTGTATATAAGGCTGCTGAATTGTTTGTCGACAGCGGAATCGATGTGGATTTGATTCAACATTCGGTATCGCAGGTGCTGGAAGGAATCGGCGAGAACCCGGAACGGGAGGGACTGGTAAAAACGCCGGAACGGGTTGCGCGCATGTTTGAGGAACTGCTGGCCGGTTACCGCACAGATCCGATTGCAATGGTCAATGAAGCGCTTTTTGACGTGGATTACGATGAGATGGTCATTGTCCGCGATATCGAATTCTACAGCCTGTGCGAGCACCATATGCTGCCATTCATCGGTCGCGCGCATGTTGCCTACATTCCGCGTGGCAAGGTGATCGGGCTATCCAAAATTCCGCGCATTGTTGATATGTTCTCCCGCCGCCTGCAAGTTCAGGAACGCATGACCCGCCAAATCGGAGATTTTATTAATGAATTGCTGCACCCACAGGGCGTGGCGGTGGTGGTGGAAGCGCTGCACCTGTGCTCGATGATTCGCGGCGTCAAGAAACATGATTCGCGCATGACGACATCAACCATGCTTGGCGCTTTCCGGACGGACCTGGCAATGCGGATGGAGTTTCTCGACAACATCTCGCGCAGCGCAGAGCCCCTGCACTTTTAAAACGGACTAATTCTCATTCAAGAACAGCGGTGCTTTTTGCCGCTGTTTTGATTCTGGTTCAGGGACGGATTTTGATGTCCGGGCGCAGCCTGGCTCCGGAGGGAGGACGCAAATCCTGCGCGATCATCCGCAAGCTCTTGCCGCTGGCCGGTTCGATGAGATTGGGGGCAAGTTCCGAGGTGGGAATGGCGACAAACGCGCGCGACCACAGGTTGGCATCCTGAACCACTCCGTCCCATACGATGATGTCAATATCAATCGTCCGCGGGGCGTTTTTATCCGCGCTGCGCATCCTTCCCAATTTTTCTTCAATCGGCCGCAAAACATGCCATTTATAGCTGTCCGCATCCTGGTTCACGTTCACTTGCACGGCAACGTTGAGAAAATCAGGCCCGGGGCTGCCCATCGCCGGCGTCTGCCAGGTGGCGGATACGGCCTGGACGCCGCAGCATTCCTGTAACATCGCCAGGCCAGCCTGGATGTTCTTCTCCGGTGAAATATTGGAGCCAAGCAGCAGGATTGCCTGATGCATTGATTCTCTACGTTGAAAAACGCTCAATCTCACAGCCAACCGAGCGGGCAAACCGGACCGCGCCGGGTTTTTCCACGCGCACCCGCACGCCCTTCACATTCGGCTCGCCCAGGCACAGCGTGGCAATCCGAGCGGCCAGAGCTTCGACGGTGTAGGTTTGGGCTGTTTCGACATATGCAAAGACCTTCTTCGAGACGGTGCGATAATTGACGCAGTCATCGATATTATCGCTCGTTGCAGCCTGGCTGATGTCGGTGAACAGGACGATGTTCACCAGGATATCCTGCGGGTTTTCGCGCTCGCGGTCGGAAATGCCGATCACGCCGCGTACGAGCAAGTCCTTGATCAAGATTTGATCCATAAACGCCTCGTAAGAAGTGAATGAATTTAAACCAGGTGCCGGCCGCCGTCCAGGTGAATGATTTCACCGGTGATATACGATGGCCCCGATAACAAGAATACCACGCTTTGCGCCACTTCCTTAAGGTCCGCCCAGCGCCCGGCTGGAACGGAAGCCAGAGTGCCGTCGGTTGGGCCTCCGTCGGCGGGCGGCAGGATGGCGCCAAAGGCCAGCCCGTTGACCTGAATGCGCGGAGCGAGCGCAACTGCCAGCGATTGGGTCAGGGCGGCCAGCGCGGCTTTGCTGATGGTATAGGCAAAATGGTCGGCGCCGGGACGCAACGCGCGCCAGTCCAGGATGTTAAGGATGCGGCCTTTGGAACCATCTTTCAGACTGCGCGCGAACGCCTGACTGAGCAAAAACGGCGCAGTCAGATTGACGGCCAGGTGCTGCTGCCAGGTCTCCCATGAGGTTGACAGGGCGTCGCCGGGGCCAAAAATGGCCGCATTATTGACCAACCCGTACAGCGGGGCAATCCTGGCAGCTGAATCTACCAGCCTGGCAGCCTGGACCGGATCCTCAAGATCCGCCTGGAAAACCCAGGCCTCGCGGCCCATGCGGAGAATCTCCTGTTGGGTTTCCTCGGCTGCTGCCGGGGAGTGGTTGTGATGCACAATCACGTTTCCGCCGGCTTCGGCGATGGCTAGCGAGATGGCGCGGCCAATGCGCCTGGCTCCGCCGGTCACCAGGACTGTTTTTCCAGATAAGGTCATGGTTTGGCTTCCTCCAGTGGCTGGGCTGTGGATTGGTGCTTAAGCCGGGTTGCGATCCATTGCGTGCTGATTGCCAGGATACCCCAGGCGATCACCTGCGCAGTGCGCAGCGAGCCGAAGATCAGCGTGCTATCTGCGCGGAAGGATTCCACCAGGATGCGTGCGAATGCGCTCAGGGCGACAAATGCCAGGAAGCGTACGCCTGCCGGTTGTTCGGCGCGGCGGCGCGGCCAGACCAGCACGGCGATGCCGGCCGCGAGCAGGGTTTCGTAGAGTTGCGTGGGATGGCGGTATTCACCCCACAGGCGGATGCTCCAGGGGAGGCGGGCCGGAATCCCAAACGCATCTCCCGAGGCAAAGTGCGCCAGACCGGCCGCGATGAACAAGACGCTCAACGCGGGGGTCAATGCATCCAGGGCCGGCCACAATGGCAGTTTGCGCCGCTGCCCGTAGATCAACGCGGCCAATCCTCCCGTGACCAGCCCGCCAAACGCGTCCAGCATGGCTGTGTTCGGGCTGACCAGGCTGAGGGGGTCATTGAAGAAGATATCGGGATAACGGGCCACATAAAACAATCGCGCGCCGAGAATGCCTGCCAGCAGGGCTGTCAGTGCCAGATTGTAGATTGCATTGGGGTCAATAATGCGGTCGATTTGTGCCAGTTTTTCGGCCAGGGTTAACCCGAACCACAGTCCCAGCAGCAGGATCAAACCAGGAGTCTGGATGGCGAGCGGGCCAATCTGCAAAATGGGGAGCATCAGGGCACCTCCGCGAGCAATTTGCGCACCTGCGTTTGAATCAAAGTTTCCGACATCGGCCCGCCCACGATGACCTGCTGGATGATGCCGTCGCGGTCGATAAAGAACGTGCTGGGCATGGCCAGGATCTGGTAGGCATTGGAGACCTTGCCGTCCATATCCAGCAGGACCGGGAAGCTCAGGTTGTTCTCGACAACAAATTCCTGCGCGGCTGTCAGATCATCCTGATAGGTGGTGTTCACAGCGAGGATGACCAGCTCATCCCCCCGGTACGCCTGTTGCAAGGCTTCAAATGCGGGCATCTCAGCCTTGCAGGGTGGGCACCAGGCTGCCCAGAAGTTGAGCAGGACGACTTTGCCCTGAAAATCAGACAGGCTAACCGGGTCGCCGTCCAGATCGGTCAACGTAAAGGACGGCGCCGGGAAGCCCGCGCGCGGAGACGCTGACCGGCTGCCCTCGCCGGGCGTTGAGAGCCAGGATGTTCCTGCGATCCATGCCGCTGCGAAAAAAAGCAAGGCAAGCTGGATCCACTTGAAATTCCGCGAGCTGATGGGCATGGATGAATTCCTTCGCACAGTTTTTGATAACGATCACCGGCAATTATACAGCAGGTGTTTGTTTGCATGGCAGCTACTTGACAAATCGGAGTGATATGGTTATGATTATTTTATCCCTCCCCCCATGGGGAGGGGGGTAGCAAACGAGAGAGGTACGATGAAAAATTCTGAAGCACTCACCCGACTTAAGACGGCCGAAGGCCATTTGCGCGGAATCCAGCGCATGTTGGAGGAGGACGCCTATTGTATCGACGTCATCCGTCAGATCCAGGCGGTGCAATCCGCGTTGAACAAAGTGTCGACGATTGTGCTGGACAACCACCTGAATAGTTGCGTGATCACCGCGATTCGCGGGGAAGATCCGCAAGAGCGGGAGCGCGTGCTGAAAGAAGTCGCCGATATCTTCGATGCAGCGACCAAGGTTTAAGTTTCAATTTTTATTCAACACTAAATTTCACTTCAAGGAGATTCAGATGACGACCCTTACTTACCAAGTTCCGGGTATTTCCTGCATGCACTGTGTTCACACGATCACAACCGAACTCGGCGATTTGGCCGGCGTGGCCAGGGTGGACGCAGACCTGGCCAGCAAGCAGGTCACGGTGGAATTTGACGCGCCCGCAACGGATGACAAAATCAAGCAATTGCTGGTGGAGATCAATTATCCGGCGGCTGCCTAGTATTTCCGTAACTACTTTTCAGGACCCCATCCGACCTGAGCCGGTACCCTTCTGCGGATGGGCCGGCTCGTTGGTTTAGAACGTTTAGAGGTTGAAGCATGAGCGATACAAAACAAATTATTCTGCCAATTACCGGCATGACCTGCGCCAACTGCGTTGCCACCGTAGAGCGCAACCTGAAAAAAGTGGACGGCGTCCAGACCGCGGTGGTCAATCTATCCTCCGAACGCGCTACCGTGGAATTCAACCCGGAATTGGCCGGGCTGAGCGATCTGATCGGCCGGGTGGAACGCGCCGGTTACGGCGTGGCGATCGGCGAAGCGGAACTGCTGATCCAGGGGATGAGCGATGACAACGATGCGAAACGCCTGGAAAAGGCCCTGGCGCAATTGGAGGGCGTCCGCGAAGCAGCAGTGAGTTTTACCACCGAAAAAGCCAGGATCCGTTATGTTCCGACGCTGATCAGCCAGGTTGAACTGCGCAAGGCGGTTGCAGCCAGTGGTTTTCGGACGCTCGTTTCCGATGGAGAGGACGAAGACGCTGAGGCGCTAGCTCGCGAAGCCGAGATCAAGGAGCAGCGCCGTTTGCTCACGATAGGCGTTCTGTTCACGCTGCCCCTGTTTCTGATTGCCATGGCGAGGGACCTGGGGGTGCTGCCGATGGAATTGCGGCATGCCGCCTGGCTGGAGTGGGTGATGTTTGCCCTGGCGACGCCGGTTCAATTTTATGTCGGCCGGCAGTATTACGTGAACGGGTATAAATCGCTGCGCAATGGATCGGCAAACATGGATGTGCTCATTGCGATGGGCTCATCCGCCGCGTATTTCTACTCGATACCGGTCATGTTGGGTCTGATCCCAGGCCACGTGTACTTTGAGACCGCGGCAGTGATCATCACGTTGATCCGGGTCGGGAAATACCTGGAGGCGCGCGCGAAGGGCCGAACCAGCGAAGCGATCAAGAAACTGATGAGCCTGCGGGCGCGCACCGCCTGGGTGATCCGCGGCGGCGAGCCCCTGGAAATCCCGGTGGAAGATGTGTTGGTGGGCGACCTGGTGCGCGTGCGGCCCGGCGAAAAGATACCCGTCGATGGCGTGGTCGTCGAGGGACGCTCCAGCGTGGATGAGTCGATGCTGACGGGCGAGTCGCTGCCGGTGGAGAAAATTCCCGGCGAAAAGGTGATTGGCGCGACAATCAACAAGCAAGGCGCCTTCCAGTTTGAGGCTACCAAGGTTGGGCGCGAGACGGCCCTGGCGCAAATCGTCCGCCTGGTGGAAGAAGCCCAGGGCAGCAAAGCGCCGATTCAAAAGCTGGCCGATCAGGTCTCGGCTGTATTTGTGCCGGTGGTGATTGGCATTGCCCTGGCCACCTTCGCCGTCTGGCTGTGGCTGGTGCCCGCGCCGGCCGCAGGATCGGATGCGGACGCCTTCACGCGCGCGTTAATCCACATGGTGGCCGTGCTGGTGATTGCCTGCCCCTGCGCGATGGGGCTGGCCACTCCGACCGCGGTGATGGTCGGCACCGGCAAGGCGGCCGAGGTCGGCATCCTGTTTCGGTCCAGCGAGGCGCTCGAGCGGGCCGGTAGAATTTCGACTGTAATCTTGGATAAAACAGGCACGATCACGCGCGGTCAGCCGGCCGTGACGGATATCGTCGTTGCGCCAGCCTGGCAGGAGATTACTCCCGAGCCTGAAAACGAATTGCTGCGCCTGGCTGCATCGGTGGAGCAGGTGAGCGAGCATCCCCTGGGCGAAGCGATTGTGGCGGAGGCTGGCAATCGCAACCTGACGCTCAGCCCGGCCGGCGGTTTTCAGGCTGAGGCCGGTCACGGCGTCACCGCCGAAGTGGACGGCCGCCGGGTGTCGGTGGGCAGCCTGCGCATGATGCAATCGATTGGGCTGGAATCGACTGAATTGGAAATGGCCGTCGAGCGGTTGCAGAGCGAGGCGAAAACGGCCATGCTGGTTGCGGTGGACGGAAAGGTTCAAGGCATCATCGCGGTCGCCGATACGGTCAAGGATGGCTCGATTGAAGCCATCCGTGGCCTGCATGAGTTGGGCCTGAAGGTGGCCATGATCACCGGCGACAACCGTAAAACCGCCGATGCGATCGGCCGCCAGGTGGGCGTAGATCAAATCCTTGCCGAGGTCTTGCCGGATGGCAAGGCAGCCGCGGTTAAAGAACTGCAGCAGTCTGGATCCGTTGTGGCAATGGTGGGTGACGGCATCAATGATGCGCCTGCGTTGGCTCAGGCGGATGTGGGCATTGCCATTGGCAGCGGAACGGATGTGGCCATGGCAGCCGCACCGGTGACTTTGATCAGCGGCGATCTGCGCGGCGTGGTTCGAGCGGTCAAGCTTTCTCGATTAACGCTGCGCACGATCAAGCAAAACCTGTTCTGGGCGTTCTTCTATAACGTCATCCTGATCCCGGCAGCGGCGTTGGGTTTCCTGAACCCAATGCTCGCAGCGGGCGCAATGGCATTCAGCAGCATTTTTGTTGTTTCCAACAGCCTGCGGTTGAAACGCATCCCGATCGAATAATGGTCTTTCCCATCTAAACGGAGCACAGCGGACGAACCCCGCTGTGCTTTTTTTCTGGACTGGAATCTTCGAATGAGGGGGAACATGGTAGAATAAATCGTTTCAACTGGGACGAGCCGGATAGATGGATTATTGCCGGTTTGGTCATCCTTTTGCGCGAGGTTTCAATGCCCGAACATAAGCAACTGCAAGAAATGGCAATCAACACAATCCGCTTTTTATCCGCTGACGGCGTTCAGAAAGCCAACTCCGGCCACCCGGGGCTGCCGATGGGCACCGCGGCAATTGCCTTCACCATTTGGACGCGCCATCTTCGCCATAACCCCAAGAATCCCGCATGGCCGAACCGTGACCGGTTTATCCTGTCCGGCGGCCACGGTTCAATGCAACTCTATTCTCTGCTTCACCTGACCGGTTACGATCTCAGCCTGGATGATTTGAAAAACTTCCGCCAGTGGGGTTCCAGGACGCCGGGCCACCCGGAATACGGTGTGACCCCCGGCGTCGAAACCACCACCGGCCCGTTAGGGCAGGGGTTTGCCAATGGGGTGGGCATGGCGATTGCGGAGGCTCACCTGGCCGCCGAATTTAACCGGCCTGGACACACGGTTATCGACCATTTTACATACGCGCTGGTGACAGACGGCGACCTGATGGAAGGCATCAGCGCAGAAGCGGCTTCGCTGGCTGGACACCTGAAGCTCGGCAAGTTGATTTATCTCTATGATGACAATCGCATCACCATCGACGGTTCCACCGACCTGGCTTTTACCGAAGACCGCGGCAAACGCTTTGAAGCCTACGGCTGGCAGGTGCAATACGTGGCCGACGGCAATGATGTGGATGCCATTGACGCCGCGATCCAGACGGCGAAAACTGACCCGCGGCCGTCGTTGATCGTTTGTCGTACGCACATCGGATTTGGTCTGCCTACCCGGCAGGATACCTCCAAAGCGCACGGCGAACCGCCAGGCGATGAAGAACTGA
>ERZ1645192.2358-NODE-2358-length-15646-cov-5.939452_pt1 | contig 15646 bp, 8 predicted proteins | sample MGYA00575354_ERZ1645192 | MGnify/ENA primary metagenome ERZ1645192 (study PRJEB40844, sample SAMN11349763) | freshwater sediment metagenome | isolation source: river sediment | host: Sediment | place: India: Faizupur Khadar , New Delhi | collected 2017-02-21 ... | reverse complement strand
GCATCTTCTAATTCGATAATGTCAGAAGTAAGTACATTAAGCTTAAGCGTTACAATGCTGTCGCAATCGTTAGCGCCTGTTGTTTTTTGTACTAACGTCAGATTTCCCGTGTTGTTAAGATGTTGATAAAAACCATATTTTTCATAGAGGCTTCCACCGCAAGCGGTATCTGTCAATAGATTGTTCGTATAGCAACCGTATTCATAGGCACCCATGTCTATTTGTCCGTTTTTAATTCTTCGCAAGCCGGATAAATCGGTAGCTTCTATGTTTTTAGCGTTTACATCACCTGCATCAATGCAAGAGGAAGTGCTGCTAAGTGTAAAATCATTAAGTGTTGGATTAGAAAAGCGTACATAGTAAAAAGTATCGATACCATCATTGGATGCATTCAGATTGATGTTATTACTTCCTGTGTAGCCGCCTTGTATGGCAGAAAAACTAATATCGGTGAGGGTATTACTGCTGTTTGCTATTTGATTGGCATAGGTATTTCTTTTGTTTCCCCAGAAGATGCAGTTGACGGCAAAACAAGTGTCTCCCACATAAATTCCTCCGCCATTAGAGGTAACCGTATTATTGACAAAATTACAATTAACTAAATAAGTGGTATCCCATATCATAGCACCTCCTCCGAAGATAGCAGTGTTGTTGTAAATATTACAATTCACCAAGATAGCTTTTCCAATAACATAGACACCACCACCATAGCTGCTGTCGTTGGTATTGTTGCGGATGATGCAGTTTGATAGTTTTCCTCCGTTCATAAAAGCACCTGCACCTCCGGTTTCCGTATAGCCGTTTTGAAGGATAAAGCCATCACAAATTGAACGATTGGTGTCTGTCGCTCCGGCAGTTGCTACGACCCGTTGTTTGTGTTGGCCGTCAAGTATAGAGGTGTTTTGTGTGAAATTTCGTAGGTTTATATTGAAATTGGCGGGTTCATTACCTGCAAAACCGCCATACACTTTGTTGTTAGCAGCTATCTGGAAGGCTGTTTCCAGCGTAGTGTCTCCGTAATACGTTCCTGATTTAACCCATATTTGAGTAGGAGAAGCATAGGGTCTTTTTACGGCAAAACTTAAATGGGGGCTTGCATTATCCCAAGAAGAGCCGTCTTTTTTACCGGCACCGCTAGGGGTAATATAAACGATGTGGTTGGTGTCGGGGATAATGGTGTGTTGTGTCGGTTTAATATTGATAAGAATATAATGTCCGTTGGGGAAAGAATAACTCATGGGATTCAATGCAGAAACGAGGAAATATCCGTCGGCATAGCCTGTCCATCCCCAGTTTACATGGAAGTAATCGGAGTCGTTGTAGGCATCGAAAACAAAAGCATGTCCTCCCACATCACCGCTACCGCGGTACAATACCGGACGAGCGGAATCTATTTCGTTTTTTATGATTTGTACCCATTGGGCTTCTGAATATTGAGATCTGTTTAAGCCAATGACATCGGGATAACCGAAAAAGGTTTTAAGAGCCAGTTCCGCGCTGGGAGAGCCTGCTGTATATTCTGCTAAGGAAGCATTACTCCCATAAACTCCGTAATCAATATCAATGCTAACGCCACAATGATACATCAAAGTAGCCACAGCATGAATTTGTGTGGCACGAGTAGATGAGTAGAGGCTTGTGGGCATAGAATCATAGAGATAAGTTGTGTTTTCGAAATCGGCAGATAAAACACCGAAGGGATGATCTACATAGGAATGAGAACCTAAACCCTTAACGGGATGTTCCCAGTAATTCATTACCTGCGACATTGCCACTACTACGCAACCGGTGGCACAATAGGCTCTAACAGCGGTGTCGTATGGACATAAACTATTGTAACGATTGCCTTGTCCCCATTTGGTGGTGATTAAAGGAGCTCCCGAATTTTTATGACTTTTTTGCATAAGAATGTTGCCGCTTATCAGGGATTGCCATTGTTGAGTGATGGAAGGTGTGGCTGCAATGTTGTTGTTGATAGCATATTCAATTTCTTGTTCATAGGAAGATAACCACCATGCTGTATTCGGGGGAATGTTGGTAGGGTCGAAAGGAGTTTCATTCGAATAAGCCAATATGGGTTTTACCCTGTCGTTTGCAGCTACAATGATAAATCCCTCACTTCCGGCATTGAAGACATAAAACAAGGAGTTTGTTTCACCGCTTTTTTGATGGGTGTTTGCCTGATAAACCAAGCTGAAATCAGTAAGATGCTTTTGAATGGCAGCAGGGTAGGTGGCACCGAAAAAGTTTTTTGCCACTGTTTTAGCGGTGGCAGTATCAATGTTGCTGCCTACAACTTGATTAAATATCAGGAGGCTTACTAGTAAAAAAAATGCTTTTTTCATATAGCGTATGGCTGTTAAACGTTCACATTGAATTGCGAAGCAAAGATACTTAAAAAAATAATATCATTTGATGTTTTTTTAAAAACGTAGTATTCTTTAGTAATAAAATAATTTTTTAATATTTCAATTTGTAGGGATACATATGAATGGCTATTCTTTTTTCTCTTTCTCTATTTCGATTCGGAAGTAAGGATTTCTAATTTTCAGTATCGGAAAAAAGTATATTTTTGCATAGCTATAAAATTTTAAGCAATGAGAATACTGCAATTGAAGAAAAGGCTTTTTGTTGTGGCTGTATGTGTGATTTTTATTTGTTTTACAGTCCATGTTGCGGAAGCACAAACATTTGATTTTTCGAAGATTATTTTCAATAATCACACCTATCATCCGGACATTGCGTCGGTGAAAGTAGGTGTGAGGGGAATTACTGAAGATGAAATTGAAATGGCAAAGGCAAGGTCTATAGGTGCCGAAAAACTTGCATTTTTTCCGCCGGTTATTCATCTTAACGGAGACGATAAGATTGTTTTGACATTCGATGATTTGAGTGGCGACATGAAATACATGAGGTATACACTTATCCATTGTACTTACGATTGGAAACCTACAACTACACTCAATGTCAACGAATATCTTAGCCGTTTTACTGAAGGGGATGTGATTAACTACACTCATTCCCGTAACACCTTGCAAGCCTATGTGTCGTTTGAAATAAGTTTTCCCAATGAAAACATAGAAATCAGTAAATCCGGAAATTATCTCCTCTATGTGTACGAAGATGATGGTGGAAAAATTATTCCCTTGATTACACGACGTATCATGGTTGTGGAGAATGTAGTAACTATCACTCCCAACATTCAACAATCAACCAATATCAATGAACGATTTACTCATCAGGAGATTACTTTTCAAATAGATTTGAACAACCAACGACTGCTGAATCCTACCAATACCCTAAAAGTGCTGGTTATGCAAAATGAACGTTACGACAATGCCTTGTTGATAACAACTCCTTATATTAATCAAGGAAATGTATTGATGTACAATCAAAGAGGAAGCATAACCATGGAAGGGGGCAATGAATTCAGAATATTCAATACCAAGAGTCTTCGTTCGAATATGGAAGGGGTAGAACGTATAGCCTATTTGAGCGATAATGCACATGTTTATCTTTTTCTTGAAGGCGATAGGCAATATAAAGCCTACGCAAGTTATATTGATATAAACGGATATTATTTCAACGAAACCATTGATTTTTATACTGTAGATGAAGCAGATTATGCACGGGTACATTTCCGACTTCAATACGATAAGCCTGTAAACGGTAGTATTTATGTCTTTGGAGAACTTACCAACTGGCAGTTGATGGAAGAAGCTAAATTGAAATATATGGATATGGCACGTTCCTGGCAAACGGATTTGTATGTAAAATCCGGATATTATAATTATATGTATTTGTTCGTGCCCGAAGGAAGTAATGTTGCCACTGCCGATTTGATAGAAGGTAATCACTGGGAAACAGAAAATCGCTATACTTTTTTTGTGTATTACAAACCCGATCCTTCTTCTTACGATAGAATCATTGCTTATACTACGAAATACGCATTTCCAAAAATTAAATAAACGTTATGGATTTTTCATTAAAAATTGCGAAGAAATTAAACCTTGTTGCAGATTTTGTCCGAAATACGATAGAACTATTAAATGAAGGAGCGACCATTCCTTTTATTGCCCGTTACCGTAAAGAAGCTACCGGGAGCATGGACGAAGTAGCCATACTGCAAATCAAAGAAACTTTTAATCAGTTGACGGAGCTCGAGAACAGAAAATCAACAGTCTTGCATTCCATTGATGAACAAGGTAAACTTACGGATGAATTAAAACGCAAAATTGAAACGGTAGAGACAATGTATGAGTTGGAAGACTTGTATTTGCCTTATAAACCCAAGCGAAAAACGAAAGCAAGTGTTGCTAAGGAAAAAGGTTTGGAGGGTTTGGCAGAACAACTCTATAAGCAAGCAAATGGAGATGTGGTATTATGGGCAAAAGCATATGTGAACAAAGAAAAAGGTGTGAACGATGAAGAAGAAGCTTTGCAGGGCGCCTGTGATATATTGGCTGAATCTATTACCGAGCAAGAAATAACGCGTGCGAAAATTCGTAAGTTGTTTGTTCAACAGGCAATGATTAGCTCAAAAGTCATTAACGGTAAAGAAGCGGAAGGCAATAAGTATGAAATATATTTTAACAACAAAGAATTGATTCGTAAAGTATCCTCTCACCGTTTGTTAGCCATGTTTCGCGGCGAAGAAGAAGGATTTCTACGGGTAAAAGTAGAACCGGTAGAAGAGGATGCATTGGATTTGCTGTATACTATTCATTTACGTGCCGACAACGAGGCGGCCGGTTGTGTGGCAGATGCCATTGATGACGGCTATAAACGGTTACTTCAACCGCAAATGGAAACGGAGATGCGTCAGGAGGCAAAAGTACGTGCTGATGAAGAAGCAATACGCGTCTTTGCCGACAATGTACGGCAATTATTACTGGCACCCCCTTTGGGAGAGAAGGTCGTTATGGCTTTAGACCCCGGTTTCCGTACAGGATGCAAAGTAGTCGTTCTCGATAAATACGGTAAGCTGTTAGAAAATGCAACCATCTATCCGCATCCACCGCAAGTAGCCGTTTTTGAAGCTAATAAAATTGTTCGTAAGTTGGCAAAAAAATACAAAGTAGAAGCCGTAGCCATCGGCAACGGTACTGCCGGCAGAGAAACAGAGCATTTTATTCGCTATGTGGATTTTGAAGTCAAACCGCTTATTGTTGTTGTCAACGAAAACGGTGCCTCGGTGTATTCTGCCTCTGATGCTGCCCGAGAAGAATTCCCCGATTATGATATCACTGTGCGTGGTGCTGTGTCCATAGGGCGAAGGTTGATGGATCCTCTTGCCGAATTAATAAAGATAGACCCTAAATCTATCGGCGTTGGACAGTATCAACACGATGTAAATCAAAAGAAGCTACAGGAAAGCTTGGCGCATACGGTTGAAAGTTGTGTGAATGCCGTTGGTGTGGAGGTAAATACTGCCAGTAAACAATTGCTGGCGTATGTCTCCGGAATAGGAAGTACTTTAGCAGAAAATATTGTTACTTATCGTTCCGACAACGGAGGGTTTAAGTCGAAAGCGGACTTGAAAAAAGTGAGCCGTTTCGGGGAAAAAGCTTTTGAACAGGCAGCCGGCTTTTTGCGTATTCGCGATGCGAAAAATCCCCTCGATAGCAGTGCCGTGCATCCTGAAAGTTATCCTATTGTAAAAAAAATGGCAAGCTCATTGAATTGTAGTATTTCCGATTTGATTGAAAAAGAAGACTTACGTAAACAAATCAATATACGAGATTTTGTTACAGATAAAATAGGCATCCCTACCTTAACTGATATCATGAAAGAATTAGCAAAACCCGGACGGGATCCGCGTCAGGAGTTCGATTTATTCGAATTTGACCAAAGTATTTCGGATATTAGCGATTTGAAACCCGGTATGATATTGCCGGGAGTAATAGTGAATATAGCCGCTTTTGGTTGTTTTGTCGATATAGGAGTCCATCAAGATGGTCTGGTGCATATCAGCCAAATGGCAAAAAAATACGTTGACAATCCTAATAAAGTCGTAAAGTTAAACCAGAAAGTGATGGTGAAAGTACTGGAAATAGATACCAAACGCAACCGTATTAATTTAAGCATGAATATTGATTAAATGCATATGTTGTGAAAGAAAAATCGCATAAAAAAGAAAAACAATTCATTGAACGACCTGAATATCCGGGAGGAAAGAAAGCTTTGCAAAATTTTATTGCTTCTCATCTTCGTTATCCGCAAGATGCATTAGCTGCAAAGGTTCAAGGTATTGTTACTGTTTGGTTTGAAGTCAATGATAACTGTCTTATAGAATCGGCCAAAATAATCAAAGTTTTATCTGCTGACTGCGACCAAGAAGCCTTGCGTTTAGTACACTTACTTCAATATGGGAAAGCCTTTAACCGTGGCTTGCGAGTCAAAACAACGTATAAAATTAATATTCATTTTAAATTACCACAACCATCACCGATAGAATTTTCATATGTACAAGAAGCATCGGTAGAAGAAAAATCAAATACGTCAGCAGATAAAACAGAATATACCTATTCCATACATATTACCAAAGAATAATTTATATCATTGGATGGATAGTTAATTGTAAAAGAAAAAATGAGAATATTTTATGCTTATATGTGTAATTAAATAAATTTTCATAACATTATTCATAAAGAGAAAAAAAAACGTACTTTTGCAAATAAAAAAAATTAATATTAATTAATTAAAAAATAAATGAAAAAGATAGTTATCCTTGTTGCTTGCATCTTGTTTGCAAGTTTTGGTTTTGCTGAGAAAGTAGATGTTTCCGTTGCTAAGACAGTAGCAGAAACCTTTTATCAATCCGTAGCGAATCAATCGCAGAAAAGTTCATCTGTTTCCATGAATTTGGCTTACGAATGCAAATCAGATATGTCCGGACAAAAATCTGTTAAAGAAGAAATAGCTTATTATTATGTGTTTAATGCATCCGATAACAAAGGTTTTGTTATTATTTCAGGCGATGATAAGGTAAGTCCTGTTTTGGGATATTCAACCAACAACAGTTTTGATGCAACACATATACCTGATAATGTAAAGAAGTGGTTAGACGGCTATAGGAGTGAAATATCCTATGCCATTCAGGAAGGAATATCCGCATCTGACGAGATAAGTGAAGAGTGGTCGGCATTAAAATCCGGAATACCTATTGCTTATCAAAAAAGTACAACAGCGGTAAGTCCTTTATTGAGTACAACGTGGGACCAATCACCGTATTATAATGCCTTATGTCCTTACGACAATACGGAAGGTGCATTAACGGTAACCGGTTGTGTGGCTACGGCGATGGCACAAATAATGAAATATTGGAATTATCCCACAAAGGGATCGGGCTATCGTTCGTATGTACATGATCAATACGGAACATTGTCAGCGAATTTTGCAGCTACTACCTATAATTGGTCTGCTATGCCCAATAATGTAAGTTCTTCCAATACAGCAGTAGCAACCTTAATGTATCATTGCGGTGTAAGTGTTGATATGGATTATGGAACCGCTTCTCAAGGAGGTAGTGGTGCGTATACTTTCCTCGATGATGCTTATATACAATATGGATATATAGATGCAAGAACGGCTTTGAAAACATATTTTGGTTATACAAATGTTGTGGGATATAATAGAGATGATTTTGCATTGGCAACATGGATAAGTAAACTAAAAACAGAATTGGATGCCGGTCGTCCGATTTTATATGCAGGATCAGGGACCGGTGGAGGTCATGCATTTGTTTGTGATGGGTATGATAATACCGATAAATTTCATATGAATTGGGGTTGGAGTGGTTATTATGATGGTTATTTTGTAATAACAGCTTTAAATCCTTCAGGAACTGGTACCGGTGGTGGTAGCGGCGGATTTAATTCCAATCAAAGAGCTCTCTTAGATATTAAACCGCCGGTTATCGATGATACGTCCGATATTCGTTTATATGCAGCACTTTCTTTATCCTCTTCTTCTATTTATTACGGACAATCTTTTACTCTCTCAACAAGTATTGGTAATTATGGAAGTACTTCTTTCACCGGAGATTATTGCCTTGCTGTGTTTGATGAAGATTTAAATTTTGTAACCAATGTCGATACTATATCTACTAATTTAGCATCAGGTTATTATGAAGATGTAGAATTTTCAACCGATGGATTATTGCAATTGATACCGGGTGATTATTACCTTGTTGTCTTATATCGACTTTCCGGAGGAAATTGGATGATTGTTGGAGATGGTAGTTTTGTAAATACAAAACAATTAACAGTGTCTAATTCCGCTGATATCGAAATGTATAGCGATTTTAATATAACCCCGTCTGCTTCACAGATTTATCAAGGAGAAAGTTTAGGTGTGAATTGTGATGTTTTGAATGATGGAAGTACCAATTTTTCAGGAACACTTTATTTGTGTTTTTATGATGTGGAATCCGGAGAACTTGTCTTATTGATTGATCAGGAAACTATCACTGATTTGCCACCAAATTATCACTTTACTAGTGGAATAAATTTTTCAAACACTGATTTGGATATAGAACCGGGCTCTTATTTGTTAGCATTAATGTTTCAATCTTCAGGTTCTTCAAATGCTTATTTGGTAGGTTCTACCTATAAACAAAATCCTATTGTGGTTGTAGTGAAAGCAGCACCTTTGCAAGCGGATGCGTATGAACCAAATAATGACCATCAATCAGCGGCTAATTTGTCCCTTAGTTTTTCAGGTGATAAAGCTTCTGTCCAAACGACAGGAGCAACATTGCACTCAGGAACGACTAAAGATTATTATAAATTAACCTTATCTCCGGATTATGATTATGCTATTATGGCAGAAGTATTTGATGCTTATAATTTTCCGAAAGGACAAACCTATACTTGCGATGTACTGTTCTCTTACTTTACAGCAGCAACAGATTGGTCGGAAGCTTTTGATGATGAAATGGATGATACCTTGCATGTTGAAAATGGAGGCACAGTCTACTTCTTTGTTTCTCCTTTCTCAGAAGGTTCTACGGGAACGTATTTGTTGGATATTTATGTGCGAAGGATTTCAAAAGCAGGAATCTCTGAAATGGAGAATGCTTCCTTGATGAAAATTTATCCTAATCCAGTCTCCGAACGTTTTACCATTGACAACGGAAAAGAGTTGATGAAAGAAATGCATTTGTATGATGTAGTAGGAAAAGAAGTTAAACGCTATGAAATCAATAATACAAATACTGAAGTAAACATCAGCGATTTGCCCTCGGGAATATATCTGTTGCAAGTGGAAACCCAAAGCTCTAAGATAACAAAACGTATAGTGAAAGATTAAAAAAGAGTTTAGTTCTTAGTCTTTTGATTCTGTAAGATGGTTGGTGAGAAAAACAAATTCATTTACACCGAGTTGTTCAGGACGTTTATCAAAGATTATGTCTTTTCTGAAATCCTCCGAAAAGGGTAATGCTTTCAGTGAATTACGTAAGGTTTTGCGACGTTGGTTAAAAGCAGTTTTAACAACTTTTCTAAACATAACTTCATTACAAGCAATGGATTTATGGGTATTTCTCCGTAAGCGTATCACTGCTGATTGTACCTTGGGAGGTGGATTGAATACGCTTGCATCGACCGTAAATAAATATTCAATATCATAATAGGCTTGCAGAAATACACTCAAAATACCATAATCTTTTTTACCCGGCTTTGAGGCAATGCGTTGGGCTACTTCCTTTTGAAACATGCCTACCACTTCCGGTATGCTATCTTTATAATCTAAGACTTTAAATAAAATTTGGTTCGAAATATTGTAAGGAAAATTACCGATGAGAGCAAAGGCGTCTTTAGTAATATCACCTAAGTCTATTTTTAAAAAATCAACGGCATGCAGATTGTTACTTAATTCAGGATAATGGCTCTGCAGGTAAATAACCGATTCCTCATCTATCTCTATAAGATGCAAATTTTTATCGGGGAGATGCATTAAATATTGAGTAAGAACGCCTGTACCGGGACCTACTTCAATGATGGTCTTTGTGTCGGAAGTTAAACTATCAACGATGCGTTTGGCTATATGTAAGTCTGTCAGGAAGTGTTGACCTAAACGTTTTTTAGCCTTTACTTCATTTTTATAATACATTTATTGGGAGATAAGTGAACAAATCAATAAATAATCCATATAGTATCCGTGATGGAATAAAAAAATCGCAAGCTAATCTGAGTTTTGCGATTTGGTTGTGATTCCGATGCGATTCGAACGCATGACCTACTGCTTAGAAGGCAGTTGCTCTATCCAGCTGAGCTACGGAACCTTATGTTATGGTCGGGATGACAAGATTCGAACTTGCGACCTCTTCGTCCCGAACGAAGCACGCTACCAAGCTGCGCTACATCCCGCTTAAAATTTGAGTTTGCAAAAGTACTAATTATTTTAATAGGTTTATTCCCTGATTCCATTTTTTTCTTTACATTTGCAAAGATTTTTAATGAAACATTAGATACTTATTATGAAATCATTAATATATTATCAAACAGAAGCACAAGTGAAATTAAATGAAAGTATTAATCATGCTTCTTCCATAGTTGTTTTGTGTGATACTAACACCAGTCAACATTGTTTACCTTGTTTACTATCTTTCATTCCAAAATTAAAAGGAGCTTTAGTAATAAGCGTTCCTGAGGGTGAGAAAAGTAAAGACTGGAAGTTTGCCATGCGTATCTGGAAAAAATTATTGAAAAATAATGCCGATAGAAATACTTTATTCATTAATCTTGGTGGTGGGGTAGTATGCGATTTAGGTGCTTTTGTTGCTTCGGTTTTTAAACGTGGCATTCCCTATATACATATTCCGACTTCCTTAATGGCACAAGTAGATGCTGCTATTGGAGGTAAAACAGCTATCAATATAAACGGAATAAAAAACCAAATCGGCACTTTTCAACTTCCCAAAGCAGTTTGTGTTTTTACCGAATTTTTATCTACTTTAGCACAACAACATGTGTATGCAGGTTTTGCAGAAATGCTTAAACATGCGTTGATTGCCGATAAAAATTATTGGGATGAATTAAAAAACGTACAGCATAGCGGACAAATTATCAGTTCATTTGATATGATAAAGCAATCAATAGAAATAAAATCGAAAATTGTAAGTAAAGATTTTTATGAAAATAACGAACGTAAGAAATTGAATTTCGGACATACCATAGGACATGTGTTGGAATCCATCTGCACGCAAAATAATAATCTCCTTCTACACGGAGAAGCGGTAGCATGGGGGATGTTAGCCGAAGCGTACATTTCCCGAGAAAAAGCGATACTTTCACAACAAGCCTTGGATGAAATTGAAACCATTATTCGCTTTTACTTTAAACCCTTATCTTTCAGACAAAACATAGAGCAAACCATAAGATTTTTATATGCTGATAAAAAAAGAGTAGGGGATAAGCAGAATATAACACTCATAAAAAAAATCGGAACAGCGGTGATAAATCAAGATTGTTCCGAAAAGCAGGTAATATCTGCTATTCAATATATAAATGAATGTTAAATACCTAATAATTGATTGTAACGTTCTAGTGTTTCAATCAAATTTAATCGAATATGAATAAAATCATCAATACCGGCAGCTTTTAATTTATCTGCAATTTCTGTTGGATTACCGGCTACAAGGCAATGAATAGTTTGATTCTTTGATTTTAATTCATTAGCAATCTCAGGAGCAAAGTTTTCGTATTCTTCATCCGAACTGCAAATAACAATTATTTGAGCATTAGATGATAAAGCATCTTTTATACCATCTTGCGATGTTTTATAACCGGGTGTTTCAATAATTTCATATCCTGCGCAACCAAAGAAATTGGTTATAAATCCTGCTCTGGCTTGTCGCATAGCTACATTGCCTATTTTTAGTAAAAACACTTTTGGCTTTCCGTGAACTTTAGCCCAATTTTCTGTAGCTAAACGTATTTTCTCAAAAGCTATAGCCCCACGACAAGGTTTTATTCCTTCATAAGCAGGGATTTCTTTTTCTTCTAATTTCGCCAATACGGATTCGTTTATATTTGGATATTGGTTGGTTCCTAAGAGTATTGTGCGTCGAGTTGCGATATGCATCATTTGCTTTTGGCAGGAAATGTCAATGGCTTCTTTGATTTTTCCTTCCAGCCCTAATTTAATAATTCCACCTTGATTTTCAGTTTCGAGAAATAATTTCCATGCTTCGTCGGTAAGAGAGTTTGTTAGATTTTCAATATAATAAGAACCTGCAGCAGGGTCGTTTACCTTATCAAAGTGTGCTTCGTCTTTTAATATGATTTGTGTGTTTCTTGCAATACGTGAAGAGAAAATATCGGCAGTTTTATAGGTTTCATCATAATTTGATAATAAAATAGCATCTGCTCCGCCAATAGCAGCTGCCATACCTTCCGTGGTAGTTCGCAACATGTTTACATTCGCATCATAAATAGTTTTATTCCAAGAAGAGGAAATGCTATTAATTTTTATTTTTGAAACATCAGCTATAGAAGGTTGATATTGTTCGACTATGTTTGCCCACAATAAACGTGTAACACGTAATTTAGCAATTTCCATAAAGTAATTAGAACCTATTGATAAGGTGAAATTTATTTTATTGGCAAAATCATCTATGGAAATACCATTTTCACTTGCATAATATAGATATTCATTGCCTATGGCTAATGCATAAGCCAGTTCTTGAATGATACTTCCTCCACAATTATGTATTTGGTGACCATTTACTGTGATATATTGAAACAAAGGGAGTTTTTCTCCAATTAGTTTGTGTAAGGCAAGTATTTCGGATAAGTCTTCTTTTTGACTTTTATAAAATTTAGTATGATAGAGCATATACAGAATAGGATCGAAATCGAATGATCCTTGAATAGTCTCTTTATTATAATTTTTTGTTTCGATATAGTTTAGAAACAAATCGGCTAATTTGGGATAGGATGAATGATTTTCAAAACGAATTGCAATCGTGTTTAAATCTATACCCTCTAGTAATGTTTCAATATCGCTTTTTGATTGTAATTTTTTTGCATTACAGAACAATGCATTGGCACCTTTTGCTATGCTATTTTTTGCTATAAGATTTGCTTTTTTTGAATTAGTTTCTGTAATATGTTCAACAATTCTCCAATTGTTAGTTGCATTTTTAGTGCTTCTTACAAATGGAAATTCTCCCGGAATTTGATTCAGATAATGTAAATCATTCAAGTCTTCAGCTCGATAATACGGTTTAATAAGAAAATTTTCATCGGTTTTCCAGATTAGTTTTTTTGCATAATCGGCACCTTTTAAATCTTTTTCTATTACATCTTCCCATTCACGAGTTGATATTTCAGGAAATTCCGAAAATAATCTTTCTTGTCTTTTACGCATGGCTATTATTTATATTTTTAATATTCTGCTAATTACAATTCTGCCTATTGTTAGACATTCACAATGCAAAGGTACATTATTTTCCAATAGTATATCTAAAATCTTATGTATGAAAAATAAAAAAGGTGTCCTTTTTCAAGAACACCTTTTCAGTAGAGAAACAATTTTTATCTTACGACGGTAATACTTCCGTTAAGAATCATATCGCCTTTTTCAGATTCCGGTTTAGCATATACAACCCAGTAGTATACGCCATCAGGGACATCATTTCCTTGTTTATTTTTACCATTCCACCAGAAGTTTTCATCATCATAATTCGGGCAGTTTGGAGATTCACAGGTTCTTTTCCATACTAATCCACCCCATTTATTATAAATTTCCATTTCAAATTTTAAGAAATAACCTGATTTTTGTCTTTCCCAAGGTTCGAATTTATCATTAATACCGTCTCCGTTTGGCGAGAAGATATTGGGGAACTTCAATGATTCAAGAACTAATATTTGATGTGTTGTAGTATCGCTGCAACCATACTCATCAGATACGCCCATCGTAACAGTAATAAATCCGGATTTGGTAGTGTAAGCATGAGTTACATTGGCACCTGTAGTATCTATATCTCCATCACCGAACATCCATATCCATTTGGTTAATATTCCGTGACCAGGAGTTGACATATCACTGAAATAAGCATCTGCTCCGGCATTGATACCTTCAACGGCATCAGTAAGGACTAAGCCATCTGCGTCTTCAATTTTAAATTCTGCCGTGGGTGGTGTCCAAGCTGATACAGTAAGTGTATCGTAATATATCTTATGGCAATTTTTAGGACTGAAGGTAACATCAATTTCAAAAGGATATTTATTGGTTCCGGGATCCTCAAAATAACGGGAAGTGGGATTGCCGGTCAATGTGTCAGGTATCGTAAAGAATGCCCATGAGAAATTTGTTTCTTCTCCATTAAGAGAATCAGCTGTTAATATTACATCTAAGCCAACACAAGCTCCTACACTATCCGGTGATGATTTAATGTTTGGAAATTCCATTACTTTTATTGTTGCAGTATCTTTTTTAATGCAGGATTTTATTTGTGCTTTTAAAGTTACTAAGTAGAATCCAGCAGAATCGTATTGTGTGTGTCCGTCAATATTAGTTGTATCTTTTATATCGAATATTGTGTCATATAATAAGGTGTTGTTATAATCCCACCATACTGTATCCAATGAAAGTACTTTTGGTAATATATTGTTATGGGTGGTGTCGGTAAAATTAGTAAATGTACTGGGAACACCTTTGCAATAGAGAGGCTCTATGCCGAAATCCGGTTTTATTTGAATAACCCAAATAGTATCTGCTAAGGGGAATCCTTTTTCACATTTCTCCATTTGATTTGTTACCGGATTAAATACCCATTTAATCAAATACATCCATGGTCTGTAGTAACCGGGTTGTGTATAGGTGTGTTTCATAGGAGCACCTACAAACGTAGTGGTATCATTAGTGCCATCGCCATAATACAACCATAAAGTATCTGTATTTGCCATATCTACTTTAAAATCAAAAGTAACTCTTAATGGAACACATCCTGATGTTGTATCAACAGTAAAAGTGCCATAAGGACCGCCAACTTGTACGTATTTGGGTTTAAGCATTGTATCAGTGCAATTATACTCATCGGTAACAATTAATGTTACATCAAAATCCCCTGCATAAGCATAATTATGAATAGGATTTTTAACTGAAGAAGTATTATTACCAAGACTTAACGTATCTCCGAATATCCATTGATATTTAGTTTTTGTTGAATCCATACCTGAAGATTGATCATAGAATTGTACTTGTAATTCAGGGCAAGCTTGTACGTGTGTGCCTGAGGTATAATCAGCAACAGGACGTATAACCCAAATAGAGTCTAAAAATGAATTGGTACATCCATTCATATCAGTAATCGTAAGTCGGATGTAAACATATCGTGAATTTGCTACGTTGAAAGCAAATTGTCCGTTTCTGGAATTACTGGTACCTTGACCATCAAAATCCCACAGATAGGTTAAGCCGGTAGTATTATTACTAACAGAAACCATGGTATTTCGAACTAGGTCATAATAGGAAGAAGTATTAGAGAAATTAACAACTTCCTTATTACATACTTTCCTATCATTAACAGGAAGTTGAGGAGTCGAGAATGTTGTTTTTACTCCCATGATGGTAATAGCTTTCTGGAATTTTTCAGTACTATCGCATCCTTTTTCATTTGTAACAGTAAGGGTAACAT
>ERZ1645192.2357-NODE-2357-length-15651-cov-8.389844_pt1 | contig 15651 bp, 18 predicted proteins | sample MGYA00575354_ERZ1645192 | MGnify/ENA primary metagenome ERZ1645192 (study PRJEB40844, sample SAMN11349763) | freshwater sediment metagenome | isolation source: river sediment | host: Sediment | place: India: Faizupur Khadar , New Delhi | collected 2017-02-21 ... | reverse complement strand
CTGGTGCTGCGCGAGGTGGAGCCGCCGCTGTTGGACATCGTGATGAAGTTCACCCATGGCAACCAGACCAGGGCCGCGATCATTCTTGGCATCAACCGTGGCACCCTGCGTAAGAAACTCCGGCAATACGGTCTCGATCAAAAGTAACACGGCGACTAGTACGGCGAGGATGATCGCAGAAAAGATGGTGGGGAACCGATGAGTCTGGCGATTTTTGATCTCGACAATACGCTGCTAGACGGCGACAGTGATTATCTGTGGGGCCAATTCCTGGTCGAGCGCGGCCTGGTGGATGGCGCGTTCTATGAGCGCGAAAACCAGCGGTTTTATGATCAATACCGGGCGGGCACGCTGGACATCTACGAATTTCTGACGTTCATGCTGCGGCCGTTGGCGAGCAACCCGCTGGCCGAGTTGCTGAACTGGCGGGCGCAATTCCTTGAGGCCAAAATTCGCCCCATCCTGTTGCCCCGCGCAATGGAACTGGTGAAGCAACACCGGACAGCCGGCGACACCCTGTTGATCATCACCGCCACCAATCGCTTCATCACTGAACCGATCGCTGAAATGCTGGGCGTGCCAAACCTGTTGGCTACCGAGCCGGAGTTCGTCAATGGACGCTACACCGGTCGTCCGCATGGCATTCCCTGTTTTCAGCAGGGTAAAGTAGAGCGGCTGAACGCCTGGCTGGCGGCAACCGGCCACGACCTCGCGGAGAGCTGGTTTTACAGCGATTCCCACAACGATCTACCGCTGCTTAGCCGGGTTGCCTATCCGGTGGCGGTAGACCCCGATGACGTCTTGGCGGAATACGCGCAGGAACGTGGCTGGCCGATGATCAGCCTGCGCGAAATGTAAAGGGAGTTCGTCGAATTGCGTGGAATCCCCCGCCTTTCGCGCGGCATCTTTAAAAAGCGGGGCAACGAAAATAGTCTCTGCCAGTTAGCGGTGGCGTCCGCCCCGGGTATTGGGCGCCCGCTCCTCGTTCACCTTCAGGCGCTGGCCACGCAGCTCCCGACCGTTGAGTCCGCCGATGGCGGCGCGCGCCTCGTGGCCTTCCATCTTGACGAAGCCGAAACCGCGACAGAGGCCGGAAAATACATCCCGGGTCAGTCGCAGCCCATGCACTCGCCCGTAAGCGGCGAATAAATCAGTCACTTCCTGGTCGGTGGCATCCGAAGGTAAATTACCGATGAAGACGGTTTTCATATACGGTCTCCTGTAGTCGCGGCCCGCCGGGGCGGGTAAGAAGGATGGCGTCGCCGGGATGAATCGCCGGACCCGGTTTCCGGGCGCGCGGACCAGCGCGGAGACGACGACGCAGGTCGCTCTCCGGGGGGTGGGCCAGCACGGTGAGTCGGGTGACGCCGCGCGCCGGACGCGGGGGTGGCTGGCGCTGGCGACCGCCGTCCATCGCTGGGCGCAAACCCTTCGACCACCGACGATGGCAATGGATGGCCCAGCAACCGTTGAATATCCCGCAGGCGCGAGTTTTCATCCACGCTGACCAGCGAAATCGCCAGTCCAGTACGGCCCGCACGGCCGGTCCGGCCGATGCGATGGACATAGTCCTCCGGTACGTGCGGCAGTTCGTAATTCACTACCCGCGGCAACTGGACGATATCCAGACCGCGAGCGGCGATGTCGGTGGCGACCAGCACCTGAATCCGGCCCTGCTTGAAATCGTCCAGGGCGCGGGTACGGGCTGACTGGCTCTTGTTGCCGTGCAGAGCAGCGGTACGGATGCCGTCGCGCTCGAGCTGGCGGCTCAGCCGGTCGGCGCCATGCTTGGTGCGGGTAAACACCAGCGTCGCGTCGCGCTCGCCGGCGCTCAGCAGGTGGCTGAGCAGGGCAGCCTTGCGCTCCGAATCCACCGGATGCACCTGCTGCTCCACCCGGTCGGCGGCCGCGTTGCGCGGGGCGATATCAATCACCGCCGGGTCGCGCAGAAAATCGCCCGCCAACTCGCGGATCGGCTCGGCGAAGGTCGCCGAGAACAGCAGAGTCTGCCGCCGCTTGGGCAGCAGCGCCAGCAGGCGACGGATCGCCGGCAGAAAGCCGAGATCGAGCATTCGGTCGCCCTCGTCCAGCACCAGAATCTCGACTCCGGCCAGGCTGACGGTTTTCTGGCTCAAGTGGTCCAGCAGCCGCCCCGGCGTGGCCACCAGGACGTCGACCCGGCGGCGCAAGGCGTCGAGCTGCGGTCCCATGCTGACGCCGCCGACCAGCAAGGCGGTGCGGGGTGCGAGGTGGTGACCATAGACGCGCACGCTGTCGGCGATCTGGGCGGCCAGTTCGCGGGTTGGGGTCAGCACCAGGGCGCGTGGCCGGCCGGGCGGCAATGCCCGGTTCTGATCCAGTTGCAGCCGCTGCAACAGCGGTAGAGTGAAGGCGGCGGTCTTGCCGGTGCCGGTCTGGGCGGCGGCGAGCAAATCGCGCCCCGCCAGAATCATGGGGATGGCCTGGGATTGAATCGGGGTAGGCGCGGTATAGCCCTGAGCGGCGACAGCGCGCGCCAGGTCAGCGACCAGGCCGAGAGCAACAAATGGCATTCACAACTCCTGAATCCGCCTGCCCATGCGTGGCGCAAGGAACCGGTCCAGGCGGAAAAATTTTGAAAATGGAGGGTAATCGGGGAGCCCCGGCAGGGGCGAACCACGGCGGGTTTGCAGGAGGAACAGGGGGTTGGGTGACCCGCTAGCGACAATTCCAGGAGGAACAGCAAGAACCTCGGGGGCGCGAACCGGACCGCGCCGTGACAAACTCGGCGCTGAATGTACCATAGCTCCGCACGATTTACCTAATTGGGTTGGCGTAGAGTGAAGGGGGAGGCGCAGTAAAAACGCCGGGGTTGAACTGGAGCGTTCCTCTTCTCCCCGGCGGGGTGGGTCAGAGCCGGCTGAGCTGGGCGTTGATCGCGCCGTTCAGGCGTTGAATCCAGCCATTGTAGTTGCTATGGATGCTGACGCCGTCGTAATTGAGATTTTGGCTATCCCGGTAGAGGATGCTGTAGCTGGTCCGGTTATACGGAATTTCCACCTGGGCCATGTGTTCGCGCACGGTGAGCGTGCCGATGATCAGGCCAGGCCGGACATCCCGCATTTGCCAACCCAGCGATATTCCCGCCTGCTGGATCGCGTCGCGCACGTCTCTCAGGTTATAACCGCGCGTGCTGGTGGTGACCGGCGCGCCTTCGACGCTGTAAACCGGATTGGTCCGGCAGCCCACCAGCACCAGGGCCAGAATGCCAGCGATCATGAACCACGCTTTAATTTTCATGTTTTCTCCCCATCTCTTGGTTTCAACGGGATTTCATCACCAAGCCCCGGTAAGGGTAGTAGCCGCAGGGAACGCAGTAAACCCAGCGGATACAGGCCGCGCCTGAGCAGCGACCACGCCACCAAATCCACGATGCGCAACGTATCGCGCCACGGCCGGTAATGACTGGGTCGGCCCTGAGGGTGGTAAATCGTTTCGATTGCAACCACTTTTGGATAGCGCCGCTGACGGCCCGCCTGCATCAGCAGGGCGCTTTCAAAAGCGAAGCCGCGCCGCCCCCGTTCTGGTCCAGTTGCCCGGCGCAGAAACTCGGCCGGGTACAGCCGAAACCCGGACTGGGTATCGGGAATCGGGCAGCCGGCCGCCCACGAGACCCAGAAATCGGCCATGCCGTTGGCGAAGCGCCGCAACGGGGGGGCGGCCTCACGGCAGGTCAGGCGGGCGGCGAGGATGGGGCAGTCGGGCCAGCGCCGGCGAGCGTCCAGCAGCTTTGGAATATCCTCGGGCTGGTGCTGACCGTCGGCGTCCAGAGTGATGATTGCTTCCGCACCCTGCGCCAGCGCGGTTTGCATCCCGCGCCACAGACTGGCGCCCTTGCCCTGATTGGTGGACTGGCGCACTACCATGGCGCCGGCCGCTTCAGCGTGTGCGGCGGTGGCGTCGCGGGAACCATCGTCCACCACGATCACCAGGTCCATCTGTCGCCGGGCGCGGCGGACGATGTCGGCGATGGTGGCGGCTTCGTTGTAAGCGGGGATGACGACGGCGATGGTCATGGGCGGCTTTAGATAATGCCGCCGTTGAGGCTGATGATCTGGCCGGTCAGGTAAGCGGCTTGTTCCGAAGTCAGGAATCCGACCAGATCGGCGACTTCAGCGGGTGTTCCCGCGCGCCGCATCGGCACCAGGGTCTTGATCGTCGCCGCATCGAATACCGCGTCCGTGGCGGGTCCGGCGATAATGCCCGGCGCGATGGCGTTGACCGTGATCCCGCGCGAGGCCAGTTCCAGGGCCAGCGCCTTGGTCGCGCCGTGCAGGCCGGCCTTGGCGGCGGCGTAATTGGTCTGGCCACGATTGCCGGTGATGCCCGCCAGCGAGGAGATGTTGACGATGCGGCCCCAGCGCGTGCTGATCATCGGCAGCAACAAGGGCTGCGTCACGTTGAAAAAACCGTTCAGGCACACATCAATCACCCGCCGCCACTGCATGAAGGACATCCCCGCCATAGGGGCGTCGTCGTGAAGGCCCGCATTGTTGACCAGCACCTGAATCGGTCCGGCTTCGAGCAACTCGGTCAGAACCTGGCGGGTCTGCTCTTCGTCAGCGACATCGAATGCGGTCGTCTCCGCCGAACCGCCCGCGCTCCGAATAGCGTCCGCGACTTCCAGCGCCAGTTCGGGATGTTGATAAGTATGAACGATGACGTGCAGCCCATCGCGCGCCAGTCGCTGGCCAATCGCGCGGCCAATCGCGCCGCTGCCGCCGGTGACCAGCGCCCGCTTCACGGCGCGACCTCAACGCTCAGGGTTGCGTTGTCGCCGGCGGACAGGATCACCCGCGTTGCTGCCCTTCGAGCCATGGCGCACAGCAACGGTAAGCTCCGGGCAGCGGGGTTACCCGCACGCAACCGTTCCAGACCCGCATCGTCCAGCCGGTCCGCTGGTTCGTCCCCCCCGGATGCCAGGCGCAGCAATGCCAGGCGGTTGACCGGCAGGGCCGGATTCAGCAGCAGCGCCACGCCAAACGGCGCGACGATTTTGCGGCGCCCGGCCATCGGCGCCGGCAGCGGCAGGTCGTAGGCGACCAGTAGCACCCGCGCCTGCTCGGCCCACGCCAGCGCCGCCGCTTCCCGCAGGCCGGCGGCGAAACTGCTGTCGTAGGCGGCCAGGCTGAGCGAGGGTCCCATGCAGCCGGTGGCGATGGCCCAGTAACCGGCCGGCGTGTTATGCACCGATTGATGAAAATGAGTCGGCGATACCGGCCGGTCGGGCTGGGTCAGCGCCGTGCAGATTTTATCCAGCACCTCGCTGTCGCCGCCCGAAGACGCGAATATCGTGGGGACCGTGCCCGCGTCGAGATCGGCTTGAGTCATCGCCTCCTGCGCGACCTGGAGCGCGAGCTTGATCGTGGCGGTAATGCGCCGCCGTTCGTTGGCCGGTAGCAGTGTGGCCATGGTCGCTGGCATCGGCTCGACGACGTAGGACCGCTGGCCAGCCAGCACCGCCTGGCTGGCGGTCCAGCCCACCAGACCCGGCGCCATGAGGCCCACGGCTTCTACAGCAAGCAGATTCATGGTTCCCCCTCACCCCGACTCTCTCCCACCCGGGGCGAGGGAGACCGTCCGAACAGCAGGCTGCAATTGCTGCCGCCGAAGCCAAAGGAATTGCTCAGCGCCAATCGCAGCCGGCGCTCCCGGTTCTCCAGCACGATGCCCGCACCCAGTTTCGGATCGCGCTGGCGGGTATTGAGCGTACCGGGAATCAGGCTGTGCTCCAGGCACAGGCGAACGAAAATGGCCTCGGTGACGCCCGCCGCACCCAGGGTGTGGCCGGTCCAGCCCTTGGTGGAACTGCACGGCGTGTCCGGCCCGAACACCCGCACGACGGCACGGTCCTCGGCGGCATCGTTTAGCGGCGTGGCAGTGCCGTGCAGGTTGATGTAATCCACCTGTTCCGGCGGAACTTCCGCCCGCGTTAGCGCCTGTTGCATCGCCAGCGCCGCCCCCACCCCTTCGGGATGCGCGGCCGTCATGTGATAGGCATCGCTGCTTTCGCCGTAACCGAGCAACAGGACGCGCTCATCGCCGGGTTCGGCCCATTCCAGCAGCGCAAAACCCGCCGCCTCGCCGACGCTCAAGCCATCGCGTTCCAGATCCCAGGGCCGACAGGGCCGGGGGGATGTCAGTCCCAGGGCGTTAAAACCATACAGGGTAGTCAGGCACAGGCTGTCCACCCCGCCGACCACGGCGGCGTCGCAAAACCCGGCCCGCATCTGCCGCCAGGCGGCCGCGAACGCCTTGGCGCTGGAGGAACAGGCGGTGGAAATGGCGAACGCCGCGCCGGTCAGGCCCAGCCAGCGCCGGGTGAAATCCGTGACTGAGAACACATTGTGGGTGTGCTGGTAATCGAAGGTCGCCGGCACGCTCCCGGTTACCAGGTCGCGCTGGCGATAGGCGTGTTCGGTCGCGCCGATGCCGGACGTACTGGTGCCGACGAACACGCCGATCCGGTCGGCGCCGTAACGATTGCGGGCAATGCGCACCGCCGCGCCGAATTCATCCTGTTCCAGGCCCAGCCGCGCCAGCCGGTTGTTGCGGCAATCGAACGGTGCGAACTCGCCGTGTAGCGGCTCTTCTTCCAGCCCCGCGACCCGGCCGATCCAGGTCTTCAGGTCAGCGTCTTCGAAATCGCAGGGCCGCAGCCCGCTTTCGCCGCGCCGCAACGCGCGCAGCGAGGCCTGGAGGCCGGGTCCCAAGGCATTGGTCAGGGTACAGGCGGCCATCGCCAGCGGCTTGATCGCCATGGAGTCAACTCATCTTCGTCAGCAAGGGTCTGGCCGCTATCAGGGCCGCCACAAAACTGGCGGCCACGCCCAGGCTCACGGTCAAGCCGATGGCCCGCAGCGCCGGCAGCGCGGAAAGCGAAAGCATACCAAAAACAGTCAGGGCGGAACCGCAGCAGACCAGCAGCGCGTGCAGGGTGCGGCGGCGCGAATCCGGATCAGCGCCGGGCCGGCTGAAGAACAGCCCGTAATCCACGCCGACCCCCAGCACCAGCAGCAGCGCGACCAGATGGAACAGCGACAACCGCTCGCCCAGCGCCAGCAGAGCCGCCACGGTGAAAACCAGCGCCAGCCCCACCGGCAAGAGCGCGGCGACGACCCGCCGCCAGGAGCGCAATCCGAGCCAGACCACCGCCAGGATCAGCGCCGCGCCCCACGCGATCCGAACCAGGGTCGCGTCGCGGAAATCCGCTACCAGCCGATTGGTTTCCGCGCGTAAATCGAGATAGTACGCGCGACTGGCTTGGTGTTGCGGCAAACCGGTGGCCAGGGCGCGGGCATCCTGCACGCCGCTCAGCGGCAACAGCGCAGTCCAGCCGCGTTCGCCGGGAAACAGCAGCGCATTGACCCGCGTTCCCAGCAGCGTGCCGCGCAAGTCCTCCGGGCGCAGCGGCGGCGCGGTGCGCGCGGCGGCGACGGCATCGAGAAACGGCGCGAACAGTCCCGGCTTGAACGGCAAGCCTTCCAAAGCGGCGTTCAGGTTGGCGCTCAGCGTCGCCGGGTCCGGCAACGACGCCAGGCGCTGCTGCTGCGTCTGCGCGCTGGGCAGATAGCGCATCGCCCCGTCGTAACCGGCCAGCAAACCCGCTCGCTTGCGGTCCTCCAGATCAGCCGCGATGGCTTCGCTGTGGCGCAGAGCGGTTTCGGCATCCGGCGCGGTGACCGCGATCAAATGGCCGACTTCCGGCGCGCCCAGGGCGGTCCGTAAATCCTGATCGAGCCGCAACAGTTCACGTGGTACGGGACTGAGTGCAGCCAGATCGTTTTCCCACAGCGTCGGGGTCCTGGCGATCAGGAGCAGCAGCGCCAGCAACCCGCATCCGCCCAGCGCCAGCGCCAGCCGGGGGCGAGGGCGCAATGCCGCATCTGCCCACGGGCCGATAGCGGTCGGTTGCGGCGGCGCCCAGTGCGGCGGCAGCAGGGCCGGCAACAGCCAGCGGGTGGTCGCCACGGCGGCGGCGATGCCGGCGACGGTGAACACGCCCAACTGGCTCAAGCCGGGAAAATCGGGGTCGAGCATCGCCAGACAGCCCAGCATCGTGGTCGCCACGCACAGCCGCAAGGTCGGCCACAACTGGCGCACCGTGTCTGTCACGGTTTCCGCCGCCCGCCGATGGCTGAACAGGTAGGTGGGATAGTCCAGCGTCTCCCCCAGCAGGGTCATGCTGAACGCCAGGGTGATGAGGTACATCTTGCCGAAGATCAGGTCCACCGCCGCCGCGCCGGCCAGCAACGCCGACAACATCGGCAGCGCGCCGAGCCAGACCGTGCGCGCCGAGCGGTAGACCAGCAGCAGAATCAGCACCACCGCCGCCAGCGCCAGCGTGCTGAGAAATTCGGCTTGGGCGCGGATTGTGTCCGCCGCCAGGGTTGCCAGCACGCCGGGACCGCTCATCTCCAGCCGGACGCCGGTTCCGGCGCTGGCGGCGGCGAACGCGGCGCGAATCGTGGTCACCGCGTGGCGCTGGGCGGCGAGGTCGTAGCCGGAAGTCCGGGTTTCGACCAGCAGCAGCGCCCGCTCGCCGTCCGGTGCAAACCAGACGCCCAGTCGTTTGGCCGGTTCGCGCAAGCCGCCCTGCCACTGCTTCAGCAGCGTCAGCAACTCACCGGTCGGATCGCCGGCCAGCCAGCGTTTCTGGAATACGGCCAGCGGAGATTGCAGTTCCACCAGACGTTGTTGCAAACCGGACCGCAAGCCGTCCACCGTGAAGCGTTCCGGGGCGACGGTCGGGCTTAACCGGTAGCGGTAAGCGAACAGGGCTTGTAATTCTGCTTCGGGCAGGGCGTCCGCGCCATTAGCGACCCGGGCGAACTCACGGTTATCCCGGAGCCGTTCAACCAGCCGCTGGCTGACGGCGGCGCGTTCGGGTTCTGTGTCGCCCGCCAGCCCGAGCAGGATCAATCGGGTGGTGGGGCCGCTGCGCAATTGCTCCAGCAGCAGTTCCGCCACCGGATCGGCGCGGGAGGCGAACAGCGCCAGGTCGGCAGCGACCGGCGTGGTCAGCACGATCCAGCCGCAGCCCAGCGCAGCCAGCAACCAGAGCAGCGGAACAGGCCAGCGGAACATGGGAAGTTGGCTCAGCGCGGGGTGATCGTCATCACGCTGCGGTCGCCGTCCGGCTCCAGCGTCTCCATGGTGTCAATCCGCCCGTTCCGGCCGCGCAACACGATGGCGGCCACGTAGCGTTGCGCATCCGCATCGTGCGGCGTCAACCGCAGGCTCCAGTCAGCGGGCGTCCCCTGAAATTCCAACTGGTAATAACGCGCCAGCGCTGCCTGATCACCGGCCTGGGTCGCGCGGATCGCCTCAACGAACGGGCGCAGTTGCGGATAGCCATTGAGATTGAACTGCCGGCGGCCGGCCTCCGGCGTTTCGACCGTCAGCCAGTGACCATCTGCTTCATAATCTTCGGGGTGCGGATGCAGAGTCCGCTTGCGCAGAAAATCGGGAGCGCGGTAGTACAACACCCCGGTAGCGACCAGCGGCGCATCCAGCACCGCCAGGGTCTTTTCCTCCCGAAACGCTGTTTCCACCGCCGGAACGGCCGCCAGCGCCTGCATGACCTGGGACAATGCGCTCTCATCGGCCACTCCCGCCAGTGGCCAGCACAGCAACAACCCAGCCCAGCGGTTCACGAACACGAACAGACTCCATTTTTCGGTTGCGGCGCGATGGTAATCCGGGCTTCGGCCAATACCTGGCCGGCCGCACTGATCTGGATCGCATAAATACAATTTTCGGCATCGCCCAGCACCAGGCGGGCGGCGACTTCCAGCGGCGCGTCCACCGCCGCCAGGTCCTCGGCAAACCAGCGCACGTCGCGCAAGGCGGCCAGATAACCCGGCCGGGCGGTTTGCCCCGCCGCCCGGGCGCGCAGGCCGCCGTGAATCGCCGCCGCCTGAGCGCCGTACTCGCAGGCGTGCAGCATCGCCAGCCGGCCCTGCCGACGTAATGGATTGGCGGGATCGCGATGGGTTTGGGTCAGGCACGTGATGCCCTCCTCATCCCAAGCGGTCACCGCCTCCAGCAGACACATGGATCCCGTATGAGGAATCAGGGTTTGAATGTGCGCCTTATCCACCAAAACGCCCGAACCAGCCCTTGACGAGGCATGGTCAACCGGTTCCGAGTTTTCCCTTCCGTGCTTTCCGTGACTTCCGTGGACTATCTTCACGTAATCCGCGCCAGGCTGTGCCGATTCCGGGTCCAGCGCGACCAGGCCTTGCCCACTTCATACCAGTGCAAATACCAGGCTTCCAAACCGAGCCGCCATAACGTCCATGGCTTCAGGCGCAAGCGGTCCTCGGCAGCGCACAACACCGGCTGCAAATCCAGACCGCGCGCCAGCGCCTGACTGCGAGCCAGATGGTAGCGGCTCGTCACCAGCACGAAGGGCCGCACGCGATCCCCGGCCAGAAGACGTCGCGCCTGACGCAGATTATCCAGGGTATTCAAGGACTGATCCTCGATGAACAAGCTCGCCGCCGGCAGCCCAAGTTCAAGCAGAAACTCCCGGCCACGCTCAGCCTCACTGACGCTGCCACCAGTGTGACCGCCGACCAGCAGAATTCGCCGCCGGGGATCGGCTTGGTGCAGCGCGGCGACCCGACGCAGCCGGCGGGCGTAGCCGGGCGCGACCTGGTCGTGGATCAAGCGCGCGCCCAGCACCACGATCCAGTCCCCATCAACCCCGGCAACCGGGGCGTCGCGCGCAATGCGCCAAACCTGCCGCAGTAGCCATAACCCACTCAGGCCCAGAGTTGCTAGCAGCAGCAGATTGGACAGCGCCAGCATCGCCAGACCATCCCAGCCCATCCCCAGTTGCCGGGCGAAACGCCGAGACGCGGCCGCGCCCCGGTTCACGCCTCTTCTCCCCAGTAATCGTAAAAGTTGAACCAGTTGTACGGCGCGAGGTGGGCGTAATGCTCCAGCCGGTCGGCGTATCGCTGGATCCAGACGGTGAGTTGCTCCTGGCGACGGTACCGGTCCAACACGATCTGTTCCGCCAGTCGCTCGAAATGAATTTCATAACGGCGACCGCCACGATACAGGCCAAAGAACAGGATGACCGGGCAATTCGCCAGCGCCGCCAGCAGCAACGGCCCGGCAGGAAACGCCGTCTCCCGGTCGAAAAACCGGACGCGCACCGTCTTTTCACCGGCCACCACCCGATCTCCCAACACCCCAACCATACAGCCCTGGGCCACGCTTTCCTGAACCCGGAGCAGGGTATCCGGCCCGCCGATGGGGATGATAGCCTGAGCCAGCGCCGGATTCAGCGCGTTGAGAAACCCGGTGATATCCCGGTTATGGCCGGTATTCATCAGGATTTTGATCGGAAAATGCCGCAGATTCATACCAATCGCCCGCAGCACCTCGAAGCTGCCCAAGTGCGATCCCAGCAGAATACAGCCCTGCCCGGTCGCCGCCTGTTCTACAATCAACTGATCGCCGAAAACTTCAATTTTAAACGGTCGTAACCGCCCGGTCAGGAAATAGACCCGATCCAGAATGGTCGCCGCAAAGCAGTGGATATGGCGAAAAACCTCTCGCCAGCCCGGCTCGCGGCCCAGCGCCCGCCGCAGGAACCGCCGCGATCCGCGCCGCGCCGCCGGAGCGGTCAGCAGAAAATACAGGGTGATGGGATACAGCAGGGCGCGACCCACCGGCCGGCCGACGTACAAGGCGATCCATCGAATCAGCCATAACATCAGCGGGTTGCCCCGTTCCGGCAACCGTACCCACTGCTGGCTCATCCGGCGATTCCCAAACGCGACGGTCTGTACTCAGCGCGTGCGCTGTTGGGCAATGTGCTCGCTCAGCGCCCGCAACGAGGCGAAAATGCGCCGGTTTTCCTTATCCTCGGAACGCAGTTGAAAGCCATAGGTTTTGGAAATCGCCAGCGCCAGTTCGAGCGCATCAATGGAATCCAAACCCAGCCCCTCGCCAAACAATGGCTCCTCCGGCGCGATGTCTTCCGGTTGGATGTCCTCAAGATGCAGGGTCTCAACCAACAGTCGAGCCACCTCCAACTCGAACGGCGAGAGAGCTTCCATGGGTAACCTCATTAAGGATGGGAATGAAATGCTGATCAGCGATATGCTATCAGGGTTTGCGCGTTCGCCGTAAACTATACCATGCCCCATCGCCAAAACTTGCAACTGTCCGATTTCGCAGCGTAAATGCCTACCGAACCCACCCCCCGCCCGTCCAGGCCACCCGCCCCCGGCCATCCCCGCGCTGGGCTGGCCTGATTCGAGCAATCCTCCAGCATGACGCCCGTGACTCTCTTTTATAACGATCCCGCGTCGGCAGACGCCTGGTTGAACGACGACCGCCTGCTGGCGCTGGTTCGGTTTGGCGTGCCGGCCCCGCCTCCAGCCGACCCCCGCGTTTGCGTTATTCCCTTGCCCGCACTAAGCGGGGGGACGACCGTCGAAGTCTGGCTCGGCGCGCGGCCCGCGCAAACCGGCGTTCTGGACGGCGTGCATTACGCGGATAATGGCGACGCCCTGTTTCTGCATCTTCATCTGGATGAATCCGCCCCGGACGCCTTGCGTCCCCTGACCACCAGCGCCTACCAACGGCTGTTCGCGGCGGCCCACGCCCGGGGCTATCCGCATTTACTGCGGGTTTGGAACTACTTCCCGGCCATCAACCAGGAGGCCGGTGGCCTGGAGCGGTACCGGGCGTTTTGCGTGGGCCGGCACGCCGCCCTGCGGGCGGAGCGGGCGGAGCAGGAAACCCATCTGCCAGCGGCCTCCGCCATCGGCACCCGCGAACCGGGCCTGCGGTTATGCGCGCTGGCCGCCCGGGAATCCGGCTGGCAAATCGAAAATCCCCGCCAGGTCAGCGCCTTCCATTATCCGACCCAGTATGGCCCGCAAAGCCCTTCATTCTCCCGGGCGATCCTGAAGCGTTGGAGCGAGCAGGATTATCACCTTTATATTTCCGGCACGGCCAGCGTGGTCGGCCATGCCAGCCAACACCAGGACGTGATGGCGCAACTGGACGAAACTCTGCTCAATCTGGCCGCGCTGATCGCCCAGGCCAGCCGGCGAACGCCGGCGCCGCTGCAGCCTGTACTGTTTCGGGTGTACGCCCGAACGGACCTCGATCCGGCGCCAGCGCGCGAACGGATCGTGCGGGCATTCGGACCGGATGTCCCGCTGCTGTTCCTGCATGCCGATATTTGCCGCCAGGAACTGCTCATCGAAATCGAAGGGCTGGCGGCCAGTGTGGCTCAATGAACAATGATGTCGGACGTTTCGCATGGAGTTTCGGTGGGACGAGCACAAACGACAGATCAATTTGCGCAAACACCGTATTGAACTGGCTGATGCGGTCAGGGTGTTTGACGATCCACTGGCGCTGACCCTCGAAGACTGCGACCACGATGAGCAGCGTTTTGTTACCATGGGCCGGGATGCCTTGGGTAGAGTCTTGGTCGTGGCGTATGCCTATCAGGAGCCAGACACCCTCCGTCTGATTTCGGCCCGCAAGGCCGAGCCACACGAACGGCGGCAATACGAGGGTTGAACGATGAAGCCACACTATGATTTCAGCAACGCCCGACGCGGTCCGGTGATTCCCCCAACTGCACGAACTACGGCGGTCACGCTCCATCTGGATACCGAAACGCTGGACTGGTTTCGAGACCAGGTGAACCGCGCCGGTGGAGGCGATTACCAGACCTTGATCAATCGCGCCCTGCGCGAATACATCGCTCTGCGCCGGGAGCCGCTGGAAGATTTGTTGCGTCGTGTGGTGCGGGAAGAACTGCACCGCGCCGCCTAACCGCTGTGGTCTACCGCCAGGAATCCGCGCCGTGAAACCGGATAAACCCCTCGAACCCCATCCGGTGTTGCCGGACTACTACCCCGATCTGGCGCAACGACCGGCCTTCGTGCGCGGGCTGTTCGACCGCACCGCCCATTACTACGATCACATCAACCGGCTCTTGTCGTTCGGCTCCGGGAGTTGGTATCGCCGCCGGGCGTTGCTGCAAGTGGGGTTGCGCCCCGGCATGACGGTGCTCGATGTCGCCATCGGCACCGGGCTGGTGGCCCGGCAGGCGCTGGCCATCACCGGCGATCCCCAAACGGTGATCGGGCTGGACATCAGCGCCGGGATGCTGGCCGAAGTGCGCCGGTTACTGGGGATTCCACTGATTCAGGGACTGATGGAGCAGTTGCCGGTGGCCGACGCCTGTTGCGATCTGGTCAGCATGGGCTACGCGCTGCGCCACGTCGCCGATCTGAACGTCACCTTCCGCGAGTTCCACCGGGTGCTGCGGCCGGGCGGCGCGCTGCTGATCCTGGAAATTACCCGCCCGGCCCATCCGGTCAAGCGCGCCCTGCTCAAGTTCTATCTGGGACGGTTGGTGCCGCTGCTCGGCTGGCTGACTACCGGCCAGCGGGATCTGCAAACCCTGATGCACTATTACTGGGACACCATCGAGAACTGCGTCCCGCCCGAAGCGATTCTTCAGGCCATCCGCGCCGCTGGCTTCGCCGAAGCGGGCTGCCATATTGAATTCGACCTGTTTCGCGCCTATTTCGGCCGCAAGGGCGGCGCATAGCGCTTTCAGGGCCGGGTCGCGCCCACTGCGGCCACCACGAACGCCGGATAGCGATCACGAATCCGGGAGATATCCGGCCAGACGAACGGGTCCACAAATCCAGCCGCACGGAACGCGGCCGTCCATTGTTCGGGGGTCAGAAATCCACCGTTGGGCCGCCACGCCGGCTGGAGGATGGGCGAACGAAAGGACTCCAGCAACTCGAAGATGAATTCGACGTAGATCGCCCGACCCGGGAAAGGGCGCACGCATTCGGAAGCGACGACCACCCCACCCGGCGCCAGAGCGGCGTAAATCTCTCTCAGCGTGAAAGCCAGGTCGTGCGCTGCGTGCAGAGTGTTGACCCCGTAGACGACGGACAGGCTCCCGGGCGCCACGCCGGCTTCGGCAAATGGCCGGTTCATGTCGAGGCGGGCGCCGGCGATACGGCCCCGCGCGTCGGGACGGGACGCCAACGCACGCTGACCGCGCCTGAGAAAGAGGGGGGACAACTCGGTAAACCGGTACGCCGCGATGCGGGTTGCCGCACCCGTCTCCGCGAAGTGGTCGAGCAACGCCGCTGCGCCGCTGCCGAAGCCACCGCCGATTTCGAGCAGGGTTCCGTGTGGGTGCGGGAACCGCGCCCGTACCGCCCGCGCCCCGATTTCGTTGCTAATCGCGTAGAGCGGATTCTGATTCGAGAAGTATTCGGACCAGGCCGTGATTCGATCCGCGGCGAACAGGACCGATTCCCCCGAGGCTTCGCCGCGCATGACCGCCGGATAACCCTCCGCCGCGAGGGCCGCCAGGCGGAACGAGGGAAGCGCGGCGGCATCGTGAGCGGCTTGCGCCTGTTCGATTTCGGCGAGTTCCAGGTCTGGCAGCGGCCCCGAATGCTGGAAGCGCGCCGGAACACCGTCCACCCGCGCGATGGCGCCCCGTTCGGCCAGCAGGCGCAACAGCCAATCGGCGAGCGGAACGCCCACCACCGGGTCCAGTCCCGCGCGCATCGCGATCTCGGCGGCGGACCC
>ERZ1645192.2351-NODE-2351-length-15660-cov-4.551810_pt1 | contig 15660 bp, 4 predicted proteins | sample MGYA00575354_ERZ1645192 | MGnify/ENA primary metagenome ERZ1645192 (study PRJEB40844, sample SAMN11349763) | freshwater sediment metagenome | isolation source: river sediment | host: Sediment | place: India: Faizupur Khadar , New Delhi | collected 2017-02-21 ... | reverse complement strand
CGCAGTAAATCACCTCCCGGACATGGTTCGCCGCGTCGATGGGGGTCAGGGAATCCTCGTCCGAGTAGTAGCATCGCCGGAAGCCTTCCTGGACCGACAACAGGTTCGCGAAGAGAATCGCCTCGTACCAGGTGACGTCCCGGAGGGGCCAAGATTCGCCTGTCTGCGGCGCCAGACCGGTGATTGCGGGCAAGGACGGCTGGACCAGGCGGAGGTGCTCCCACATGCCCGTAGTGACCTCCGTCTCCATCACCGCCAGGTCCCGGGTCAACAGATGAGGGAACACCCCCCAGCCGGCGTCGTTGCAAAGCTGGTAGCCGAGAGCGCCCTGCGTAAAACGCCCCGCGGGGACGTAATTCAGGGTCCCGACGATTGAGCTGGAATCGCTGGCCGATCCGGGGGGATCGCCCCCGATTTCAAAGGAGGCCTCGTTGGATTGACCGGGGGTCTCTGGACGATATCTCAAGATGTAACGACAGGTGGTTCCAGGCGCCAGCCAGACGTCCTCGAACCGAGTACCGGGATCCGAAACGGTCCCGATATTCTCCCACTGGCCAGAGTCCCCGGTCATTCGTTGCACTCGAATGTGACCCTGGGTTGCCCCGGACCTGTTCGTCCAGGTCAACCGGGCCCCGCGCTCCCCCAGCGGTTCGGCCCTCAGGTCGAGCGGCGCACGCCACCAGGTCCAGGCGGTGGCCTGGTTGGATGGCTGGGAATCGCCATCGTCGTTGAAAGCGATGACCCGGTAGCTGTAATCGTCCGCGTCCACCAGGCCCTCGTTCAGGAAATAGTCCTGATTGGCCGCCACGAGGCCGGCCTGGACCCAGCCCGAGGCCGAATGGCGTTCGACCCGGAACCCGGTTTCAGTGAGCGACCGGTCGGTCCAACGCAGCTCGATCTTGTCTTCGGAGATGCCCTGGGCCTGGAGTTGGCCCGGCGCGACGGGCATGGTGCTCGGGATGGTCCGGCACAGGCGAAAACCGATCCTCTCGCCGCGGGCCCAGTAAACGTCCAGGAGACGGTAAGGCGCCCGGCAATAACCGGCGGCATCCGCGTAACTGCCTCCTCTGATCACCCGGGTATTCTGATAGGAGGAGTCCCACCCTTCCATGATCCGAATGTAGTCATACAATAGTTGTGACTGCCAATCCGAGTAATTTTCATATCTATCGAAACACCACTCCCGGACGTTGCCCAGCATGTCCTTCAATCCCCATGGGTTGGCGGTCTTCTCCCCGGCCGGGTGGGCCGTGCCCCCGCTGTTGCCGCACCACCAGGCCAGGCTGTCCAGCACGGCCAGCGGCCTGGCCGGGGAGCAACTGCCGCATTGAACGTGTTCATAGTCCGGGTCGTCCTGGTAGAAGTAGCCGGTCGTGCCGGCCCGGCAGGCGTGTTCCCACTCGCCTTCGGTCAGCAGGCGGTAGCCCGGGGCGTCCCAGTTGAGATAGATCTCCTCCTGTTGATAATTGGCGGCATCGACAGGCGCAATCATCTCCTGGTCGGCAAAGTAGGCCGGCGCCAGTTGCTGCTCTAAGGACAACAGGTTCGCGAAAAGGACCGCCTCCTGCCAGGTGACTTGCTGGACCGGGTGGTCCGGGGAACCGCTCACGGTAACATTGCTGGGGTCCGGGGGCAGGGTCGGCTGGACCGCCCGCAGGTCCGCCCACATCTGCCGGGTGATTTCCGTTTCCATGACCGCGAGGGAGCGGCTCAGCCGGTGCCTGAAATAGTACTGGTACAGGAACTGGCAGTCCGGATCGGATCCTATGCCTTGCCAGAAGGACATGGCCGGAACGCACCGCAGCGTGCCCACGAGGGGATCTTCCGCGACGGTCACGCCGGGCGGGGGGCCTGCGCCGACTGTCCGAATCTCTGCTTCAACCGACCATTGGGATTGAATCGAGGAGCTGGCCCGGACCCGGTAGCGGACCATGGTGCCGCCGGGCACGCCGGCGTCCAGGAAGCTCGTCGCGTTTGCCGCGATCCTGTTCGGCAGCGTGATCCACGGCCCGTCGGCGTTGATCTGGCGGGCGACCTGAAAAGCGGATTCAGATCCAGACTGGTCGATCCAGGTCAGCGCGACCTCGCCCGGGGCGGCCTGGACCGCCCGGAGATCGGCCGGCGGATTCAGAGTGGTATGGCCGTCCCCGGTTTCCGAGAAAGCGGAGTCCCCGTGCGAGTTGAAGGCCTTCACCCGGTAACTGTACCATTTGCCTTCGGCCAGGCCGACATCCTGGAAAGAGGTCTGGCCCGGGCCGGTCACCCCGATCTCCACCCAGTCCGTGGCGTATTTCGGCGTACGTTCGATGACGAAGCCGCTCTCGTTGTCAGCATGATCGTTCCAGGCAAGTTCGATGGCACTGCCGGAGATGGGTGTTCCCCGGGGAAAGGAAGGCCGGTTGGGCCGCTCGGGCCGCCACGGCGCCACCTGCCGGAGCAGCCTGAATCCGAAATCGTGACTCCGGTAGTCGGGGTGGTAATCACTCAGCTCGAATGCAATCCGGCAGGCCGAAGGCATGGAATTGAATCCCCCGCCTTTCAGGATGCGGGTCTCGGCCAGGCCCGGCTGGTCCCAGCACCATTCGCTGACGTTGCCCAGCAGGTCCCTCAAACCGGCCAGATTGGCGGCTTTCTGACCGACGGGGTGGGTGCGGCCCCCGCTGTTGCCGCACCACCAGCCGGCCTCATCCAGTCGGGATAGTGGGGCGGTGGGCGTGCAAGTGCCGCAGTCGGACCAATCGAGTTCCGGGTCGTGCACCGTGAACGAGCCAGTGCCTCCGGCACGGCTGAAATACTGCCAGACCCAGCGGGTCGGCAGCCGGAACCCATCGGCCGCCAGATGCGGATAGATTTCTGCCTCGCTGTAATTGTTTCCATCAACCGGCGTCGTCAGCGCAGCGTCCACGAAGTAGCAGGGCTGAAAACCCGACTGGATCGAGAGCAGGTTCGCGAACAGAATCGCTTCCGCCCAGGTGACCTTTTGAACGGGGTGATCGCCGGTGTCCCCGAATGTCGGATCGCTGGGGTCCGGCGGCAGCTCCGGGCGGAGTGTTCTGAGCGTCGCCCACATTCCGCGGGTCACTTCCGTTTCCATGACCGCCAGGTTGAAGTCGAGGGCGAGATCAGATTCCTTGAACTGGGTTGAACAGTATTCGCCGGTCAGATATCCCAACTGCGCGGTTCCTCCGGGAACAAAGTACAGGTTGCCCGCGACGGAGTCCGTGGAATGAATGGAACCGGGCGCGGTATCGCCGGCCCCGGGCGTCGTCGCGGCACTCTCTTCAGAGTATGAGGAACTGCCGTCCGCATTGAAGGCCTTGACCCTGAAATGGTAGGTGGTGCCGGCGGTGAGCCAGCCACAGGTGAACTCCAAGGCGCCGGACCCCACAACGCCGGCGGGAATCCAGGCATTCTGCCCGGAATCTTTGCGCTCGATCACGAAACCGGTCTCATCGTCCGAGTTGTCCTCCCAGACCAGGCGCACCTGGCTGGGGCCGTCCGCCGTTGCTCCGAGCCGTGACGGAGCCGCGGGGACCTGCGGGGTGAAGCCATCCATCGACCGGCAGAGCCGAAACCCGATCCAGGGCCAGCGCGTATCCGGGCGATAGGAAAACCGCGCCGCGGAACGGCAATCTCCCGGCCAGGAGGCCACGGAGCCCCCACGGATGATCCGGTACCAGCCGCCCCGGCCGGGTTCCAGATAGCGGCCGGTGTAGTTGAACGCATGCTCCGCCGGGTAAGTGCTGGACCAATCCCAGCACCACTCGAACACATTGCCGTGTGTGTCATGCAGGTTCCAGGCGTTGGGCTGCTTCAGGCCGGCCGGGTGCAGGACGCTGTTCTGAACGTTGCCGCACCACCAGGCGATCATATCCAGCCCCGGCATCGGCACCTGCGAATAGCAGTTCTTGCAGGTCGCGGCAGTCAGGTTGGTCTCCGCCACGCCGTATGGCAAGGCGCTCCCGGCCCGGGTGAAGTACTCCCATTCACCCTCCGTCGGCAACCGGTAGCCGTCGGCGAAAAACCGGCAGTAGACATCGTCCCGCTGGTAGTTGGAGGGACCCACCGGCACCGCGAATTCCGGGTCGACGTAATAGCACGGTTGGAGTCCGCGCTGCGACGACATCAGGTTGGCGAACAGGACCGCCTCGTGCCAGGTCACGTTTTGCAGCGGTTGATCGGGCGTGCCGCTGTAAAAGGTGTGGCTCGGGTCCGGGGGAAGGTCCGGCTGCAACGATCGGAGAGCTTCCCACATGTTGCGGGTGACCTCGGTTTCCATGACGGCGAGGCCACGGGTCAGAACGTGGAGGAACTGCGCCTCGTAATCTTCCCGGCAGGGCTCGGCTGCTGGTGAACCCTGGGTGTATTCGCCGGCAGGCGCAAAGCGGAGGTCCCCGAGAACAGGGTCCGAGCCGGCGATGCTTCCGGCCTCGAACGTTGCGCCAGCCGCAGTCATGACCTGGAAGGGCCTGCTGACCGGGCTTCCTCCCGCCTTGGCACACTCCCCCCCGCCCCCCGATCCGTCTCGCGCATCCGGCACCGCGGGAATCACCGTGGGGCGTTCCCCGCGGGATTCCTGAACCGTGAAAGCGGCTCCTGACAGCCACATGAGCAGCGTCCAGGCCAGCAAGACCGTCCGGGGGCGAACTTGTGTGCAGGAAAAAGCCTCGATCGACACGATCTCTCTCATGATCAATCGTCTCCTCTACGGCAGGGGGTTGGCCGGGACGGCGCTGAGAAAGTCGAGGGTGGAGTTGCCGAACAGCTCGAACACCAGCAGAGCGGCCCCGGCACCGCCCTCCACGCTCAGGTAGCCACCGAAGATGGCAGGCAGGCCCGGCATCAGCCCCTGGAGGAGGGAGACCTGCCGCTGGCCGGCCCCGAGGTTGAGCACCGTCGCGCCGAGCGGGATGCCGCCCGGATCGTGGGCGGCGACGAGAACTTCCTGGGCCAGTGAGCCGACGTTGAGCACTGCCAGGCCGGTGAAGAAGTCCAAACCGCCCAGGTTGCCGTTGGCGATGTGGCCGAGCAGGAACCGGGCCGCCCCGTTCGCCTGCAGCGGCAGGCTGGAGACGAACCGGCCCCCGGCGGCATCTCTGAACACGATGCAGCCCAGCAGGCCCGCCTGCCCCTGCCCGTCGACCTTCAGGTAACCGCTGGCGGCGCCGGACAAACCGAACAACTCGCCCAAGTCCAGGGTGACCGTCCCCCGGGCCGGCACCTCGACAGTCCGGGAACCGCGTTTGGCCGGGTTGCCGTCATCCCCGTACAGGGTGATCCCGGCGGACCGGGTTGCCGCAGCGGCGTTGTGGAGGACCAGCGCGGTGGAGTAGACGACTCCGCCGAAATCCCCCACCGCGAGATGCGAAGAGTACTGCACCGTCTCTGCCTGGCGGACCGGGAGTCCTTCCAGGCAGGCCGCCCCGGCGGCGTCGCCGAAGATTTCCACGCCGAGGACGCCCCGGTCGGCCCGGACGAGGATCGCATCCCCGCCGGCGGCGCCCGGCAGCGCCGTCTCCACGTCCAGGTATAACCGGCCGCGTCCGGCCAGCAACCGGGGTTGGCTCAGCTTGAGGGTGCCGTCGGGCCCGCTCAGTTCGATCGACAACTGCACCGCTTCCTTGTTGGGGTTGACCAGGCTGAGCCGGGTGAACCGGTCTTCGCCCGACTCGACGACCGGGAAGACGATCTCCGAGGCGGCGTCCCGGACGTCCAGCGCCCGGGTGCCGTCCAGATAGGTCAGGGCCGGGTCGTTGACCAGCCAGAGCCCGAAGTTGTTATCCTCGGACAGAAAGGCCCTGACCCACCGGTCGTCGCGGGCGGCTTCGGCCCCCATCAGGTCGGTGAAATAGCGGGCGTACTGCTGCCCGGGCGAAAGCGAGGTGGTGGCGCTCTCACGCGCCTGGCCGCCGTCTCCGTAAAGTTCCAGGCTGAGCAGGGAATCGTCCGGAGCCAGGTTGACGACCGAAAAGGAGATGGCGCCGGAGCGGGGGAAGTGCAGGACCCCGAAATCCTGCTGGGTCACGGCGGCCAGTCCCTGGGCGGAGCTGACTCCCCCAAGGCTGGTGCCGGCAGCCACGGTGACCACGCTGTCGGCCGCCAGGCTGACGCCTTGGACGGGGTCTACGATGACGTCCCCGAGCGTGTCGAGGTGGTAGGCGTAGGCCAGTGCGCCCGAAGCGTCGGACGTGCAGAGAGCGAGCTTGGCGGAATCGTCAAATCCCACCAGGGCGTCAGGGCCGTGCTGGCCGTCGTAGTTTTCGACCGACACCGCCACGGGGGTTTTTTGGAAATAGACCGGGCCGGCCGGCCCGAGGGCCAGCCCCTGGGGCGTGGCCCGGAGCGATACCAGGGCCTTCTCTCCGGAAGCGGCCACGACGGCGTCATCCAGGCCGTCCCGGTCGAAGTCGCCCGTGTCGACGTCCTCGGGCCCCTGCACGCCGAGAGGGATCTGCTCGCCGCCAAGCTGTCCCGTCCCGGCATTCCAGAATACGGAGACCGAACCATCGGAGCGGTTGGCCGATATGAAATCCGGCGCCCCGTCCCCGTTGAAGTCCCCCCGGGCCAAGGCCACGGGCTCCTGGCCGGCCGGATAGGACCCGCCGGCCGTGAAGCCGTTGCCGGTGAGAACCACCAGACGATTGGCCGTCAGGTCGGTGTAGAGGTAGTCGCGCCAGCCGTCCCCATCGACGTCTTCGAGCAGCGAATCGGAGGGCTCCCCCGGCAGCCTGAGCGTGAGCAGCGCCGCCGCGGCCTTGTCCAGGGCGCCGGCGAACAGGTCTTCCCAGGCGTAGATCAACAGTTGTCCGGACGCGTCGCCGACCAGGACGTCGGGACGGGCGTCGCCCGTGACGTCGCCGGCGACGACCGTGCGGGGGTCCACGCCGGGGAGATCCAGCCAGTCCAGCCCGGTGAAGGCGCCGTCCGGTTGCCCGTAACTCCAGCACAGTCGACCGGTTCCGCTTCCAGCGGCATCCCCGGCGACCGCCACCAGGTCGTCCCGGCCGTCGAGGTCCAGATCCGCCAGGGACAGGTCCGCGACTCCGCTGCCGATTCGGGAAACCACCGGCGCGGCGGCCGTGATCCACTGTCCCAGGGTGAAGAGGTTCACCGCTTCCGGTTCCACCCAACCCGCCATGTCGACCGAACCGTCCTGGCGATACAGGGCCAGGCAGACGGGCAGGGCATTGTCGTACGGCCCGAAGGAGAAGTCACCCAGATCCAGGTGGAACAGCGTGCCCGCCTGGGTTCCGAGCCCGGCCGCGCCCCAGTTGGAGTTTGCGGCCGCCGGCCAGACGCCGGCGCCCAGGCCGATGGTCACCCCGAGGAAGACCCCGGGGGATGCAGCCCAACCGGCCGTGCTCTCGTTCACCCGGAGTTGGAGGGAACTCTCCCCGGCTACGTACCGGAAGAGCTGCACCGCGTGCGGCCCGATCTGGCCCGCCAAGCGTCCTTGGCCGGCGGCGGCCGGCACGCCGGCCTGAGAGGAGTTCAGGTACTCCGAGACGGCCAGATCCACCACCGTTTCGCCCTCCTGGGGGAGCGGGGACGCGGTCGCGGCGTTGCCGGTGGCCAGGGTCTGGCTCAGGAACACCCCGGGAGGCAGAGTCAACTGGATGATGCCGGGGTTGGCGGGCGAGGCGTCCGGAAACGAAGCCACATCCAACTGAAAGGTCAGGCTGGTGGCGGGAACCACCTGGGAAGGGCTCCCGGCGAACACGTCTCCGACTTGCCCTGGGTTGAAATGGACCTTGACAGGATGGTCCGAAACCCAGTCGATGGCATACACACCGCCCGCCTGGCGGGAGCTTTTATAGGAGGTGGAAGTCGTCGCGTACAGCCGGCCGGGAAGTTGCGCAGGGCTGTGCAACTGCAAGGGGACGCCCTCTTCAATTCCCCTGTTGAAAGGCTGCCAGCATTGCCCACCGCTCCGGCTGCGGTAGATTCCCCTGCCATTCTTGCCGGCGTAAACGACCCGGGAATCTTGGGGATCCATCGCCAGCGAGAGAACGGTCTCATGGGCGCCGGGCGAAGACTGGAGGCCATGAAGCTGATGACGCCAACTGTTCCCGCCGTCCATGCTCTTGAAAATCCCGTCCTGCAAATAGAAACTTGCATACAGGGTCTGGTTCTGCCGTGGATCGATGAGAAAGGCCTGAGACCATGAGCCCAGCGGCGCCCCCATGTTCAGGTCCGTCCAGGAAACTCCGCCGTCGGTGCTTTTGATGCCCGGCGAGGACCACGAAGTGCCATAAATGGTCGCGGGATCCAGCGGATCGGGGACCACCGCCCGGAGGTCCTTCCCGGCGGGCCCCAGCTCCTGCCAGGTGACGCCGTCATTGGTGCTGCGAAAAATGCCCTTGGCGCGGCTGGCCACATAGAGCGTCTCGGGGTCGTGCGGCGAAGGGGCAAACCAGAGAAATTGGTCAGTGGAGTTGGGCAAGTAGGAAGAGAACCAGTTTTGTCCCCCATCCGTGCTTTTGTAGAATTGAGCGAACCCGTTGGTCGTATAAAGCCACCCCGCCTGGTTGGGGTTGGCGATCAGGTGCCCGACGTTTGCCGCGTCCGGGAGAGCAGTGGCCCAGGATATCCCGCCGTCGGTCGAAAGAGAGAGAACGTAGCTGCCGGCGTAGAGACGGCTCGGATCGGCGGAGTCAAAAGCAAAATTGTCTTCATATAGGGTCACTCCCGACATCCCCGCGTCTGATTTAGCCCACGTGGTCCAGCCGGTCTTGGCCGGACTGGCCTTGAAAAGAGTCAAGGCACCGGCCAGAAAATAACGGTTGGTGGCGATTGGCGAAAAGGCGAAGGCAGAGACCATAGAACCGTCCAGCCCGGCAGACATGTACACCCAGGAGGTCCCTCCATCCGTGGAGTATGTGATTCTGTTACGCGCTGAACGGTATAGTTTCCCATCCTCGAGGGGATCGAAAGCGACCACGTCCGCTGAAGCAACCCCCACGTCGTCGTAGAGGCGGCTCCACTGGGTGCCGTCATCCGTACTGCGATAGAGGGTGGAGCGGCCCGCGTAGACATGGCCCGGTTGAACAGGATCGATGGCGATCGTGGTGGCGTACTTGCTTAGAAAACCGTTGTTGACCGTGCTCCAGGTCAGGCCGCGATCGGTACTCTTGTAGACGCCGGTTCCCCAGCCTCCGGCATAGATAGTCTGGCCGGCGGGGCCGTGAGGATCGAAACAGATATCCCGGATCTTGAACTCGCTGCTCCCGGGGATGGCCTCGCCCCAGGTCCGGCCGTTGTCCGTGCTTCTGAACAGGCCGTCCTGGTCCGTAAAGTAGAAAACGAGGCTGGGGTCGCCGGGGCAGAAAACGATCTCCCGCACCGTCAGATAAGATGCGCCAGCCTCTCGCTGGAGTCGCCAGGTGGTTCCGCCGTCGGTGCTCTCCAAAAAGCAGTTCGGGGTGGCCAGAAACAGGTGGTCGGAGTTGCTCGGGTCCAGGGCGAACTTGCGGATGGAATCGCTTGGTTCGTTATGAATGAACGGATGAATGTCGATGTAGGTCCAGGACGATCCTGCGTCCGTGCTTTTGTAAAACCCTCCGCTCCAAGTCCCGGCAAAAACGATGTTTGAATCGTCCGCAGCGATGGCGATGTCGAGGACGTACGGATTGACTGGGCCCGACGTAGTCCAACGATCGACTCCGGCCAGACATCCGGCTGAAAACAGCAAGACGCCAAGCAAGGAAACGATAATAGCTCTTCGGTTCATGAAACCCTCCCATCTGTCTGACGAAGTAGAATTGGAGCCCTCCCAAGCGAACACTGGTGAGAAATCAGCAGAATTCAGCATCTGAAGAGCAAACTTCGGGCCAAATGATCTTCCCCGGTTTTTCAGGGGAAAATGGAGGTGGTTATGAAATGTTCAACAAATAAACGTTGATATTTTGATATCGCTGTTGTAATAATTGCACGTATGAATCCGCTGGACGCCCTGCTCCACCTGGCCCTGGACCTGAACGCGGCGCTGACCGCGCAGGATCGCTACGACCGGCTGCTGAACGTGGTCCGCCAGGTGATCCCCTGCGACGCGGCCGCCCTGCTCCGCTGGGACGGCGAGGCCCTGGTACCGATGGCCGCGTACGGGCTCAGCCCGGCGGTGCTCTCCCGGTCATTCGCGCCGGCCGCTCACCCGCGCCTGGCGGAAATCTGCCGCTCGCTGGAGCCGGTCCGGTTCCTGGCGGACGACCCCCGGCCGGACCCGTTCCAGGGGTTGCTGCTGGAGAGGGACAAGGCCTGGCGGCCGATCCATGACTGCCTGGGTTGTCCCCTGTGGCAAAACGGTGAGCTCAAGGGAGCGCTCACGGCCGACTCGGTCGACCCGCGCGCCTTCGACGGGGTCGAGGGGAGGTTGCTGGCGGCGCTCGGGGCCCTGGCCGGGGCGGCCATGCGCACGTCGGAGATGATCGAGAGCCTGGAGGGCCGGGCCCAGCGGGAAGGCTGGGTCGCCCGGGAGGTCATGCGGGACTGCCTGCACCGGCACGGCCGCCTGTTGCTGGGGCGGAGCGCGGAGATGGCCCGGCTGAGCCGGGAGATCGAACTCGTGGCCCGGTCGGGTTTTGCCGTGCTGGTCACGGGGGAGACCGGGGCGGGCAAGGAACTGGTGGCCCGGGAGATTCACGAGGCCTCGGACCGGCGCGGCCAGCCGATGTTGTACGTCAACTGCGCCGCCCTGCCCGAGTCGCTGGCCGAAAGCGAGCTGTTCGGCCACACCCGGGGCGCCTTCACCGGCGCCGCGGCCGAGCGCCCGGGCAAGTTCGAGGTGGCCAGCGGGGGGACGCTGCTGCTGGACGAAGTGGGGGAGCTGCCGCCGATGGTCCAGCCAAAGCTGCTGCGGGCCCTGCAGCACGGGGAGATCCAGCGCGTGGGGGCCGACCGCCCCCGCAAGGTGGACGTCCGGATCCTGGCCCTGACCAATCGCGACCTGGTCGGCGCGGTCGCGGCCGGTCACTTCCGGGCGGACCTCTACCACCGCCTGAACGTGTTTCCCCTGCGCGTCCCGGCCCTGAGGGAGCGGCTGGAGGACATCCCCCTGCTGGCGGAGCATTTTGCCGAGCACACCCGCCGGCGGCTGCGCGCCGGACCGGTACGATTCTCCCCGGAAGTCTTCCCGATGCTGCAGGCCTATCATTGGCCGGGCAATGTCCGGGAGCTGGAGAACGTGATCTCCCGGGCGGTGCTGCGCGCCTCGGCCGGGGTCGCCCCCGGCGGACCGGTGCTCCTGGCGCCGGAACTGCTGTCGCTGGAGCTGGGCCCGGCGATGCCGGAACCCCGGCCCGAGGCATCGGCCCAGGCGATGGAACACGAGCCGGGCCTGCCATTCCGCCAGGCGGTGGAGGAGTACCAGCGCCGCCTGATCCGCCAGGCACTTCATGCACACGGCGGGAAATGGGCCGCCACGGCCAGGGCGCTCGGCCTGCAGCGGAGCAACCTGCACCACCTGGCCCGGCGGCTCGGCCTGAGGTGAGTGAACGGGGCGCTGCTTACACCGAATGCCTCGCGCAGTGCGCGAGGCATTCGAGAACTATCTGCGTCAAGTTGCCGCGCCCGCCGGTCGCGGCCTACGCCGTAGACTGCGGCGACAGAATCCAAGCTGTCCCGGAGGGAAGCCCGCCTGCTTCGTGAGTGTGTCGCCGAAGCGGGACGCTTCGGCCACCGGTGCGCTCACGGGCCGTGCTGGGTCACCGTGACGTTGCCGTTATGGTCGTAACAGGCGCGGTACTTGCCGGTTACGGGGATGGTGAATTCGGCCCGCATCTCCCACTGCTCCGCGTTGAAGACCCGGATCAGGACCTCGGTGGCCCCGAGCGGCGGTTTTCCGCTCAGCCAGCGGGACACCCCGGAAGGAAAATTGTGGACCGAGGACTTCTTTTGATGGCTGGGCACGGCGTAAACGTTTTCGGGCGAAAGGTTCTCGAAGTACACCTGGTATTTGGCTGCGTCCACCGGCTTGGGTTTTTCTGCGGGCGGCGCCTCCTCCGGGACGTCGGCGCGGACTTTCACCTGGACGGTCCGCCCCTCGGTGCCGTTGTTGACGACCAGCACGGCGATCTCCCGGCCGTTGATGGCGGCTGACTTCTTGGACGGTCCGAGGGCCTGGTCGAAGCGGAAGGAATCGTTGCCGGTCCTTGCCCACAGGTCGACCGCCACATCGGCGGGCAAGGCCGGCACGCTCAGTTGGTAGCTCCCGGCCGGCAGGCTGACCAGGAAGACCTTGGCGGTGTGCTCCCCGTCCAGGGCGACGTCGAAGGTGTGTTCCGTCTCGGTGGCGGCCAGGGTGTGATTGAGCCGGTTGTTGGCGATGCTGAAGATCGTAGCCTCGCCGCGGGCGCGGGCCGGACTGTCCGGGTCGAAGGCCCAATGGCGGGCGTACTTGAGGTAGGCCTCGCCCAGGCGGGTCTGGTGGTGACTCTGCAGATACCCGTCCAGCGAAGCCCGGAGATCGGAGCCCCCCGTGGAGACGGCCTGCCAGAGATCGAGGAAGTCCACGCCGAACTCCCGGACCAGGTACTCGAGGAAGAAAGAGGTCGTGTACTCGTGGTCCCGGTACTCCACGTTGCCACGGACCAGTTCGGTCGTGACCCAAGTGGCATAGGTCAGCGGCACTTCCAGGTAGCGGGGATTGATGTGTTCGCCGCCCATCTGGCCGTTGCGCCCCCCCCAGACCACCCACTCCGCCGCGTAATCGGCTGTGGACTCCAGCCACCACTTGGCCAGCTTGTACCTGGCCGCGTTGAAATACTGGTGCTGGATGGCATGGAAATACTCGTGGGCCGCGTCGTGGCGGAGTTGGCGGTAGTTGGCCTTGTAGGCCAGGGTGATGGCGTAGTTGAAAAACAGCAAGTTGCTGGTGGAGGCGCTGTTGGCGCTTCCGCTCAGGTGCACGAAGGGGTTTACTTTGGGCAGCCGCAGCCTGGCGCCGCTCCGCCCGGCCGCCTCGGCGTACGCGTTGCGCGCCCGGTGCAGGAACACCCAGACGTCTTCCGCCGCGTCCGGTACCTCGCGCCAGCGAAAACCGTTCCGGCCGACTTCCGGATGGGCGGCTTTGATGCCGTAACTCTGCGGGAGGTCGGACTTGCACCAGGTCAGCCGGAAGAGCCGGTCCCGGAGCATGTTGCTCTCGCCATTGAGGTAGAACTCGGCCGTAGTGCCGGCCAGGTCCGAATCACGCCAGGTTTCCGTTTCGAAATTGAACTCGCCGGAGGGGGTTCTCTTCTGTAGTTGACCCGCGTTTTTGGGTTTCGTAATCGCCTTGGGGCTGAGGTGCCAGGCCTGGGCGACGACCAATTTCCGCCGGGCGTCCACCATGGCGGGGAGATGTCCCCAGTAGCCAAATTCCTTGTTCCAGTAAACAACGGACAGCAGCGCCTCCGGGGGGATGCCGGACGGCAGGGCGGCCGGGTCGTAAGGCAATTCCAGGGTGACCGCCTGGGGCAAAGTGGCCAGATCGCCGATGGAGACATCCCAGGCGGCCAGGATCTCCTCGTTTTCAGGCGGGGCGGGCAATGTCCCGGCGGGGCGGGCGATTCGGACTTCCTGCGAGCCCTTCAGCAACCCGCCGGGAATGGTCACCCGGACGCCGTCCGGCGATGTGACGGGCTGGGCGGCGGCGGAAGGCGCGACTACCTGGGTTTTCAGCACCTGGCCGGCCGGTGGGGGCTCAGGTGCAGGCTGGCCCGGGCGGAAGGCCCACCATCGATGACTGACTCCGCGATGATCGAAAGTGCCCTCGATCCGGCTCGCGGACACCCGCTTTCCCCGGTAGAATTGGGTTAGTCCCGCGAGAGGCCGGTCAAACGCGATTTCGCTGTCCGATATCTTCAGGTTGGTCACTGTTTCAGGGCGTTCCAGATGGAACACGGCCTTGAGTTGGCCGTTTGCCCGCGAGAAAGTCAGCGTCCCGTGGTAGTATGCCTTGTATTCGTCGCTCCGCCCGACCGCGCCGCCGGTCTCAAGTGTCCATGCGCCGGTGAAGGCGGCCTCCGGTTCAGAACCCGCCGGGCCACGGGGATGCACCTCCCACCCTTCATCACCCCTCTCTTCCCCGGCCGGCGAATCGGACACCCGGATCGCCCACCAGCGTTGCTTGGCCCCCTGATGGTCAAAAACGCCCTCGATTCGGTCCGGACTGGCCAACCGTCCCTGATAGTACTGGGTGACACCGGTCAGGGGACGGCTGAAGCGAATGGTCTCGGGCTCGATGACGACGTCCGTCATGGTTTCGTTCCGGCCCAAGTTCAAGGTGACCCGCGGCCCACCTTTGGCCACGGCGACGTGAAGGGTGCCCTGGTAGAAAGTCTTGTGTTCGTCCGCACGGCCGGCCACTCCCCCGGAGTGCAACTCCCACCGGCCAAAAAACCGGCCGGCCGGAGTCCCGGTTCCCTGGGCCGCAATGGCACCCGACAGCAGAAAGCAGGACAGAATCGAGTAAATCCAGCAGCGATGATGCCTCATGGTTGCTCCTTCACGGCAAAAATGATCCGAGTTCCGCCCTCCCTACAGGCATTTTACCAGACAGCGGCGGCGCTTGTGGGGGCGGGCCCCGTAGTGCCGCCACATGGCCTGGACCTTTCGGTTACACTCCAGCTCCGGCCCGGTTTCCACCTGAACGACGCCGTTGCGATGACAGGCCAGGGTGATTTCCCACATGAGCACGGCGTTCAAGCCGCGGCCCTGCCACTCCGGGAGTACGCCCACCAGGAGCAGGTCGACGCGGTCGTTGCGCCGCAGGGCTCGCCACAGGTGCCACCAGCCGAACGGGAGAAACCGGCCGCGGCTGCGCTGCAAGGCGACGGTCAGGGACGGCATGCCGAGGCCGATGGCCACCAGGCGGCCGGACCGGTCGGCCACCACGCAGGCGTAGTCCGGGTGGATCCACCTCAGGAACCGCTGGTTGAAAAATTCCTGCTGCGCCTCCGACAGGCTGGCAAATCCATAGAGTCCCCGGTAGGATTCGTTGAACACCCTGAAGAAGTCGCCCACGTAAGGCTGCATCTCGCTGAAGTTGCGGGGCCGGGGCAGGCTCAGGCGCCAGAAGCGGCAAGTCTCCCGGGCGATCTCCCCCACCCGCCGGAAGTCCCCGGAGGCTCCGGTCAGGCTGTATTCAACCCAGTCGGCCTCCTTCCGGTAGCCGAGCGCCTCGAGGTGCGGGCCGTAGTACGGGTGATTATATTGCGTGTAGAGGGTCCCCGGTTCATCAAAACCCTCGACCAGCAGCCCCTGCCGGTCCAGGTCGCAAAACCCCAGGGGACCGTGCAGCTTCAACATCCCCTGCCCGCGGGCCCAGTTCTCTAAGGTTGAGAAGAGGGCCGCCGACACCTCCCGGTCGTCCACAAAATCCAACCAGCCGAACCGGGCCGATTGCTCACCCTGTTCCTCATTGTACCGGCGGTTGACGATGCCGGCCACCCGGCCGACGATCCGCCCCTCCTCGCGGGCGAGCCAGAAAGCGGCCTCGGAGTGGGCGAAGGCGGGATTAAAGGCCGGCTGCAGCGTTTCCCACTCGTGGCGGCGCAGCGGCGGCACCCAGCAAGCATTGCCCCGGTAGAGCCGGTAGGGGAAATCGATGAATTGCTTCAGTTGAGCCGGGGTCCGGACCCGGTCCAGGTGGAGCATGACGGAGCTCCTGGCTTGGCAAAGCCC
>ERZ1645192.2350-NODE-2350-length-15660-cov-6.770586_pt1 | contig 15660 bp, 17 predicted proteins | sample MGYA00575354_ERZ1645192 | MGnify/ENA primary metagenome ERZ1645192 (study PRJEB40844, sample SAMN11349763) | freshwater sediment metagenome | isolation source: river sediment | host: Sediment | place: India: Faizupur Khadar , New Delhi | collected 2017-02-21 ... | reverse complement strand
GGATGAGGCTTGCCTTTTTTGACCTGATTACCCGAAATTACCACGCTAAAAAGGCTCAGCAATTTAGCCGGCAGCATGCTTTCGATTTCATCAAACGGTGTTCCGGAAACCAACCCCAGGATAAACCCCTGTTTTTTCAAAGCTACCAGCAGTTGATTAGCTCCCGGGAAGATATATCGCTTAAAATAACGCCGAAAGATCTTCTGGCGGCCGGAGAAAATAGCGTTTAACACCCCGGCGGTAGGCTTGATCCTGTTGCGCAACAGCAGTTTTTTTACGGTATTCTGCCAGCGCTCCCCCTCTTGGGCATAAACATCAAAACACCCTACCCGTACCCCCCAGGGCCGCAAAGCCTCATACCAGGCGATAAAATGGTAGGGCATCGAATCGACGATCACCCCATCCATATCGAAAATAACCGCGCGCGGACGCTGTTGGAGTTTTTCCATGTTAAAATCAATCGGAAGATATTGAAGAAAGATTGCGTTCGATAAAAGCGATGATCTGGCGCTGGTCCTGCGAAGAAAGATTTGCGAATTCTACGCCGATCCCGGGATATTCATGAGGCTGAAAGGCCTTATCCGGCACCCAGACTACCCGCGCCTCCAGCTCCAGTTCCTGTGGATTAGGAGCCAGCTTCATTCTAAGCAGCACTTCATCCCCCAGCTTAAATTTCCCGCAGCCAAAAATAAAAGCTCCCACCGCGCTTAAATTGATGATTTCCACCTTCTGGCATTCGCAAGAATCCTGCCGCTTGGCTTTAAGCTCGATCTTTAAGTCAACCGGCAGGCGCTTGAATCTGCGGCGTAACTGCATTTTTTTGATCTCTTCGATCGCCTTATCCTCCTGAAAACTGTTGAGCGCCGCCTCCTCCGAAAGATAGATCTCCATTACCCGGTCAACTCCGGAAACCGTAAAAACATCACGCAAATGGGCCGGGATGTTCTCAAATTTCATCCTTCCCTGATGATTGGTTACTTCCTTATAGGCAATGACCAGGACCGAAATCCCCATATAGTCGATAGCCTGGACATCCTCACAATTGCAGAGGATATCGAGATAGCCGTCACGCACGCATTGCCCCACAACCTCCACCAGGTTAGCCGAATCGACATCGATCCTGCCGCAAAGATCAAGAATAATACAGCTTCCGATTTGCCTAAGCCTTATCTCCAGCATATTTTATTTCTCCGCTGATTTAAATTCAATGTTCGGGGTTTACTGCTTAAAAAATTATGCGCCGGATCATCGTTAAAGCATCCTCTAAAAATTCCCGCCGGGTGCCGTAGCCATTTTAACCACGCCCCTTAAAGCCAACACTAATAAACACGGGCTGCCCCTTGCGCCTGCCAAAATTTAAACAAAGCGCGGCTCTCATTCATTCCGACCCCGGAGGTCAACCCAATCTTACTCTTAATGATTTTTTTTAATTTCGCGTTAGAAAGCGTCATTTCATTAAAACCGTAATTTTGCGCATCCCTAATCGAAGCGCCAAACACAATCCGCTTGATCCTGGCCCAGTGACAAGCCGCAAAACACATCGGGCAGGGCTCACAGGTAGAATAAATGGTGCAGCCGGACAAATCAATGCTTTTTAAAACCCGGCAGGCACGGCCAATCGCCACCATTTCCGCGTGTAAAATAATGTTTTTCTTCTGCCAAACCAGGTTATGCCCCATGGCGATCATGCGGTTATGCTTAACGATACAGGCGCCAAAAGGGGTTTGCCCAAAACGCACCCCCTGCCGGGCGCAATTAAGCGCCCGGCGCATAAATTTTAAATCCAGGTTATGCATTTAGAACAGCTCCACAATAATCCCGCAATATAACTTAAAACGGTCCCTAAATTTACCAAGATACTGCCCAAGCATATTTTTTCAAGCTTGCCGCGATCTTTGTAACTGCCGCGCAACATCGCAAAAGCCAGGAAACCGGACAAACAAATGACCGGTAAATAAAAAATACCGGATACCAGCGGCCAACCCTTGGCCAGCGGCAGAAAAAAGGCAACCACCTGCAATCCCGCCAGGCAGGCATATAAAACGGCGCATTTAGATTTTCCTGCCCGGACCAGTAAATTCTGCTTTGCGGCTTGTTTATCCGCCGGATAATCCGGATACTCATTGATCAATATCATATTCGTTACCGCATAAGCAACCGGCAGGGAAATTAAGCCAGCCAGGGCATCAAACCTGCCCGCTTGTAGATAGAACCCCGTATTGATCGAAAGCCAGCCAAAGGCGTAAGCAATCAAGATCTCTCCGATCCCGCGGTTGACCAGCCGCAGCGGCGGCTTGGAATAAAAGTAAGCGCAGCAAATTCCCGTTAAACCCAAAAGCAGGGTCCAGGGGCCGGAGCGGTAATAAAACTGCAGGACCACACCGATCAGTAAAGCCGCCAACAAAACCAAAATGATCAGGGTTTTAACTTTACGCACCGGAATCTGATTTTCCACCAGCACCTGGCTGCCGCCGGTAAAAAAGTTTTTTTCCAGCTTTACGCTCAAGCGGTCTTCAGGCAGGTCATAAACCTCTCCGCTGTAATGGGCGATCAACTGCACCAATAAAGCGCCCGCTAAACCCAGCCAAAAAACCTGACCGCGAATGGTTGATCCAACCGCCCCGGCGTATAAAGCGCCCAGAATATAAGGCGCAATCAAAACGCTTAAAAAAGGGACCCGCGAAAGTGCAAACCAGTGCTTAATGCTCATTTATTTTCGGATAAAATCCTGGATCACCGCCAGCAGTAAAACTACCGCCGAGCTGCTAAAAATAAAAAAATAATTAATCCCGTCTTTACTGCTCTGCATCTGGCAGAAGAGGTTATTTAAAAATTTTTTTTCCTCTTCCTCCAGCGGCGCACCGGAAGCGACCCTGGCCTGGATACGGTATTTAAGCAAGTTACGCCGCAGGTTACGGTCCTGCCGGAACTTATAAAGAAAATACAGAAAAAACCCGGCCACCCCCAGATACCAGAAGAGCTTGGGCCAAAAATCCCCAAAATGCAGGACAAGATTCACTACCCTGACCGAGATCGTAGCAATAACCCCGACCAAAAGGAAAAACCAGGAAACGGCGGAATCGCGGCACTGCGGCGCGGCCTGGCACCCCTGACATACCTTTCTTTTTTTCCAGATCATATTTATCCCTGCTCCTTACGGGTACTGCGCCTTAAAGCTTTCTGCAGGCGCTGGCAAGCCTGGGCAGGAGTCTTTCCTTCGGTAAGATGCTGGCAGCAGATAGCAGCAAAACCCGCCCGGTTTTTAATTTTAAAAACTTCGACTTTTAAATGCCCGATCTTGTTTAACATGATTAACGGGTGATCTCGATTACCTTGTATTTAAGGGTTCCGGCCGGGATCTTAATTTCAACACTCTCCCCCTTTTTATGCCCCAGAAGCCCTGCCCCTACCGGAGAGCTAACCGAAATCTTCCCTTGCTCATAATCGGCCTCTAGCTCCGAAACCAGGGTGTACTCGAATTCTTCATCCGTATCAAGGTCCCGCAATTTTACCTTCGCCCCGATCAGGATTTCGTCTTTAGAAATATTCTTATCTAGAATACGCACCCGCGAGAGCTTATCTTCCAGCTCCGCGATCAACTTTTCATTATGGGCCTGGGCGTCTTTGGCCGCGTCATACTCCGCGTTTTCGCTGATGTCCCCATAGCTCCTGGCCTCCCCGATGGCCTTAGCCAGTTGGCGGCGCTTCGTGGTCTTTAAATACTCCAATTCCGTAACTAATTTTTCATAACCTTCCTGCGTTAAATAGATCTCTTGCGCCATTAATCTCTCCTTATATAAATTTTATTTAACAGGCATACAGCTGCTTGATCACTCCCAGATTTTTTTCGGTCGCCCCGCGGTTACGGATGATCAACCCATACGCCCGCTCGGTTTGCGCCTTAGCCAAAAGCTGAGAATCAAGCAGTTCCTTGACCCGCGCGTAAAGTTCCCGGCCATCTTTGGCCAACAGGGCTGCCTGATGAGCCAGGAATAAACCGCTGATGTCCCGGAAGTTGAACATATGCGGCCCGAAAATCACCGGTTTTTTCAGGCTGGCCGGCTCTAAGATATTATGCCCGCCCTTTTTAACCAGGGAGCCGCCGACAAACACAATATCCGCCGCGGAATAATATTTGAATAACTCACCGATCGTATCCAGGATGAATACCGGGCTCCTGATACAGGTCGGACAAGCGCCCGGAATCTGAGAGATCAAAACCGGTTTAAAACAAAATTTTTGCGCCAGCCTGCCGATCTTTCCGCTGCGCTCAGGATGCCGGGGGGCAAGCACAAGTTTCAATTTGGGAAAAATATTTAGCAACTCCCGGTAAGCGCAAAGAATTATTTCTTCTTCTTGCGGGTGCGTGCTGCCGCAAACCAGCAGTTTATCCGCATCCCCCAGCCACAGCTTAGCCCGGTAGGCTGCGGGATCCGGCTGAGAATAATCCAAGCTCTGGTCGAATTTTACATTCCCGGTTACCTGAACCCTGGAGCTTTCTACCCCCAAACTAACCAAGCGCCTGGCATCAAGATCCGTCTGCACGCAAAATTGCCCAACCTGCCTTAAAATCGGCCGGATAAAAAATTTTGCCAGCCGGTAACCGCGATAAGAATTATCCGAGATCCGTCCGTTCACCGTAACTACCGGGATGCGCATCTTGGCCAGGCGGATAATCAGATTAGGCCAGATCTCGGTCTCGGCAATAATAAAAATCGAAGGGTTGATTTTTTTTAAGACCCTGCGGACAATAAAACTTAAATCCAAAGGCAGGTAGGTCAGAAGATCGCCGGGCGCGATCAGCCCGCGGGCAATCCGGTTGCCGGTAGAGGTTACCGTAGAGATAACGATTTTCTTCGTAGGGTAAAGCGACCTTAAACGGTTAACCAGCCCTCCAACGGCGTTCACCTCTCCCACGCTGACCGCATGGATCCAGATGGGGCGGCCCCAATCGGCCAAGGCGGGCAAAAATCCCAGCCGCCTCAAAAACCCCGCTTTAAGTTTTCCGCGCAACAAATAAACCGGCAGGCAAAAAACCGCAAAGCCCAAAAATATCAAATCATAAATTATGAACATTTCTTAAATGCCTGCTCCCATTGCCGCATCTTTAGGCGTGCGGATGCGCTTTATCATAAACGCTTTTTAATTTATCCGTAGTCAAATGCGTATAAATCTGGGTTGAAGAAAGATTCGCGTGCCCTAAAAGCTCCTGCACCGTGCGCAAGTCCGCCCCGCGGTTTAAAATATGCGTGGCAAATGAATGCCTAAAAGTATGCGCGCTGACCCCGGGCTTAGCCCCGGAGGCCTTCAGGTATTTAGCCAATACAAAACGCACCCCCCGGGCGCCGATCCGGCGGCCATGGTTATTTAAAAATAAAACCTCGGATTTTTTTTTGCGCGCATCCAGGTATTTCTTCGCCGCCGTAAGCGCCGTTTCCCCGACTGGCACAATCCTTTCTTTTTTTCCTTTCCCCCGGATTTTAAGGATACCGCTGATAAAATCAATATCCTCGAGGTTTAAACCGACCAGCTCCGAAATCCGTAAACCGCTGGAATAAAATATCTCTAGGATTGCCCGGTCCCTGAGGCCGCTGGAATCTTTAGGTGTCCTGGCAAAAGCCGCCTCAATTAAACGCCCCACCTCTTCTTCGGTCATAAATTGCGGCAGGCGCTTTTCCAGTTTAGGGCTAGACAGCATAAGGATGGGGTTGGTTTTAAGATAACCCTCCCGGCAAAGGAAGCGAAAAAAACTGCGCAAGGCCGAAAGGCGCCGCGCCACCGTCCGGTTATTGTAATTCTTTTCCTTTAAAACCGCCAGGTATTTTCTTAAACTCAAATAATCTATTTTTTCCAGCTCCGTGCCGGCCACAAATTTATCGAAATCCCTCAGGTCCAACTTATAATTAATGATCGTATGCGGGGAAAAATTCTTTTCGATCTCCAGGTAACGGATGAATTTTTCGATATATTTTTCCATCGCTTAGCTTAAAAACTCCAATTTTAATGAATCAAGCCCCGGCGGCTAAAATAATCCTTGATCTTAATCCAGCCGGAGGCGGAAATCAAAGCGAAGAACGGAATAATCGGGACCTGATAACGCTCCCCGCAGCTGGCGGCGACCATTCCGATCGTGAGAACGATAAAATACAGAATCGCCAGGAAGAAAAACCGATAAATAATACTGGCCTTCAATTTACTGAGGCCCGCTAAAAAACCGCACCAGCAGAAAATCAAAAAAGGATAACCAAAAACCTTGCAGGCCGCGTTGAGCCAATAACTGCGCAGGTATTTTAACGTTCCGGGCCTGGCCATTAAGGAAAAAAAGTCATGCCAGGCTTCATTGACATAACTAAAAAACCGCAAACCACCCGGGCCGGGAGGAAACCGCGTTAAAGCATAAGCTTCAAAATTAGGAAAAGTCTTGTACTCCTGCTGAATGGAGGTAAAAAAGAAAAGCTGGGTATGATAATAATTCCTTAACTGCCAGATGAATAATAACCCGTAAACCAGCAGCAAAAAAATACCAGTATCTAAAAATAACCTTGGCCAATCCCGCCGCTGCAGGTGAGTGTATAAAATAAAGACGGCTGCCGCAAAGCCCAGGTAATAGGTGACCGGGCGCACATAAGTAGCCGCTACCAAAGAGAACGCCGCCAGAAGCAGGAGCCTGAATTTCCGGTATTTCCAGTAGCAGACAAAAAATAATAAAAATAGAGTCAGCAAGAACAGAAACAGGGCATCCGATAAAATCAACAAAGCCGTGGTCGTGATCGGAGGGCTGAGCAAAACAATGGCGCCGCTTAAAAATGCGCTGGGCGGATCGATCTCGGCCGCGATCCGATAGGTAATCCAGGCACAGGCAATCGATAATAAAACCTGCAGAAAAACTATGCCAAACAGCGGTATTTTCAGCCAATAATGAAACAAGCAGAGGAACCAAGCGTAGCCGGGAGTCCTAAAGAACTCATACCGTAGGTTGCCGTCGATAACCTGGGCAAACGCCCCTTGGGCTGCCAGCAGCGAGGCGTTATTTAAATAATCTTGCGAGTCAGGCAGGATCCTGCCTTCCGGCGCAAAAAGCGACATGTAGACAAATAAAAACAGCTTAACCGCTAAGGCTACTCCGATTACCGCGATCGCCAGCTTATTATTCTTAAGCATTGCCGTTTTGTTAATTTTAAATTCCCTCAACCGCCAACTCATTTAGTTTTATCCATCGCCTGCGCCTGGTCCTCCGGCAGGTTGCGGGAAGTAAAAGTACACTTGGGAAAATTCGAACAGCCATAAAAAAACCCGCGCTTGGAGCGCCGCTCAATCAGCTCTCCCCCGCAATTCTCCTGCGGGCATTTAACCCCAGAGGTAATCGATTTGGAATTTTTACACTCCGGAAACCCCGAACAGCTTAAGAATTTGCCGCGCCGGCCCCATTTTACAATCAGGGGTTTGCCGCACTTATCGCAAAGCTGATCGGTAGTAATCACTTCCTTGACGATGTTGGCCTGGGCAAAATCCAAACTTTCTTTAAAAGGCTGATAGAATTCCTTTAAAACCGCATCACGGCTTAAATCCCCCTCCTCAACTTCATCCAACTCCTCTTCGATCGAAGCGGTAAAATTCACATCGACAATTTTAGGAAAATATTCCACCAGTAAATCATTAACTTTAAAGCCTAATTCCGATGGATGCAAATAACCTTTGATCCGGCGCACATAATCCCTCAAAATGATCGTGTAAATGATCGGGGCGTAAGTCGAAGGCCGCCCGATCCCATCCTCCTCCAGCGCCTTGATCAGTGAGCTGTCCGAATAGCGCGGTGGAGGTTTGGTAAAATGCTGCGAAGGATTCAACCCTTTTAATCCCAGAACCTCCCCCTGCTCTAAGGGAGGAATAGGATTTTTAGCTTTGTCCTCTTCGCTATTTTCACCTTCTTTTTCCTCCTCTGCGTTCCCATTACGGTTATAAGCCAGGAGAAAACCTTCGAAAACCAACTGGCTGCCGGAAGCGACAAACAAATATTTATCCGCCGCGATATCTACCGAGGTAGCTAAAAATTCTGCCGGGGTCATTTGGCTGGCCAGAAAACGGTTATAGATCAATTCATAAAGCCTGTACTGGTCGTGGTTTAAAAAATCCTTTAAACTTTCCGGAGCGCGGCCGACATAGCTGGGGCGGATGGCCTCATGCGCCTCCTGCGCCGACTTTTTGGCTTTATAAACATTGGGTTTTTCAGGAAGAAAATTTTTACCGAAACTCCTTTCGATATGCTGGCGCACTTCCTGGATCGCTTCGCCGGCCACGTGCGGGGAATCCGTACGCATATAAGTAATCAGACCGACCGGGTTATCCTGGCCGATATCGATACCTTCATAAAGCTGCTGGGCTAAAAGCATCGTTTTTGAAGCATTGAACTTCAGCTTATTAAACGCTTCCTGCTGCATAGTGCTGGTGATAAAAGGCGCCGGCGGATAGCGGTTTTTTCTGGTCTTCTTGACTTGGGCAACTCTAAATTCTTTACCCTCCAGATCCCGGCAGATGGCCTGGGCCGACGGGCTGTCTGGGATCTGCGCTTTCTGGTCGCTGACCTTCTCTAGCTTAGCTAAAAATGAACTTTCGCCGGAAACCTTAGGCTTAAATAACTCGGCGGCAATCTCCCAATACTCACTGGCCACGAATTTCTGGATCAGGCGTTCGCGTTCCACGATCAACCTTAAGCCGATCGATTGCACCCTCCCGGCGCTCAAGCCCCGGGCGATCTTTTTCCACAAAAGCGGGCTCAAAAAATACCCCACGATCCGGTCCAGCACCCGGCGACCAACTTGCGCCTCGATCATTTTATGATCAAACTCCCGCGCGTTCTTAAAAGCCTCCTGGACCGCGTGCGGAGTAATTTCATGAAAACTTACCCGTAGGACATTTTTGGCTTTTATAACCTTCTCTTTGATCTGCCAGCCGATCGCTTCGCCTTCCCGGTCAGGGTCAGTAGCGATATAGATGCTCTCTTTGCCTTTGGCTTCTTTTTTTAATTGCGCCAGGATCTTTTTCCTGCCCGGGATCACGGTATACTCCGGCTTAAAATTATCCTCCACATCCACCCCGAGTTTTTTGGCCGGCAGATCGATGATATGCCCCATAGATGAAACCACTTTATAATCCTGGCCCAGGATCTTACTGATCGTTTTGGCTTTAGTCGGAGATTCCACGATTACCAGATACTTACTCATTAATGAGAGCTCCTTATAAATTGTTTACCCGGCAACGCTTTAATTAACTTCTTAAGCTGCAGCCTTAAAGTTAAGTCCAGGACCTGTTGAACGCCAAGCGAAGTTTTTTCCACCAGTTCATCAACGGCAACAGGCTGATCGTTTAAATATTGATACAGGCAGTTTTCGGCCCCCTCGAGTTTTCCCTGGCAATATCCGGGGGATGCTGCTTGGGGCTGTCTTTTTATGAGCACCAGGCCTAATTCATCCAGGATATCATCACAAGCAGTAACCAGTTTCGCCCCCTGTTTCAACAAAGCATTACTCCCCCAGGCATAAGGCGCATCAATCCTGCCGGGCAGGACAAAAACCTCTTTTGACTGCTCAAGGGCAAAATCAGCGGTGATCAATGCCCCGCTGTTCCTGGCCGCCTCGGTAATCAAAACCCCCAGGCTCAACCCGCTGATCAGGCGGTTGCGCCGCGGAAAATTAAAAGCCAGAGGCATGGTCCGCATCGGAAACTCCGAGATTACCGCGCCGCAAGCAGCAATTTCTTCTGCCAGCGGGATATTCTCTGCGGGGTAAAGATGCTCAAAACCGCTGCCGATTACCGCAAGGGTCCGGCCGCCGGCTTTAAGCGCTCCCCGGTGGGCGTAAGTATCAACCCCGCGGGCCAGCCCGGAAACAACGGTTAAGCCGTATTGGGCCAGAGAAGCGGCGAATTTCTCCGCCTGGTTTAACCCGTAAAAGGAAGCCCGGCGTGAACCTACGATCCCGACGGCTTGGCTGTCAGTCGCCGTCAGTGTCCCAGTATAATAGAGCACGATCGGATAACCCGGTATCTGCCTTAAAGAAGCCGGGTAATCCAAATCGGTAAAAACCGTAATCTTAACCCCTGATTCTTTAGCCCGCCTAAGGTCATCGGCAAGTTCGCGGGAATCAAAACAACGAATCCTCTCTGCCAGCTCCTCTCCCACCAGGGCCAGGAGGCTTGCCGGCCGGGACTGGAATATTTTATGCGGTTCCCCGAAATATTCCAGCAAACGCTCAAGCTTAGCGCTGCCAACCTGCGGGATCAAATTCAAAGCCACCAGGGCTTCGAAATTATTCATTTCTTAGCAGCCAGCAACCGGGCGATCTTGGCGGCGGCCTGTTTAATCGATAAACGCGAAGTATCGATCGTCTTGTCCGCCTGCGCGTAATAAGGGGCCCGCATCTTTAATAAAAGTTCGATCCGTTTAAGCGGCTGGGCAACCTTTAAAAGCGGCCGGTCTTGATTAGCGCAGACTCTTTTAAAAATGGTTTTGGCGTCGCTAGACAAACAAATCATTTTCCCGGTCTTTTTCATCAATTTAATATTATCCGGATCAAGCACGGCCCCGCCGCCGCAGGAAACGACAAATTTGTTTTGAGTCGCTACCTGCTTTAAAAGATGTTTTTCAACCTTACGAAAATACGGCTCACCCTGACAGGCAAAGATTTCGCTGATCCGGCGCTGCTCTTTAAGCTCGATCAACTCGTCTAAATCAACAAAGCGCAGCTTTTTTAACCGAGCCAGCTCCTGGCCTACGGCAGTCTTACCGGTCCCCATAAATCCGACTAAGTAAATATTCATTGTGCTAGCCTTAAATCCGGCGCAGGTCAAGGCCAGATACACCGCTTTGGCACTTAACCTGCGCCATTGTGATTTTACCGTTTAACTTTGATACGCTTCCAGGACCGCTTGGGTCAATTGTTGTTTTAGCTCTTTGGTCGCGCAGGTCACCGTGTCATACCATTTTCCGTCTTTGCCTTGGTGGCGCGGCATGCTCACGAATAGACCCTTTTCGCCATCAACAACGCTCAAGCCCTTGACCACAATCCCGGCAAATGAAACATCCGCGAAGGCTTTAAGTTTAGAATCGGTTTCCAGCTTAAAGATGCGGCTGACGCTGATTGCGTTATCTTCCATCTCGATCACCTCCTTGCCTACAATAGACGCAAGAAGGCTATTTTTCTCACTAAATATTTTTACCTGGCCTTAAAAAACCCGCCGAAGCGCTAATAACAATTCTCCGTAAAGATCTCATACCGGGTAATATCCCCAAAGGCCTGGCCCGGAGGAAGATCATAAATATGCCTTTCAAAAGCCTTCGTCGTGCCGTTAGGCAGGTTATTGATCAGAAAAACCTCATTGACGGCAACCGAATTTTTAACGAATAGCATAACGCGGACCGCTACCGTACTATAGGACTTACCGGACGTATTGGTCAGTTCCCCCTTAAGGATGACCCGGTTGGAATTTCTAAATTGCTCCAGCTTAACGTTATAATAATCAAGGCTACGCATTGATCCGCCGCAAATAGCTGTTAAAAGAAAGTTTAATATCAGCTAATGAATCGGCGCCGAATTTTTCCAGGAAAGCGTCCGCCAGGACTAAAGCAACTGCCCCTTCGGCAACCACTCCGGCAGATTCAACCACACAAATATCCGAGCGCTCGACCGCCGCCTTGGCCGCCCGACGGCTGCGGATATTTACCGAATCAAGCGGTTTTAATAAGGTGGCGATCGGTTTCATGCAGGCGCGCAAGATGATCTCTTCTCCGTTGGATATTCCGCCTTCAATGCCGCCGGCATTATTGGATAAACGAAAATAGCCTTTTTTGCGCTGGTAAGCGATCGGATCATGCACCTCTGAACCGAAACTCACCCCATACCCCAGGCCCAAACCTACCTCAAAGGACTTAACACCCGGAATGGCGATAATCGCGCCGGCCAAACGGCTATCCAGCCTGCGGTCAGATTGAATATAGCTGCCTAAACCCGGCGGCACATTTTTAACCGATACCTCAAAGACCCCGCCGACCGTATCTTTATTCTTCATCGCTTCCGTGATTTTATCCTGCATTCCATTTTTAGTCGATTCCCCCCCGACCGCCAGCACCCGGCTTTTAATAACCAGCCCAAATGCGCTTAAAAATTGTTTACCTAAAGCGCCTAAGGCTACCGTCGCGACGGTACTGCGGGCAGAAGCCCGCTCTAAGACCTGCCGGATATCGCTAAACCCGTATTTCAAGAGTCCGGCCAGATCCGCATGCCCCGGCCGGGCAGCCAATACCTGGTGTAATTTTTCAATACTGGCATCTTTATTGGTAATCAATAAAGCGATCGGGCTACCCAGGGTACGGTTATTTTTTAAACCGGAAATGATTTGGGCCCGGTCATTTTCGATCTGCATCCTTCTGCCCCGGCCAAACCCTGCCTGGCGGCGTTTCAAGTCCAGATTAATCTGCCGCTCGTCGACCCTTAAGCCAGCGCACAAGCCCTCTAAGATAGCCACCATTCCTTTACCGTGCGATTCTCCTGCCGTCAAAAATCTTAACATAAGTACTTCCCCCCTATTCTCCCCACAGCCCCCGCCGGTTATCGCGGGCCTGCTGGTATAATTTCAAGAATAAATCCGCGTAACGCACGTTGGGCGCATAAGTTAAAAGCGAAGCATACCCTTCTTCCACGATTTTAGCATTGATAAAAGTGCCGTCAGCTAAATAAACGTAGGCTAAAATCCTTTTATACCGATCAAACCTTTCGACATCAAATTCTAATTTTACGCGCTTTCCCTCAACCAGCCCTTGAGTAAACTTGTAAGCCCGCTGCCCCATTTGTTTAATCGTTACCGCATCCTGGCCGGAACGTTTACTGTCCCGGGTAAGTTTGCTGGATTCATGAATTTCAGGAGTATCGATGCCGATCAAGCGTACCCGCTGATTATTTTCTAAAAGCAAGGTGTCCCCGTCCACCACCCGCTTAACTAAAATGTTGGAGTAATCATAGCTTTTCCCGACCGGTATCGTCCACTTAACCTCTTCTTTGGAATGAAACTGCGGATCAAGATCCGCGCTAAAAAGATAACCGGTCAAAGCTAATAAACCGATCAGCAATAAAATAATGACCTTGTTCACTTATCTCCTTCGCTCATAATTGTCTGGCCACTAACTGCGCCAAGACCACCACATCCTCGATGCAAAAAATATCTTTGATATTTGCGTCAAAATACAAATTCGCCTCGGGGCCGAATTCACTATCCGCCCGCCAAAGCTTAATCAGCAGCGGGACCCCCGGAAAAGTTTCCAGAACCAAAGCAAGATCCGCCCCCGTTGTCAAGCTGCCCGGCAGCCTGGCTAATACACTTTTAATCGCTTGGGGCTCCTGGCCGTATTTACGGATGATCGGCTCGATTGCGCGCTGACGGTAAGCCTGATAATACCCTTGGATCCCGGAAAGCTCCCGGAAAGTGACCCACTGTCCGCTTAAAGCCGGCAACCCTTTTAGGCTGGCAGCCAAAAAATGCAAGATCAAAATGCTTAGATGGTCATGGGCCGGGATGTTACAGGATAACGAAAACACCCGCCGCGGCAGAAGCTCAACAGCATACTCATCGGCCAGGAATTTTACCGATAAGTTATTGGGCGCCTTAAGGAAAACTAACTCTTCCCAGGCTTTTTTTAACGCCGCCTCATAACCCATCGTTTCATTATATTATTTTTCATAGATAAATCAATGGTTTTAGCTTATAATAACTCTATGTTATACGATAGGTTCCAACAAGAAGCCATCGATCATATCAATAACGGGCACTCGGTAATCGTTTCAGCCCCTACCGGGGCGGGGAAAACCGCAATCGCTGAATACATCATCCAGGGAGCGATCCGGAAGAATCTAGGGGTGATCTATACCGCGCCGATCAAGGCCCTTTCCAATCAGAAATTCCGCGATTTTAAGGAGCAGTTCCAGGATAACATCGGTATTTTAACCGGTGACGTTTCGATCAATCCCCAGGCGCCGGTTTTGATCATGACCACCGAAATTTTCCGCAACAAAATCCTGGATGAGCCGGCTAGCCTGAATAAATATTCCTGGATCATTTTCGATGAAATCCATTATATCGATAACCCCGAACGCGGCACGGTCTGGGAGGAATCCTTGATCTTTTTGCCCAAGCACATGAACCTGCTGGGGCTTTCAGCAACAATCCCCAATATCAAGCAGTTTGCCAGCTGGATTGAGTCGATCCACGAAAAAACCGTACAGGTAGTAATCGAAACCAAACGGCCGGTGCCTTTACATTTTAATTTCCAATGCGCTAACGAAGTTACCGATAAGCTCGAACAGCTCAAACGCCTGCGCGCCAAATCCCCCAACCGCCTGCATTCTTTAATCGGCTACCTGCAGCAAAAAGATGCTCTGCCGGCGATCTATTTTGTTTTTTCCCGGCGGCGCGCCGAAGAGCTGGCCTTTGAGCTAGGCGGCTTTAAATTTTTAAACACTCAGGAAACTCAAGCGATCACCCGGATGTTCGAAGAGCTCGTCGACAGGTTTAATCTAAAAAATGAACGCAGCGCGCAGCTGCTTTATCCTCTCATCCAGCGGGGCATCGCTTATCATCATGCCGGCATGCTGCCGACTTTAAAAGAGGTAATCGAGCGGCTTTTTACCAGCCGGCTGCTGAAAGTGATCTTTACTACCGAAACCTTTGCCCTGGGGATCAATATGCCCAGCCGCTCGGTGGTCTTCGATGGCTTACGTAAATTTTACGGCACCTACGTGCGTAATTTAAAAACCCGGGATTTCTTCCAGATGGCCGGCCGGGCCGGCCGGCGCGGGATCGACACCGAGGGCTTTGTTTACACGCGGATCAACCCGCACGCCGTGGCCATCGAAGACGTACGCCGGATAATTTTCGGGCAGCCCGAAGAGGTAAAAAGCCAGCTGAATACCTCTTATGCCACCATCCTTAATCTTTACGAAAAATATCAGGAGGAGTTATTCAAAATCTACCCCCTCTCCCTGCATTATTACCAGTCCCGCAAGAATGAGCAAAAGCAGGCGCTTAATCTATTGGATGCAAAATTGCGCCTGCTTAAAGATTTCAACTATATTGTTGACGGGAAACTAACGGATAAGGGGAATTTCGCTAAAACGATTTACGGGTATGAATTGGTACTGGCGGAATTATATTCCGAAAATTACCTGGAGCAGCTGGATGAGCCCGGGTTGGGGGTGCTGGCCGCCGCGGTGGTCTTTGAGCCGCGCAAAAACCAGCGGATGCCAACGGGAATTTCCAAATCCGCGCAACAGCTAAAAAGGCTAACAGAGGAAACTTATGACCGGATCAAAGACAAGGAGCGCCGTTTCCGCATTCACCCTTTTAGCAAACTACCCTACTTCCATCTTTGTTCAAGCATGGAAGCCTGGCTGCGGGGGACTAACTTTAATAAAACCCTGCAGTTGAGCGATTGCGACGAAGGCGAGGTGATCCGCTATTTCAGGATGAGCGTGCAGGTCTTACGGGAGATCTCCCAAGCCCCGATTGCTTCTTATCTCTTGAAAGACAAAATCAAAGAAACCATCCGGGTCATTAACCGCGACGTTGTCGATGCGGAGAAACAATTACGCGAGGGCTAGTAGCGGTACATCGGGC
>ERZ1645192.2349-NODE-2349-length-15661-cov-10.559336_pt1 | contig 15661 bp, 10 predicted proteins | sample MGYA00575354_ERZ1645192 | MGnify/ENA primary metagenome ERZ1645192 (study PRJEB40844, sample SAMN11349763) | freshwater sediment metagenome | isolation source: river sediment | host: Sediment | place: India: Faizupur Khadar , New Delhi | collected 2017-02-21 ... | reverse complement strand
AGTTGGAACTCGCCGCGGGCCGGGCGGTGGTGGCGGTGATCAAGGCCTCGGCCTTCAGACGGTTACTGTAACGACGTCCCGGAAACGTTCCGGTTCGGAGGTGTCGGCCAGTGGGCTGCCAGCGCGGTGGGAGTGGAGCGCTCCGCCGTGGCACCGTTCAGGACGCGGTCAGACCCGCGCCCGGGGACGAACCGATCGCTGGCGCACCGCCGCCTGCCGGTCGCCATCCGCCGGCCTGCCTGCCCGCGGCCCTGCCGCCGGCGTTGCCTGCTCCCGGCCATAGAGGTCGGCACAGTGGAAGAACACATACCAATCGTCACGCATGCCGGTGCGTGCAGTCCGGGCCTTCCGGGCGCCCCCGGGCGGGGTCAGCCGGGACGCCAGCGCTTTTCCGGCCTGCGCGGCCAGGTGCATGGTGCCGATGGCGCCGATCAGTCCAACAAAGAGCATTCCAGGTTCCATGAGAGACCTCCACGAGGCTTGAATGGACAACAACCAGGCAGAATCCCGTTCGTTTTGGTTCGCGGGCGTCCGCATCAGGATTTCTTCACCACCAGGGTCGGCAGCGCGGAGAGCGAGGCGACCCGCTCGACCACGCTGCCCATGAGGATGTCGCCGAGCGCGGTGCGGCCGTACGAACCGAGCACGATCAGGTCGACCTCCTTGTCCTGGCTGTACTTGACGATGGTCGCGTAGGGCGATCCTTCGCGGATCTCGGTCTGCACCCGCACGCCCAGGCGCTGGCCCCGTTCGGCGAGGGTCTGCAGGGGGGCGAACTGCTTCTGCTCCGCCGCCTTGACCACGCCGTAGAGCATGCTCCGCTCCAGCGGGATGTCGAGCACCGACAGCGCGTGCACCTCGCCGCCGAAGGCCGCGGCCAGGTCCAGGGCCCGCTCCCCGGCCTCCATGCTGTAGCGCGAGCCGTCGATGCCCACGAGAATGCGGCTGAAATTGACCACCGACTGTTCCGGAATCATGAGCACGTCGCAGGGGCTGTAGCCGATCACCCGGGCCGCGGTGCGGCCCAGCAGAACCCGCTCGATCATGGACCGCTTCGGGTAGCCGAGCACCACCAGGCCGGCCTGCTGCTCGTCGGCCAGGCGGACGATCTCCTCCACCGGGTTGCCCACGGCGTGGACGGGTTCCACCGGCTGCCCCGCCTCGGCCGCGATCTGTCGCATCTCCTCCAGGCAGGTAATGAACGGCTCGTTCAACCGGGCGTCGGCGTTGGCGATCTTCCACCGGTGCATGTTCCCCTCGTAGCGGGGCGTGACCGACACGACCAGGAGTCGCGCCTTGAGGAACTGGGCCAGGCGCAGGGCCTCGCCAAAGGCGCTGCGGCTGGCGTCGCCCGGGTCGACGGCGACGAGGATGGTGGCAATGGATGCGGACATGGCAGCCTCCCAAAGAAGTGTGTTCACACGCCGACGGTCGACAGCCTTTCCAACCGTCTGGCCTTGAACAGGCTGAACAGGATGATGGACGCGCCGACCACCAGGGCCAGGCACATGATGGCGAAGCTCGCCTTGGTCATCAGCCCTATCCAGTTCTCCTGCAGGGAAATGATCCGCAGCTGGCTGAGATACTTGGGCAGGGCGAAGAACCGGCTGACCGCCACGATGAGCATGATCGTGGCCATGACGTACTTGATCATGTATTCCTTGACATAGGTGGTGCCGATGGCGCCCAGCTGAACCCCGAACAGCGAACCGGCGAGGATGAGCAGCACCAGGCGGATGTCGACCATGCCGTAGTAGGCCCAGATCAGGGTGCCGCCCAGGCCCATGACAAAGGCGATGACCAGTTCGGTGGCCGAGGCGACGATGCTGGTCGCGCCGACGATGTACATCAGGCCGGGCACGCCGATGAAGCCGCCCACCGCGATGGTGGCCGCCAGCATGCCGGTGGCGATGGCGACCGGCACCAGGAACCACACGCTGATGCGCAGGTTGGCCGTCTTGAAGGTGACCATGGGCCACAGTTCGATCTGCTGCAGCCGCTTCGCCAGCGAGGTGGTGGTTTCCGCCTCGGTGCCGGACCGCTTCATTTTCAGGGCGTCACGCAGCACGAAGGAGCCGACGGTGACCAGCACGAGGACGAAAATGACGCTCACGTACAGGTTGGACCCCGCCTCGCCCCACCGGTCGAGGATATGCTTCTGGATCATGATGCCGACCTGGACCCCGATTTCGGCGAACACGCCCATGATCAGGCCCAGCTTGATGTCCACCTGGCCGTAGCGGTAGCGCTTGATCGCCCCCACCAGGGCCTTGGGAAACTTGTGGCACATGTTGCTGGCCACGGCCACGGTGCCCGGGACCCCCAGGCTCATCATGCCCGGGGTGAGGACAAAGGCCCCGCCCGAGCCGATGAAACCGCTCACCAGCCCGCCGATAAAACCGACGAGGAACAGAAACACGATACTGTAGGCGTTGAGGTCGATGAACTGCATGACTTCATTCACTGGGCCGTGCATGGAGAGACTCCTTTCCAGGTGGAGGTGGCTCCGGCCGGCGGTGGCGCCGGCCGGAAGGGACGTTCACGGGGCGGTTCAGGCGTTGAGCTGGACGCGGGGCCGGGTGTCGCGACGCGGGGCGACCGCGGGCTCGGGGACGGCCGGACGGGTCGAGGTCTGCCGGCCGGCTCCCGCCCTGGACGCCTCGATCCCGAGCGCGGACCAGAAGGCGCTGGTGAAATTGCCGTGGAAATAGGAGACGGCAAACACCGTGGCCACCGGCAGCAGGGCATAGACGCCGCCCTTGCTGAACCAGGTCATGACCAGGTCCTGGTAGGCGAAGACCGAGGCGTACAACCCGGCGGTGAGCGAGCCGAAGAGCAGACAGTGCTTGACATGCCGTTTGCTGGTGATCGTGGCCATGGCGGAAACTCCTTTGTGGGTGTGCTTGTTGATGAAGGTGCGGACAAAGAGACTCTGCTGACGGTTGACAACCGGGAACACCGGCACGGGCGACTGCCTGGTGACCTCTTCCAGGCGGATACCCTTGTCGATGATCACGAAATCGATTCGCTTCCTGGCCCGGCACAACCGGGCGACCAGGTCGCCGATCCGGCCCGCGGTCTGGAGATGTTCGACCGCAAGACCCAGCCGGTCGGCGTGCTCCCTGAGAAGGGCGACGCTCTCGGCCACGGCGGCGGCGAACAGGTGGGACCGTTTCTCCAGTTTGGCCAGGGGCATGGTGTCCACGTGCACGGCCAGAATGCCGTAGCCCAGCCGGTGGGCGACACGCAGCGCGTACTCCATGACCGGCTCGGACATGTGCCCATTCCGTGTCAGGGCCAGGATAAAGGGCCGATCCCGCGGTGCTTCGACCCGGGACGCGGTCAAGGCCGGGGTTTCGGTCCGGGTGCTGCTGCTGGTGGTGGTAGTCTGGGTGGTCATAACGTGTGCTCGTTGGTTGCCGGAACAGATGCTGCCCTGGAATTTCAAAAGGCGTGCCATGCGGCTGGTAAATATTAAAAACTTGATTTTATACATTTTTATGTAAAATCAGGGATTGCCGACCGGTTCGGTCCGGTGGTCCTTGTCGTTGCAAAAAGCAACGGCGGCACACAAAGCACCGTGTTTCACGCCGTTGCCCGTTGCACATCGCAACAAGGCCTTGGCTCGCATGTAACAGGGCAGGGCCAGGGACTGGCGCAGCTCACGGGGAAATCGGTACCAATCCGGCCGGTTCGGCGGATGAGCGGGGAAAAACCGCGGAGGAGGCGGGAACGCGCAGGCGGAATCAGTGGACGGGTACCCGTCGGGTGACGGTTCCCACGGCATTTTTTTTGCAATGTTTTTGAGCAGACCGGCCTGCCCGTGGCACTGCCGTGTCCTTCGGCCAGGTTGGCCGCCATCATCGACCCTCCACAACAGAGGACAACAGGCGCATGTTTTTCAAGAAACGAGTCGATCCGGCAGCGGATCAGCGAGCCCCGCGGGAACAGCTTCCATCGGTGCTGGACGCGTTGCGCGGGCGGACCCGCGAGGCGAAACTGCCGCAGCACGTGCAGGACGTGCTGGCCGCCGAGTTCGCCAAACTGGAACAGACCGACCCGGCCCTGGGCGAATATTCCCTCGGCCTGAACTACATCGAGATGGTCCTGGCCCTGCCGTGGACCCGGTCGAGCCAGTGCAAGCTCGACCTGGCCCGGGCCCAGGCCGTGCTCGAGGCCCGGCACCACGGCCTGTCCCGGGTGAAACAGCGGATTTACGAGTTTCTCGCCGCCAAGACGCTGTGCAGCAAGGCGAGGCAGACCATCCTCATCGTCGACGACGAGGAGATCGCCCGCGCCAACATGAAGCATGTGCTCGTCAAGGAAGGATATACCTGCCACGACGCCGGCAACGGCGCCGAAGCGATGGAGGTGATGGCCCGGGAGGAGATCGACCTGGTGGTCACGGATCTGAAGATGGAGCGCATGGACGGCCTGGAACTGCTCGAGCAGATCAACCGGACCGCGCCCGAGGTGCCGGTGATCATGGTCACCGGGTTCGCCACGGTCAGTTCGGCGGTGGATGCCCTCAAGCGAGGGGCGGCCCACTACCTGGGCAAGCCGGTGAGCCTGGACGAACTGCGCGCCACCGTCCGGGAGGTGCTGGAGAAGAAACTGTTCGTGCAGATGGGCAAGGGACCGATCCTCTGTTTCACCGGTCCCCCGGGCACCGGCAAGACCTCGGTTGGCAAGGCCGTCGCCGAGGCGCTGCAGCGCCGCTTCGTCCGCCTGTCCATGTCCGGCCTGCGCGACGAGGCGGAGTTGCGCGGTCATCGGCGCACCTACGTGGGCGCCATGCCCGGCCGCATCATCAACGAACTGAAGCGGGTCGAGGTGAACAACCCGGTGTTCATGCTCGACGAGATCGACAAGATCGGCCAGGACTTTCGCGGCGACCCGGCCTCGGTGCTGCTCGAGGTGCTCGACCCGGAGCAGAACGCGCACTTCACCGACCACTACCTGGACATGCCGTTCGACCTGTCGCGGATCATGTTCATCGCCACCGCCAACGACGTCAGCCGGCTGCCCGGGCCGCTCTTGGACCGCATGGAGTGCATCGAGTTTTCAGGCTACACGGAACAGGAAAAGCTGGTCATCGCCCAGCAGCATATCCTCCCCCGGCAGCTCAAGGAGACCGGATTGTCGCGCACTTCGGTCCATTTCACGAGCGAGGCGCTGTCCCGGGTGATCAACGACTACACCCGGGAGTCGGGGCTGCGCAACCTGGAACGGCAGATCGCCGATGTGTGCCGGAAAATCGCCATGCTGCACCTGAAGTCGGGCGGCCGGGAGAACGACGAGGTGCTCGTCGACGCGCCGCTGGTGAGCCGCCTGCTCGGTCCCCGCAAGTTCCACCGGGAGGCGGCCGAGGCCGAGCCCCGGGTGGGCGTGGCCACAGGGATGGTGTGGGCTGCGACCGGGGGCGAGATCATCACCGTGGAGGCCGCGTCCATGCCGGGCAACGGCACGCTCCTGCTCACCGGTTCGCTGGGCGAGGTGCTGCGTGAATCGGCGCAGACCGCGCTCAGTTTCCTGCGCAGTCAGGCCGGCCGGTTCGGGGTGGACGAGGATTTCTTCCGGAGTTCCGACATGCATGTGCATTTTCCCTCCGGCGCCATCCCCAAGGACGGTCCCTCGGCCGGGGTCACCATTTTCGCCGCCCTGCTGTCCCTGCTCACCGGGAGGCCGGCGCGGCAGGACGTGGCCCTCACCGGGGAAATGACGCTGACCGGGCGCATCCTGCCGGTGAGCGGTATCAGGGAGAAGGTGCTGGCCGCGAAACGGGCCGGGGTGTACCTGGCGCTGCTGCCCAGGGCCAACCGGGAGGAGATCGAGGCGCTGGAGGTGGACGTGCGGGAGGGGGTGCACCTCCAGATGATCGGCCAGGCCGAGGAGATTCTCGATCCCCTGTTCACCGACCGGACCTACATCCTGGGGCCGTAGCCCGGGGACGAGCGGGGCAGGGACTCAGGCGTCCGGGTGCTCGAGGCCGTGACGCTTGATCTTGCGCCACAGGGAGACCCGGTCGATGCCGAGGATCTTCGCGGCCGCGGACCGGCTGCCCGCCACTTCGTCGAGGACCTCGAGGATGTAGCGTTTTTCGCACTCTTCCAGGGTGGGCCAGTCCTGGCGCTGGTCGCGCACCGGCATGCCCTCCGCGTCACCAAAGACCCCGACCAGGTGGCGCGGTTCGATCAGGTCGCTGTCGCAGGCGATGAGCATCCGCTGGGTGATGTTTTCCAGTTCGCGGATGTTGCCGGGGTAATCGTAGTGCATCAGCCGGCGCTCGGCTTCCGGCGACAGCGCGGGCACGGTCCGGCCGGGCAGGGCGTACCTGGCCAGGAAGTGGCGGGCGAGCAGGGGGATGTCCTCCTTGCGGTCGGCCAGGGAGGGCACGGACAGGGTGAGCACGTCGAGCCGGTAGTAGAGATCGGAACGAAAGGTGCCGGCCTCGATCTCCCGTTTGAGATCCTTGTTGGTGGCCGCCAGCACCCGGAAATCCACGGCGATTTCGCTGGTGCCGCCGACCCGCCGCAGGGTGCGCTCCTGGAGTACGCGCAGCAGTTTGACCTGCATGGACAGGGGGAGTTCACCGATTTCGTCGAAAAACACGGTACCCCCCTCGGCCGTCTCCAGCAGACCCTTCTTGGCCTTGCTGGCTCCGGTGAAGGCGCCCCGCTCATAGCCGAACAGTTCGCTGGTGATCAGTTCCTCGGTGAACACGCCGCAGTTGAAGGCGACAAAGCGCTTGCCCGAGCGCGGGCTGAGTTCGTGCATGGTGCGCGCCACCAGTTCCTTGCCGGTCCCGGTTTCTCCCAGGATGAGGACGCTGCAGTCCAGTTGCGCCACCTGACTGATCGTCTCGCGCAGCGCCTGCATCTTGCCGCTTTGGCCGATGATACGGCGAACCCCCCTGCTGGCGTCCACCTGCTGGCGCAGCCTGCTGAGTTCCCGGCGCAGCTGCACCTTCTCCAGGGCCTTGTCGACGATCGCCCGCAGTTCACTGATCTTGTACGGTTTGGCCAGGTAGTGATAGGCCCCCTGGCGCATGGCTTCGACCGCGGTGTCCACGGTGGCGTGGCCGGTGATGACGATGACCTCGATGGCCGGCCACAGGGCTCGGGCCTCGCTCAAAACCGCCATGCCGTCCCTGCCCTGCATGCACAGATCGGTGAGCACCAGGTCCATTTCCTCGTCGCGCAGGAGGTCGACGGCTTCCTGGCCGCTGGCCGCAACCCGGACCAGGTGACCATCCTTGGCCACCACGTGCGCGAGGTTGTCGCGGGCGATGGGTTCATCGTCCACCACCAGGATTTTTCTTTTGTTCATGGCCGCGGTCGTTCAAGGGGTTGGACTGCCGGCGCCGGGCAGGCGGATGAAGAACGATGTACCCTGACCCGCCTTGCTTTGCACGGCAATACTCCCCCGGTGCTGCTGGACGATGCCGTACACCACCGAAAGTCCCAGGCCGGTGCCCACCCCCACCTCCTTGGTGGTGAAGAAGGGGTCGAAGATTCTGGCCAGGTTTTTTTCGGGGATGCCCTGCCCGTTGTCCTGGATCTCGATGACCACCTCGTCGGTCGCCACGTCCAGGGCGGCCCGGATGGTGATCTGCCCCTGCCGGTCGATGGCCTGGGTGGCGTTGATGATCAGGTTGATGAACACCTCCTGCATCCGCTGCACATCCATGGGCAGGACCAGGTCGGCGGGGATGTCGACGGTCATGCCGATGTCGGGGCGGATCTGGCTTTTGGCCAGCAGGATCGACTTGTGGACCACCTCGGCCAGGGCGGCCTGCTGGGGCGCGAACTCCTGGGTGCGGGCGAACTCGAGCAGATTCTTGACCACGTCGCGCGCGCGCAGCGTCTCCTGTTCGATGTTGTGCAGCATCTGTTGCTGTATCTTCTCGTCGCCGGAGGTGAATTCGTCGATGGCGATCTGGCAGGAGGTGGAGATGTTGTTCAGCGGGTTGTTCAGCTGGTGCGCCACGCCGGCGGTCAGGGTGCCCAGGGAACTGAGCTTTTCCGCCTGGATGAGCTGGTCCTGCCGCCGCTCCAGTTCGCTGACCATGATATTGAAGGCTTCCATGACCTGCTGGATCTCGTCCCGGGTGTTGAGCACGTCGACCTTGACGAACCGGCCGCGGGCGATGGCCTCCGCCGCCTGTTTGATCAGGGAGAGGGGTTTGAACACCAGGTAGACCATGATGATCGCCAGCATGATGCCGATCAGGATGGCGATGGACGACCACGAGATGAGCTGCTGCCTGAGTTGCCCGATCATCAGGTGGATCTGGTTCTTCTCGAAAAAGACCACCTGTTCGCTGATGTCGGAGATGCGCTTGCCGGATTGCCTGATGTCGGCGACGAGCGCGTCGCGTTCGGCACTGTTCAGGCTGCTGAACAGGCGGCTGATACGCTCCCCGTAGGCGGCGAGATGCGCCTCGAGATCCTTGAGTTTGGCGCTGACCAGCAGGTTTTTGTCGCCGGCGGTCAGCTTCCTGCAGATGTCCATGGTGGTGTTGACGATCTGCAGGTTCTCGTGCAGGAAATCGTCGTTGCCGTAGAGGAAGTAGTTTTTCTCCAGCCGCCGGGACTCGAGGATGCCGTTCTGGATCTGGTAGGAAAATTCCAGCACCTCCAGCTTTTTCTCGGTGGTCACCAGGTCGTCGTGGGAAATGTACCCCATCAGGCAGATGGCCAGAATATAAAAAAAGAGAAAAATCGAGACTTTGACGGCGGTGCCGAAGCGGAAGGGGAGATTCATGGCGGCTCGTTGCGGAGGTTGGAGGGCGGGCCTGCGGTCTGCTCGCCAGGCTGCTGCCCGCCCGTTGGCCCACGGGGGCGTGGTTGTGTGGCCGCTTGTGCGGGATACGACAAAATTTTGCAGGAACCGTGCCTGATCGTATCCGGCTCGTGGGTCGGCAGTCGCACGGCCCTGTGGGTCGGCGCCTTGGTTTTCAGGGGGACGCCACCATCGACCGGGAGTGGTGTCGGCGGGTGGTCGGACGGGCGGGCGAAAAGGAGCGGTATGCTGCCACGGGGACTGCTCTCCCGGCCTGCAGATCGGGTGTCGCCCGCGAACCGGTCAGTATGGGCCTTCTCGGCACGAGTGGTCGGGATCGGCGCGGACCCGGTCAGCAGACAGCTGTTGTTCTGCGGGGCAACACGCCGCGCCTGCCTGCGAGCGAGCACCATCGGGGGGCAGGCTGCCCGGTCCGCGGTCGCAGCTCTTTCCAGTTGTTCGGGAAGAGCTGCCCACAGGCGAACTTACGCCTGCTGCCGCACCGCCGCCACCAGGGTGCTCGGTTCAGGGGCGCGCTTGACCACGAGAACGGCGCAGGTCAAACCCAGGACCACCCGGTCGGTGGTCTGCCCGGCGATCTTGCGCGCCAGACCCTTGCGCTGGTCATTGCCGATGATGACCAGGTCGGCGCCGATGTCGCCGGCGGTATCGATGATGGCGCGGTCCGGCGTCTTGTCGCAGAGGACCAGGGAGTTGCCGGCAATCCCTTCCCTCGCGAACGCCTCGAGGGCCCCGGCCACCAGTTGCTCGGCCATCTCCCGCAGGGATTCGGTGGGCACGCCGGCGAGCACGGTCACCGGCAGCTTGGACACCTTGACGATCCGGATGGCGACCTCGATCACGGTTTGACTGATCCGGCTGTCGTCGATGGCCACGAGAATCTGCCGCTGCCACGGCTGCGCCTGCCAGTTCGCCACCAGCACATGGCAGGGGGAACCGATCAGGATCTGCTCGGCAATGTCGCCGATCAGCCGTTCCTTCATGTCGCCGCGCAAGGGGCGACGACCGATGACAAGCATGTTGGCGTGGGCCTTGTGGGCCGCGGTCACCACCTGTTCCACCGGATCCTTGCCGTAGCTGATCCAGCTCTCGCACTCAACTCCGGCCGACTCCGCTTTTCTTTGGGCCTGGGCCAGACGTGCCGCGGCAATTTCCTCCGAGAGCGGCGAGTCGACGCTGGTCATCACATCCAGCTTGACACCGAAATCCCTGGCCAGGGCAACGGCGACATTCTCAGGGGCGTGACTGAAGGCGCTGCCGTCGGTGGCCAGCAGGATGCGCTGCCGGCGCAGCCCGTCCGGCAGAATGCCCATCTGGCAGGCCTCGAACAGGCGTATCTTGCAGGTGCGACAGATGTCCGGATTGAGCTTCCAGTAGATGGCGCTGGTGACATCGGTCATCACCGGAAAAAAGGCGTCTTCGCCAAAATCCTTGAGGTAGTCGCCCTGGCGCAGGAATTCGTACATGGATTCCTTGAGTCGATAGAAATAGACGCCGCCCCCATGGCGACGGCGACGGCGCGCCTCCGCCGCCAGGGCCTCGGCACCGGCGATATCGATGTAGTTGAAACTGGCCGCGGCGATGAGCACTGAGGTACACTGCGGGTTTTCGGCTTCGATGTTGCGCAGGGCCTGCTGCACCCGGCTGGCCGAACCGAAGAAGACCGGCCCGTTGATCCGCACTATTTTCAGCTGCGGGCATTCCGGTTCGCCATGGCTGAGCACGAAATGATAGGCGCCCGCCTCGTTGGCAGGCACCATGGCCATGATCTCCGGTTTCGAGGCGCGATAGAGGTAGACCACCAGCGACAGGAACACACCGCTGAAAATGCCGGCCTCGATGTTGACCAGGGTACCGGTGAAGGTGCACAGCAGGATGACCGCCTCGGCCTTGCTGGTCTGCCAGATGTGGCGGATCTGGTGGAAGTCGATGAGTCCCCAGGCGACCAGAAAGAGGATGCCGGCCATGGCCGCATTGGGCAGGTAGGCGGCCAGCGAGCCCACGGAGATGAGCAGGAGCAGCAACAGCAGGGAGGCGAAGTTGGACGCCAGCGGGGTTTTCGCGCCGGCCTCGAAGTTCACGCCGCTGCGGTTGAACGAGCCGGACGAGGCGTACCCGGAGAAAAAACTGCCGATGATATTGGCCAGCCCCTGGCCGATGAATTCCTGGTTGCCGTCGATGAACTGCTCGGAGCGCACGGCAATGGCCCGGCCGATGGCCACGGCCTCGGTCAGCCCCAGCATGGCGATGACCAGGGCCGGGCCAACTGCGAACTGCAGGGAGGCGAACGACAGGTCCGGGTGGGACAGGGGCGGCAAACGGGCCGGAAGGGCCCCCACTGTGCGGATCCCGGTGACGGCAGGGCCCAGCCAGACATTGAGCAGACTGGCCACCAGGCTGCCGACGATCATGGCCACAACCATGAAAGGGACCTTGGGCCAGCAGCGCTTGGTGAAAATACCCGTGGCCAGGGTCACCAGGCTGATACAGAGGACCGGCCAGTGGACACTGCCGATCTGCAGGAACAACTGGCGGAGGATCTCCACCAGCGAGGCGCCGCGCACGATCTCGATGCCGAAAAAGTTGCGGACCTGGCTGGCCATGATCAGCAGGGCCGCGCCCGCGGTAAAGCCGACGACCACGCTGTGCGAGATGAAATTGACCAGGGCGCCCATGCGCGCCAGTCCCAGCGCCAGCTGGAACACCCCGGCGAGGAAGGTCAGGGTCAGGACCATGCTGATGTACTGGGCCGAACCCGGTTCGTACTGCGTTGCCAGCACGGCGAAGATCGCCACCGAGATGGCCGTGGTCGGGCCGCTCACCAGGTGCAGGCTGGAACCGAACAGGGCGGCGATGACGGTCGGCACCATGGCCGCATACAGGCCGTATTCCGGCGGCAGCCCGGCAATGGTGGCAAAGGCCACGCCCTGCGGCAACACCACCAGCGCCCCGGTCGCTCCGGCCACGAGGTCGTCGCGCAGGGTGTGCCGGTTGACCATCGGCCACCAGCGCAGGAAGGGAAAGAGGGCGCGTATGTTGAAGGCTGGAAGGTTCATGGGCTCCACCTGTTCCGGAAGAGGTTGTTTCAGACGGACAGACGAGTGAGAGCGCGGGCGCGCGCCAGTTGCAAAACGCCCTTGCCGCGACCGATCGGCAACCAGCAGGAGTTTGTGTCGCTTCAGCTCGCGCTCTTGCGCTGCCGAAACCTCAACGCAGGGCGCATCGGGCCAGCCACATGCCGGGCAGCATCGGCAGCCACAGGGTGAAGCCACGCAACAGCAGTGTGGCGGTCAGTGCCGCCTCGATGGGCACCCCCATCACCCCCAGCATGCTGACACAAGTGACCTCGAAACTGCCCAAACCCAGAGGGAGCGGTCCAATCGTCGCCACCATGGAGGCCAGGACAAAACTTGGCAGTACCGCCCAAATCGACAGCGGTATGCCGACCACCTGCAGCATCACCCATAAGGTTGCCGTATCCAGCAGAAATATGGACGCGTGCAGCAAGGTGGCGAGCAGAATCAACACCGGGCTGTGTAACAGTTCGCCCGGCGCCTCCGCGATGGCCTGCATCAGGTTGTTCATTCCGGGAATGCGTGTGAGCATAGGTGGCAGTTCCTTTTGCCCCAGGCCGCGCACCCACAGCACACCGACCGGGATGCCGACCGCGACCAGCGAAAAGACAACGACCACCAGCACGATCCAGGCATGAATCGCATGGTGGGAATACAGCAGCAGCAGGGTCGCCAGGGCGGCCAGCAGATAGGCCCCATAATAGGCCACCAGGCTCAACAGGAGCGTGGCCATGCACACATGGTTGGGAACCCCGCGGCGACTCAGGGCCGCGATGAAAAAGGCGGTGCCGCTCATGCCGCCGCTGGGCATGGCCTGATCGGAGAACAGCTTGGCGATCCCCAGCGGGACCAGGGAGAGAAACGAGTGGGGGGTTCCACCCGCGCGCAAGGCCAGGTACCAGACGGCCGCCACGCTGAGGTAGGTGGCCACCTGCAGCAACAGGGCCAGGAGCAGCCAAACAGGTTCCGCCCGACGGACCAGGATCGCGAAATTCTCCAGTTCTCCGATATGGCTGATCACCATGATCAGCCCCGCCAGGAGCAGGACACCCAACAGCCAGCTCCTCAGTTTTTCCTGGAAAGGCTTTTTCGGGGCAGGGGTTTGCAGTGACATACATCTACCGGCTGTGTGTTCTGAAATGTTGAAAGAAAATCTTTTTGGTGCATTCCGATGCCGTGATGTACAGCACCGTGATGCCCACAATGGCCATCAATACCGGCCCGGGCAGGGGGACCAGTTCGAAGAGCGCCGCAATGGGGAGGTACGGCAGGATCAGCGTGAACAACAGCATGCAGGCCGTGCTCCAGGTAAGGAAACGTCCCGGCAGACTCTTATAGAACGGTTGACGGGTGCGAATGACCAAGAGAACAAGCAACTCCGTCATCAACGACTCCACGAACCATCCGGTGCGGAACAACGCCGTCACTTCACCCGCCAGGTAGAGGAGCACGGCAAACGTCAGCAGGTCGAAGACCACGCTCACCAGGCCAAAGGTAATCATGAAATTTCGGATGAGTTTGATGTCCCAGCGGTGCGGCGTACGTTCCCAGTCGGGGTCGACGTTGTCGCCGGCGATGCCCATGGCCGGGATATCGGACAGGAAATTGTTGAGCAGAATCTGCTTGGCGAGCAGTGGCAGAAAAGGCAGGAACAACGAGGCCGCCGCCATGCTGATCATGTTGCCGAAATTCGCACTGGTGGTGATGAAAATATACTTGATGGTATTGGCGAAGGTCCGACGACCTTCTTCGATGCCCTGGCGCAGCACTTCCAGGTCATGTTCCATCAGCACGAAGTCCGCCGCCTCCTTGGCGACGTCCACCGCCTGATCGACGGAAATGCCGACATCGGCCGCGTGCAGGGCGGGTGCGTCATTGATGCCGTCGCCGAGGTACCCCACCACATGGCCCGTCTTCTGCAGCGCGGTGATGATGCGCTCCTTCTGGTTGGGATCGACCTCGGCAAAGAGGTTGACCCGAGGCGCCAGATGCCACAGGGCCTCATCCTTCATGTTCGCCAGATCCGCCCCGGTGATGATGCGCTGCACATGAACGCCCACCGCCTCGGCAACATGCCGGGCGACATGCCTGTTGTCGCCGGTGACGATCTTGAGCCGGACGCCAAGGCGCCGCAGCGCATCCAGGGTCTTGCGCGCATCCTCCTCGGGCGGGTCGAAGAACAACAGGAAACCGGCGAACACCATCGCCTGTTCATCGTTGCGGGTCAAAAGGTCCGTCAATTCAAGCGTTTTCTGGGCAACACCGAGGACACGGAAGCCCTCGGCGCTCCAGGCGGCAAACCGTTGCTGGATGGCCTCGCGGTGTGCCTCGGTCAGTGGGACGACGGTTGCACCAGTCTGCACGCTGTCGCAGACCTCGAGGACATTCTGCAAGGCGCCCTTGGTAATCATCTGTGCTGTCGCCTCGCCATTGCGGGCCACGACAATACTCAACCGCTTGCGGACAAAGTCATACGGGATTTCATCCCGTTTGTGATAGTCGCCCTCGTTCAGGCCGATTTGTGCCCCGGCCGCAATCACGGCTTCATCCAGGGGGTTGACGAGCCCGGTCTCGAAATGGGAGTTGAGATAGGCCAGGTGCAGCACCGACTCGCTCGGCTGGCCGCTGAAATCCAAGGTCTTGTCCAATTGGATCACGCCTTTGGTCAGGGTGCCGGTCTTGTCGGTGCAGAACACGTCCATGCTGCCCAGATTCTCGATGGCGTTCAGCCGTTTGACAATGACACCGTGCCTGGCCATGGTTTTCGCCCCGCGCGACAGGGTGATGGTCAGGATGGCGGGCAGCAGTTCCGGAGACAGGCCCACCGCCAGGGCCACGGCAAAGAGCAGCGTCTCGATGGTGGGATGGTGCAGGGCGATCTTGATCGCCAGAATGGCAAGGACGATGATCATCATGATCCGCACCAGCAGGGTGCCGAAGTGGCGCAGGCCGCGCTCGAATTCCGTTTCCGGCGGCCGCAGGGCGAGCGAATCGGCGATCTGGCCAAATTGGGTGGTCCGTCCGGTCTGCACGATCAGGGCGGTACCGGTACCACTGCGAACCGATGTCCCGGTGAAGACACAGTTGGCGCGTTCGACCAGACTGGCGCCTTCTGGCGAAATACCCGGTTGTTTTTCCACGGGATAGGTCTCGCCGGTCAGCAACGCCTGGCTCACGTGGAAATCCTTTGCCTCGACCAGGACGCCGTCACCGGGAATCAGGCTGCCGGCCATGAGCAGCACGAGGTCGCCGGGCACCACCTCTTCGGCGGGGATGGTCAGGCGCTGGCCGTCCCGCAGCACGATGGTTTTGAACGCAACCCGTTTGCTCAATTTCTCCAGGACCTTGTTGGCTCGGTATTCCTGAATGCAACTCAGCACCGCGGTGATGAACACAATGCCCACCACGATCAGGGCATCCAGCCAGTCGTGCACGATGAAGGCGACGAAGGCGGCAAAGATCAGGATCAGCACCAGGGGGCTGCGGAATCGCTCCAGGAAGAGGCGCGCGAGCTTGAATGAGCCATGATCCATCGACAGCGTGTTGCGGCCGTACTGCTGCAGCCGCTGTTCCGCCGTTGCGCTGGCAAGTCCCTGGCGAGTAGTGCCCAAGGCCTTCAGCAACTCATCAATGGATCTGCTCCAGTACGGTGGCGTCTTGTCTGTGCTGTTCATGGGGGATCCGAAGCGTATCTTGCGCTGGAACGACCAGCTTCCTTTTTTCGCAACCTTTGAGGTAGGTTGAAAAAAATGGACACCAATGTTTTGGTCGATAACCAGAAG
>ERZ1645192.2348-NODE-2348-length-15666-cov-7.826789_pt1 | contig 15666 bp, 27 predicted proteins | sample MGYA00575354_ERZ1645192 | MGnify/ENA primary metagenome ERZ1645192 (study PRJEB40844, sample SAMN11349763) | freshwater sediment metagenome | isolation source: river sediment | host: Sediment | place: India: Faizupur Khadar , New Delhi | collected 2017-02-21 ... | reverse complement strand
TCAGCTGCTTTTTCAACAAGTGCACTGTGCAGTTCAGCTGCTTTGTCAGCCTGGTCGGCAGGGATGTCAAGCACTTCAGCTTTTCCTCCGTCTTTTGCATAACGGAGCATTTTCATTTTAAGAACATCAATTACCGAGTTGAATCCTGTTCCTTCGTTAACGGGATACTGGATAAGCACTACATCGGTGCTGAGTCTTTCCTTCATCATTTCCAGCGCTTTCTCAAAATGCGACTTTTCATGATCAAGGCCGTTCACTACAAGGATAAGAGGCTTATTAAGTTTTTCAGCATGACGGAAGTGAATTTCAGTTCCGACTTCAACGCCATTCTGAACATTTATTGTCATAACGGCAGAGTCAGCGGCAAAAAGAGAGGATATAACTCCCCCGCTGAAATCGTCAAGACCCGGTGTATCCAGGATATTTATTTTTTTATTCTGAAACTCGGTGTAGAGGACAGTTGAATAGATTGAATTGCCATTTTCATGTTCAATCGGGCGGTAGTCTGAAACTGTGTTTCTTCCTTCAACAGTTCCTCTTCTCTCAATAACGCCACCATTAAAAAGCATTGCTTCGGCAAGGGATGTCTTCCCTGACCCCGAATTGCCAAGAAGGGCAATGTTTTTAATCTGGTCGACCTGGAATGTTTTCATGTTTTACCGGTTATTTATGTTTATACAATTATATTATATTAAAAATGTAAGGTGACAAAAATAATAATTTTTTAAAACAGAAGCAGAAAGAGTACATAATTCGAAAATTTTTATTTTCTTTGCACCAGTTTTTTGAAATACAGGAGTACCGGTTTTTCCTCCAACGTAAGTTTACAAAACGCATATCTTAAGGAAAGGTCGGGAAGCAAAACCTGTTAATAACTTGCAGTAATAAGTAAGATATTTTTTTGAAAAACATAAAAAGGCCTCTATAACGCATGTAATAAGGCCGGAATAGTGGATGTTTTGATTTGTTTGAAAAAAATTATGTTATTGATTTTGAATTAAAAAATAATTATAATACCTTTGCAAACCATTTTTTTGAGTAAAATTTAATGCTAAAATAATTGGAATTATGCCGACAATTCAGCAGTTAGTAAGAAAAGGCAGGAAAAAACTGATCGATAAAAGTAAAGCGCCTGCTCTGGATTCATGTCCACAGAGAAGGGGCGTGTGTGTGCGTGTTTACACAACAACCCCAAAGAAACCTAACTCAGCTATGAGAAAGGTTGCCAGGGTAAGGCTGACAAACCAGAAGGAAGTAAACGCTTACATCCCGGGTGAAGGCCATAACCTGCAGGAACACTCAATAGTTCTTATCAGGGGTGGCAGGGTAAAAGACCTCCCCGGAGTAAGATATCACCTTGTTCGCGGTGCGCTCGACACATCCGGTGTTGATGGTCGTACTCAGAGAAGATCAAAATATGGTGCAAAAAGGCCTAAGAAGTAACAGTTAAAGATATAAGATAATGAGAAAAGCAAAACCAAAGAAGAGGATTCTGTTACCGGATCCGAAATACAAAGATCCTTATGTGACAAGGTTTGTGAACAATCTTATGTTTAGCGGTAAGAAGAATCTGGCTTTCAAGATTTTATATGAATCACTTGATATCGTTGGTGACAAATTCAAAAATGAAGGAAAGACACCCCTTGAGATATTCAAGCAGGCACTTGATAATGTAACCCCGCAGGTTGAAGTTAAAGCCCGCAGGGTTGGTGGTGCCACTTTCCAGGTTCCTATGGAAATCCGTCCTGACAGAAAAGTTGCAATCAGCATGAAAAACATGATACTCTTTGCAAGAAAGAGAACCGGAAATTCAATGGCCGAGAAACTTGCAGCAGAGTTAATGGCAGCCTACAAACTTGAAGGTGGTGCTTATAAGAAAAAAGAAGATACCCACAGAATGGCTGAAGCCAACAAGGCCTTTGCTCATTTCAGGTTCTGATTTAAAAGGAAAGCACAGGAGTAAGAATGGACAAGAACCTTAAATATACCAGGAACATCGGAATCATGGCCCACATTGATGCCGGTAAGACCACTACTACAGAACGTATTCTGTTTTATACAGGTCGTACCCACAGGATGGGAGAGGTGCATGACGGGAATGCAACAATGGACTGGATGGTTCAGGAACAGGAGAGAGGGATTACAATTACTTCTGCAGCTACAACAACATACTGGAAATATAAGGGAGATGATTATAAGGTTAACATAATTGACACTCCCGGTCACGTTGACTTTACTGTTGAGGTAGAAAGGTCGCTTCGTATACTTGACGGCGCCGTTGCAGTTTTCTGCGCGGTAGGAGGTGTTGAACCACAGTCGGAAACAGTATGGAGGCAGGCTAATAAATATGGTGTTCCGCGTATTGCATTTGTAAACAAGATGGACAGGGCCGGCGCTGATTTTCTCAGTGTCGTGCAGCAGATTAAGGAAAGGCTTGGTGCAAACCCTGTACCCGTTCAGCTTCCGATAGGTGCCGAAGAAAACTTCTCGGGGATAATCGACCTTGTTAGCATGAAAGCTACAATCTATCACCCTGAAGATACTGATGGCGCAAGGTTTGAGATTACCGACATACCTTCCGAGAATCTTGAAGAAGCGGAAGAATACAGGTCAAAACTTATTGAAGCAATTGCTGAAGTTGATGACACCCTGCTTGAAAGATTCCTCGAAGATCATAATTCAATAACTGCTGAAGAAATAATCACAGCTATCAGGAAAACTGCCATTCTTGGTCATGTTATTCCCGTTATCTGTGGTTCAGCATTTAAAAATAAAGGAGTACAGAGTCTTCTCGATTCAGTGATAGCCTTCCTTCCGTCACCGGTTGACAAAGGTGCCGTAACAGGAAAAGATCCGAGAGATGACAATGAAATTACACGCGAACCTGATGATGAGGCACCCCTGGCTGCTCTTGCATTTAAAATTGCAACCGATCCTTTTGTAGGCAGGCTTGCATTTATGAGAGTATATTCAGGCGTCCTTAAGGCAGGAGATACAGTTCTGAATGTCCGCACAGGCAAAAGAGAGAGAATTAACCGTCTCTTCCAGATGCATGCGAACAAGCAGAACCCTAAAGATTTTATAGCGGCCGGCGATATTTGTGCCGGTGTCGGATTCAAGGATATCAAAACAGGTGATACACTTTGTGCCATCAACAAGCCGATTCTCCTTGAATCAATGGATTTCCCTGATCCGGTAATCGGAATTGCAATTGAGCCTAAAACACAGGCGGATATTGACAAGCTTTCGATTGCACTCAGCAAGCTGGCTGAGGAGGATCCTACTTTCCAGGTAAAAACAGACCCTGACAGCGGACAGACTGTTATCCACGGGATGGGCGAATTGCACCTGGAGATACTTATTGACAGACTTAAGAGAGAATTCAAGGTTGAATGTAACCAGGGAGCACCCCAGGTTGCATACAAGGAGGCAATCACAACAGGCGGAGAGTTCCGTGAAGTGTTCAAGAAACAGACCGGAGGCCGTGGTAAATTTGCCGATATCATCTTTGCGCTTATGCCGGCTGATGAAGGTGTAAGAGGTCTGCAGTTTGTTAATGAGGTGAAAGGCGGAAATGTTCCCAGAGAGTACATCCCGGCAGTTGAAAAAGGATTTCGCGAGGCAATGGACAATGGACCACTCGCAGGATTCCCTCTCGACAGCCTCAAGGTTGTGCTTAAAGACGGTTCATTCCATCCAGTTGACTCTGATGCTCTTTCTTTTGAAATCGCTGCAAAACAGGCTTTCAGGAAGTTTGCTGTAAAATGCAACCCTGTTATCCTTGAGCCGGTAATGACTACCGAGGTTGTAACACCCGAGGATTATGTGGGTGATGTAATCGGCGACTTCAACAGAAGAAGAGGCAGGGTGGAAGGAATGGAATCGAAAGCAGGAGCAAGGGTTATAAGAGCAAAAGTACCTCTGGCCGAGAAGTTCGGTTATGTTACAGTACTGAGAACCCTTACATCAGGAAGAGCAACTTCAACAATGGAGTTCTCCCACTATGAAAAGGTACCTGCAGAATTACAAAACAGGATTGTGGAAATTACAAAAGGAAAAATTCTTTAAAAGATGAGTCAGAAAATTCGTATTAAACTGAAATCTTACGATCATAACCTGGTGGATAAATCTGCCGAGAAGATCGTAAAAACAGTGAAATCTACCGGAGCAGTAGTCAGCGGACCAATTCCACTGCCTACTCACAAAAAGATTTATACTGTGCTTCGTTCACCCTTTGTAAACAAGAAAGCAAGGGAACAGTTCGAACTGTCATCATACAAGCGACTGCTCGATATTTACAGCTCAACTCCTAAAACTATCGATGCACTGATGAAGCTTGAACTTCCCAGCGGAGTTGAAGTAGAAATAAAAGTGTGAAACCAGTAAAGCAAGATACAAATGCAGGGATTAATTGGTAAAAAAGTAGGAATGACATCCGTTTTTGATGAAAACGGAAAGAATATTCCATGTACGGTTCTTCAGGCCGGTCCGTGTGTAGTAACACAGATCAAGACTGTTGAAAAGGACGGATATAATGCCGTACAGCTCGGATTCGACGAAAAGAAGGAAAAACATACCACAAAAGCTGAAATGGGCCATTTCAAAAAGGCCGGAACAACTCCCAGAAGGAAGCTTGTTGAATTCACAGGATTCGAAGCAGGTAAGGTTCAGCTTGGTGAGATTATTACAGCATCTTTATTCTCAACTGATGCAATAGTTGACGTAAGAGGCTGGTCAAAAGGAAAAGGTTTCCAGGGTGTTGTTAAGCGTCATGGCTTCGGCGGTGTAGGCGGACAAACTCATGGTCAGCACAACAGGGGCAGGGCTCCGGGTTCACTCGGTGCATCATCATTCCCTTCAAGAGTGCTTCCTGGTATGCGTATGGCAGGCCGTATGGGCGGAAATCAGGTAGAGGCGATGGATCTCAAAGTTGTCAGACTGATGGCTGAGGAGAATATATTAATAGTAAAAGGATCCGTTCCCGGTCCTAAAGGTGGTTACGTAATAATTACAAAATAATGGAATTAGCAGTACTTAATATAAGTGGAAAGGAAACCGGAAGGAAAGTTACTCTTAACGATTCCATATTCGGTATTGAGCCTAATAACCATGCAATATACCTGGATACAAAACAGTATCTGGCAAATCAGAGGCAGGGTACCCATAAGTCAAAGCATCGTGGTGAAGTAGCCGCTAGTACAAGGAAGATCAAGCGTCAGAAAGGTACAGGTGGAGCACGCGCAGGCAGCCTTAAGAACCCTCTGTTCCGCGGCGGAGGCCGTATCTTCGGCCCCGAGCCAAGATTCTATGGCTTCAAGCTCAATAAAAAGGTAAAACTACTTGCCAGAAAATCAGCGCTTTCATACAAAGCTTCAACAAACAATATTATTGTTCTGGAAGATTTCTCATTTGACACTCCTAAAACAAAGGAAATCATTAAAATGGGCAATAACCTGAATATTGCTGATAAAAAATCAGTAATTGTTTTCCCTGAACAAAATAAAAACATATATTTGTCATCCCGAAATGTACAAGGGGTTGAAGTTGTAACAGCAAGTGAATTAAACACTTACAAAATAATGAAAGCTTCAACACTGGTACTTGTGGAAAGTGCAGTTGACGTTTTGCAGTCAAGTTTTGAAAACTAGAAAATTTTGAGTGATGAATATTTTGCTTAAACCGATCGTAACAGAAAAAATGACAAGCCAGGGCGATAAACAGAATCGCTACGGTTTTGTTGTTGCAAGAAATGCAAACAAGTTACAGATTAAAAAGGCCGTTGAAGAGCTTTACAGTGTGAGTGTTGACTCAGTTAACACAATGCGTTATGGCGGCAAAATTAAATCCCGTAATACAAAATCGGGTCTTCTTGTAGGCAAAACAGCTGCTTTGAAGAAAGCTGTAGTTACCCTTGCAGAAGGAAACAAAATAGATTTCTATAGCAATATCTAAGTTTATATGGCAGTCAGAAAGATCAAACCTGTAACACCAGGTCAGCGACATAAAATCGCAAGTACTTTTGAGACAATCACAAGTACAGTGCCGGAGAAATCCTTGCTTCAGCCTCACAGAAAATCAGGAGGAAGGAACGTTAACGGCCACAGGACAATGAGGTACATCGGAGGCGGTCACAAAAAGATGTACAGGGTAATCGATTTCCGCAGGGATAAAGATGGTATACCCGCAAAAGTTAAAACAATCGAGTACGATCCGAACCGTTCATCAAGGATCGCTCTGCTTGTTTATTCTGATGGAGAGAAGAGATATATTGTTGCTCCTGTAGGGCTTCAGGTCGGACAGTCAGTATTGTCAGGCAAAGAAGCAGCTCCTGAAATTGGCAACACACTGTTTCTCAGCGATATTCCACTTGGAACAATAATTCACAATATAGAGCTCAAGCCCGGAAAAGGCGGAGCACTTGCACGCAGTGCCGGAACTTATGCCCAGCTTGCAGCACGTGAAGGAAAATATGTAACAATAAAGCTTCCTTCAGGGGAATCAAGGATGATCCTTACAACATGCCGTGCCACAATTGGTACAGTGTCTAATCCTGACCATAACCTTGAAAGATCAGGTAAGGCAGGCCGTACACGCTGGCAGGGTCGTCGCCCAAGGGTAAGGGGTGTTGTTATGAACCCGGTCGATCACCCGATGGGTGGTGGTGAAGGAAGAGCTTCAGGAGGTCATCCAAGGTCAAGAAAAGGTATTCCTGCCAAGGGATACAAGACAAGGGATACAAAGAAATACTCTGCAAAATTCATTGTTGAAAGAAGAAAAAAATAACTGATATATTATGAGCAGATCGATTAAAAAAGGACCGTTCATTGACTATAAGCTGGAGAAGAGAGTTCTCGACATGAACGAATCAAACAAGAAGTCAGTGATCAAGACATGGTCAAGGAGATCAGTTATATCACCTGATTTTGTCGGACATACTATAGCAGTTCACAACGGGAATAAATTCATACCTGTTTATGTTACCGAGAACATGGTTGGACACAAACTTGGCGAGTTTTCACCTACCCGTACCTTCAGGGGTCACTCTGGTAATAAATAATTGAATACGGATTGAAAAAAGAATCAGAAATGGGTGCAAGAAAAAGAAATACAGCAGACCAGAAAAAAGAGGCCGCAAAAGCCAGATACCAGGCGGTTCTCAAAAACTGTCCGACCTCACCACGCAAAATGCGTCTGGTAACGGATTTGATAAAAGGAATGGAAGTAAACAAGGCACTTGATGTCCTTAAGTTCAGTTCACAGGAAGCTTCACGCAGATTGGAGAAACTCCTGCTTTCAGCTATTGCAAACTGGCAGTCAAAAAACGAAGGTGTAAGGGTCGAGGAAAGCAACCTCTATGTAAAACTCGTTCACGTTGACGGTGGCCGTGCCATGAAAAGACTGCAGACTGCTCCCCAGGGAAGGGCATACAGGATAAGAAAGAGGTCAAACCATGTGACTCTCGTGCTCGACAGCAAGGTAAAAGAAGAAGTTGAAACAACATCAAAATAGTATAATGGGACAAAAAGCAAATCCGATAGGCAACAGATTAGGTATAATCAAAGGTTGGGATTCAAACTGGTACGGTGGGAAAGATTTCTCTGGTAAACTTGTTGAAGATACCAAAATAAGGGAATACCTTAATGCCAGGCTTGCAAAAGCCAGCATCTCCAAGATTGTCATTGAGAGAACTCTTAAGCTTATTACAGTTACTGTCAATACTGCCCGCCCGGGAATCATAATCGGAAAAGGTGGCCAGGAGGTTGACAAGCTCAAGGAGGAACTCAAGAAGATCACAAAAAAGGAGGTTCAGATCAACATCTTCGAGGTTAAGCGTCCTGAACTTGATGCCAACATAGTTGCAAATAACATAGCAAGGCAGCTTGAAGGAAAGATATCTTTCCGCAGGGCCCTCAAAATGTCTATTGCATCAACAATGCGTATGGGAGCAGAAGGAATCAAGATCCTGATCTCAGGCCGTCTGGGTGGAGCTGAAATGGCCCGCCAGGAATCATACAAGGAAGGAAGAATTCCTCTTCATACCCTCAGAGCCGACATAGATTATGCTCTTGCTGAGGCACATACAAAGGTAGGACTTCTTGGCATAAAAGTATGGATATGCAACGGAGAAGTATATGGCAAGAGAGATCTCAGCCCGAATATAGGTGCAAGAAATGCCAAGACAAAAAGTCTCAAGAGAAAAGCCAAGAAATAAACGTTTACACACAATAATATATTAAGCAATGTTACAACCGAAAAGGACCAAATTCAGGAGAGCCCAGAAGGGAAGGATGAAAGGCAATGCCCAGAGGGGCAATCAGCTGGCATTCGGATCATTTGGTATCAAAGCGCTGGAGGAGCATTGGATAACAGGAAGGCAGATAGAAGCTGCACGTCAGGCCGTAACACGTCACATGAAACGTGAAGGTCAGCTCTGGATCAGGGTATTCCCCGACAAACCCATAACAAAGAAACCTGCAGAGGTTCGTATGGGTAAGGGAAAAGGTGCTCCTGAAGGATTTGTTGTTCCGATTACTCCCGGCAGAATCATACTCGAAGCTGAAGGTGTACCGTATGAAGTGGCAAAAGAAGCACTTCGTCTCGGCGCACAGAAACTTCCGATTACTACAAAGTTTATTGTTAGACGCGATTACGTACAGGAATAATATTTAAAAACAGATGAAAACTTCAGAAATAAGAGAATTAAGCACCTCCGACCTTCTCGAGAGAATTGACACCGAGAAGAACCTGCTCGTTCGTATGAAGCTTAACCATGCAATCACACCGCTTGATAACTCAAGTAAATTAAAGGCTACCAAGCTTACAATTGCACGTCTGCTTACCGAATTGCGTAAAAGAGAGTTGAATAAAGAATCAAAATAGCTAGTTCAGCAATGGAAAGGAATCTTAGAAAAGAACGTATTGGAGTTGTCGTAAGCGCCAGCATGGACAAATCGATTGTAGTTGCCATCAAAAGGAAAGTTAAACATCCCATCTATGGCAAATTCGTAAACAGGACAAAGAAGCTGATGGCTCACGATGAGGAGAATACTTGCAATGTTGGTGATACCGTACGTATATCGGAGACCAGGCCTCTGAGCAAGAATAAAACCTGGAGACTGATTGAAATAATCGAAAGAGCTAAGTAATCATGATACAGCAGGAAAGCAGATTAACAGTAGCCGACAACACAGGTGCAAAGGAAGTCTTGTGCATCAGGGTGCTCGGTGGCAGCAAGAAAAGGTATGCTACAGTTGGCGATACCATAGTGGTAAGCGTTAAATCAGCCTTGCCTTCGGGTGAAGCTAAAAAAGGAACTGTTAGCAAGGCAGTTGTGGTAAGAACAACTAAGGAAATCCGTCGTGCGGATGGTTCCTACATAAGGTTTGACGATAATGCGGTTGTTCTTCTCAATAACGTTAATGAGGTACGCGGAACACGTATATTCGGCCCTGTTGCAAGGGAACTCCGCGACAAGTATATGAAAATCGTATCACTTGCACCTGAGGTGTTGTAAAATATATAATAAAGCAACGATGCAGAAGAAACTGAAAATAAAAAAGGGCGACCAGGTTATGGTGATAACCGGTGAATCGAAAGGGCAGAAAGGTCGCGTCCTTGAAGTAAACAGGGATAAGGACAGGGTTCTTGTCGAGGGAATTAACATGGTTTCAAAACATACCAAACCTAATTCCAAGGCACCCCAGGGCGGAATAATAAAAAAGGAAGCTCCGGTTCATATTTCCAATCTTATGGTTATTGACCCCACTTCAGGTAAGCCCACACGAGTTGGAAGAAAACTCAATGATAAAGATAAGTTAGTGCGTTATTCAAAAAAATCAGGAGAGGAGATCAAGTAATGTATGTACCTGCGCTAAAAACCAAGTATAATGACGAGATCGTCCCTGCATTGATGAAGGAATTCGGTTACTCAACAATAATGCAGGTCCCAAAGTTGAAGAAAATTGTTATCAACCAGGGTGTTGGACAGGCCATAGCCGACAAGAAGCTTCTTGAATTCGGTGTTAAGGAATTAACAGATATAGCCGGTCAGAAAGCTGTTCAGACAATGTCGTCAAAGGATATTTCAAACTTCAAGCTCAGAAAGAATATGCCGATAGGCATCATGGTAACACTTCGTCGCGAGAGGATGTACGAATTTCTCGAAAGACTTATAAGTGTTGCTCTTCCGCGTATCCGCGACTTCAAAGGGATTAACTCCAAACTTGACGGCCGTGGTAACTATACCCTGGGTATAACTGAGCAGATTATTTTCCCCGAGATTGATCTTGACAAGATTGCAAAAATCATGGGACTTCAGGTGACATTTGTTACCTCTGCAGAGAATGATGAGGAGGCCCTTGCGCTTCTCAGGCACTTTGGTTTACCATTTAAAACTTCAAAAAACTAGAGATATGGCTAAGGAATCAATGATGGCCCGCGAAGTTAAACGCGCAAAACTGGCACAGAAATATTCAGCTAAGCGTGCACAGCTTAAAGCTGAGGGCAACTACCAGGCACTGAGCCGCCTTCCCAGAAACTCAAATCCCAACAGGATGCACAACAGGTGCAAGCTTACCGGCCGCCCCAGAGGTTATATGAGGCAGTTCGGCATAAGCAGGATAACCTTCAGGGAAATGGCTCTTCAGGGAATAATACCCGGTATTAAGAAGGCAAGCTGGTAATTATTTGAAATACTATAAACTATTAAATATTTAACGATGACTGATCCAATTGCAGATTTACTGACCAGAATTAGAAATGCCATTATGGCTGGTCATAAGGTTGTAGAGGCTCCAGCATCCAATCTTAAGAAAGAGGTTGCCAGAATTCTTTTTGAAAAAGGCTATATCCTCAGCTATAAGGTTACTGAGGGTGATGGTCCGCAGGGTGTTCTTAAAATTGCTCTTAAATATAATCCTAAGAGCAAGAAGCCTGCCATTAAAGATATTCAGAGAGTCAGCCGTCCGGGTCTGCGTCAGTATACAGGTGTTGATGAAATGCCACGGGTTCTTAACGGACTTGGCATTGCTATAATCTCAACATCAAAGGGACTGATGACCGACAAGGAAGCAAAGAAAGAGAATATTGGCGGGGAAGTATTATGTTATGTTTATTAATTAAAAGGATAGCTTAATGTCACGAATTGGAAAATTACCTGTAAACCTGCCCAAGGGCGTCACTGTAACAGTCAGTGCCACCAATGAGGTTAGCGTGAAAGGCCCCCTCGGTGAATTGAAACAGTATGTTGACAAGGACCTGAAGGTGGAAGTGGAAGGAAATGAGCTGATTATTTCAAGGCCATCTGATTCCAAGAATCATAAGTCACTGCACGGTCTGTACCGAGCTCTGCTTCACAATATGGTTGTTGGAGTATCTCAGGGCTACAAAAAGGAGCTCGAACTGGTTGGAGTTGGATACCGTGCTGAAGCCAAGGGCCAGAACCTTGAGATGAGTCTCGGTTATTCCCACGATATCAACATCCTGCTTCCGAACGAAGTAAAAGTTGAAACAAAGACCGAAAGAAGGTCAAACCCAATAATCACGCTGACATGCATCGATAAACAGCTTATCGGTCATGTTGCCGCGAAGATAAGATCACTCCGCCCGCCGGAGCCTTATAAAGGAAAAGGTATCAAGTTTGTCGGAGAACAGCTCAGAAGAAAGGCTGGAAAATCTGCTAGTGTTTAATCTGGTTAAAGTAAAGAAATCATGGCCTTAACTAAGTTGGAAAGAAGATCAAGGATCAGAATGAGGATCCGCAAGAAGATAAACGGTACTGCAGAGGAACCACGTCTGGCAGTTTACCGCAGCAATAAACAGATCTATGTTCAGGTTGTAAACGACCTGAAAGGTGAAACTATTCTGTCAGCAAGTTCTAAAGAGAAGGAAATAGCTGCTCAGAGTGGTATTAAGAAAATCGAACAGGCTAAACTTGTCGGAAAGCTTCTTGCTGCAAAATGCAAGGAGAAAGGTATCGAGAAAGTCGTATTCGACAGGAGTGGATATAAATATCATGGCAGGGTAAAATCATTGGCTGATGCAGCACGCGAAGGCGGATTAAAATTCTAATCAAACATGGGAAACGGTATAAGAAAAGTAAAAACCAGCGACCTGGAGCTTAAAGACAGGCTCGTCAGCATTCAGAGAGTAACCAAGGTTACAAAAGGTGGTCGTACATTCAGTTTTTCAGCCATAGTTGTGGTTGGTAATGAAGATGGAATTGTTGGTCACGGACTTGGAAAGGCAAGTGAGGTTACAACTGCAATTTCAAAGGGTATTGAAGATGCCAAGAAGAACCTGATAAAGGTGCCTGTTATTAATGGTACTATACCTCATGAGCAGGTTGCTAAGTTCGGTGGCGCAAAAGTTTTCATCAAGCCTGCATCAGATGGTACAGGTGTTAAGGCCGGTGGCGCTATGCGTGCCGTGCTTGAAAGCGTTGGTGTGAAAAACGTGCTTGCTAAATCAAAGGGATCATCTAACCCTCATAACCTTGTTAAAGCAACCTTTGCTGCTCTCCTCGAAATGAGAGATGCTTTCTCAGTTGCAGAACACAGGGGTGTTTCTATGGATAAAGTGTTTAACGGATAGTAAAGTATATTGCGATGGCAAAGATTCGTATCACCCAGGTGAAAAGCAAAAACGGGAAACCGGAAAGACAGAAGAGAACTCTTGAAGCTCTCGGTATATCAAAATTAAACCACAGTGTTGAACACGAAGCAACTCCCCAGATTCTGGGAATGGTTACAAAAGTAAGACACCTGGTTAAAGTTGAAAATATTTAAGATATTAACCTTATTTACTATACAAAGTTATGGATTTGAGTAACTTAAGACCTGCCAAAGGATCGAATAAAAAAGGAAAGCGTTTAGGCCGCGGACAAGGCTCCGGTAAAGGTGGTACCTCTACCAGGGGACATAAAGGGGCTAAATCCCGTTCAGGCTACAGCAGGAAAGTCGGTTTTGAAGGAGGTCAGATGCCACTTCAGAGACGCCTGCCAAAATACGGTTTCAAAAATGTCAATCGTGTTGAATACAAAGGCATTAATATAAGCACTCTGCAGACTATCGCTGAAGAGCACAACATTGAAAAGATAGACTTCGAAGTTCTTGTAAAAACCGGATTTGTAAATAAAAACGCTCTTGTTAAAATTCTCGGAAACGGAACTCTTAACCGCAAGATTGAAGTGCATGCACATGCATTCAGCAAATCTGCAAAAGAAGCAATTGAAGCTAATAAGGGAACCGTTGTAATACTCTAAGTTCATGAGACTGATTCAGACTATTAAGAATATCTTTAAGATAGAGGATCTCCGCGCACGCCTGATCTACACATTCAGTATAATACTTTTATACAGGCTTGGAAAATATATCTCTTTGCCCGGCGTCGATCCTTCACAGCTGACTAATCTTCAGAATCAGACATCTTCCGGTATAATGGGACTGCTCGACATGTTCTCGGGCGGTGCTTTTTCACAGGCATCAATATTCGCACTTGGAATCATGCCGTACATCTCGGCTTCTATCGTAGTCCAGCTGCTTGGTATTGTATTTCCTTATTTCCAGAAACTTCAGAAGGAAGGTGAAAGCGGAAGAAGAAAAATGAATCAGTATACAAGATACCTCACTGTGGCTGTTCTTGTGCTTCAGGCTCCTACATATCTAGTAAACCTGCATGCACAGCTTCCTGCTTCAGCTTTTATCCTGACAGGAACATTCTTTACAATATCCTCTGTGATAATCCTTACAGCAGGAACAATGTTTGTAATGTGGCTTGGTGAGAAGATCACTGATAAAGGAATAGGTAATGGTATTTCACTTATAATTATGATAGGTATTATTGCCCGTCTCCCTGCAAACTTCGTTTTTGAAGCAGGTGCAAGGATGAACGGAGCAGGCGGACTCGTTGCAATTATAGTTGAGCTCGTTATACTTTTTGTTGTCGTTCTCGGAACAATACTGCTTGTTCAGGGTACCCGCAGGGTTCCTGTACAGTATGCAAGAAGAATAGTAGGAAACAAACAATATGGCGGTGTTCGTCAGTACATACCTCTTAAAGTGAATGCTGCAGGCGTAATGCCGATCATCTTTGCCCAGGCAATCATGATGCTGCCCGTCATAATCGCAGGTTATTCTGAATCAGGTTCAGGTTTCGTTGTAGCATTTACAAACATGTACGGTTTCTGGTATAACCTTGTAACCGGCCTTCTGATAATCCTCTTTACATATTTTTATACTGCCATTACAATAAATCCTGTTCAGATGGCAGAAGATATGAAGAAGAACGGCGGTTTTATTCCCGGTATCAAACCCGGAAGAAAAACTGTTGAGTTCATTGATTCGATAATGTCAAAGATTACATTACCCGGATCAGTATTTCTGGCTATAATTGCCATTCTGCCTGCAATTGCAGTTCAGGCTGGCATAACACCTCAGTTCGCCCAGTTTTTCGGGGGAACTACACTTCTCATTCTTGTAGGTGTGGTGCTTGACACCCTCCAGCAGATTGAGAGTCATTTGCTTATGCGTCATTATGATGGACTGATGAAATCAGGCAGGGTCAAGGGAAGATCAGGCGCTGTACAGTCAGTATAAATAATTTTCGTTCTTTGATGTTGTATTGTAAGACTGATGAAGAGGTTGGGTTTTTAAGAGCGAGTAATCTGCTTGTGTCGCAGACACTCGGAGAACTTGCGGCTCTTATAAAACCGGGGATCACCACTCTTTATCTCGATAAGATTGCTGAAGAGTTTATCCGTGATAACGGAGCTCTGCCGGCTTTCAAGGGATATGGTGGTTTTCCTGCCACGCTCTGTACATCTGTCAACAACGAAGTGGTTCATGGATTCCCGTCAAAGTATGTTCTCAGGGAAGGCGATATAATATCGGTCGACTGCGGGGTGATACTTAACGGATGGTATGGCGACAGTGCCTATACTTTTGCTGTAGGGCATATCAGTGAAGATGTTCAACGTCTTCTGGATTATACCAGGGCTGCACTTGAGGAGGGGGTTAAGGAAGCTGTTGCAGGAAACAGGGTAGGCGATATCTCTTTCGCAGTTCAGTCGAAGGCAGAAAGCGGCGGTTACTCAGTTGTTCGTGAACTGGTCGGACATGGCCTGGGAAAGAAACTTCATGAACAGCCTGAGGTGCCAAACTGGGGAAAAAAAGGTTCCGGACCTAAGATGGAAAAGGGACTTGTTATCTGTATTGAGCCTATGATAAATGCAGGTAAAAGGGACACAATCCAGATGAGCGACGGATGGACCGTGAAAACTGCAGACGGCAGGCCCTCAGCACATTTTGAATATGCTGTGGCCGTTGACAGGGAAAAGGCTGATGTACTGACAACGTTTGAATACATAGAAAAAGCTTTAAATAAAAAGTGATTATATGGCAAAACAATCTTCAATTGAGCAGGATGGTACCATTATCGAAGCACTCTCGAATGCTATGTTCAGGGTGGAACTCGAAAACGGACATGTTATTACTGCCCATATCTCGGGGAAAATGAGAATGCATTATATAAAAATTCTTCCCGGTGATAGAGTGAAGGTTGAAATGTCACCGTATGATCTGACAAAAGGAAGAATAACATTCAGGTATAAATAAGAAATATTAAGGTAATGAAAGTAAGAACATCTGTTAAAAAGCGCAGCGCTGACTG
>ERZ1645192.2346-NODE-2346-length-15672-cov-5.778895_pt1 | contig 15672 bp, 9 predicted proteins | sample MGYA00575354_ERZ1645192 | MGnify/ENA primary metagenome ERZ1645192 (study PRJEB40844, sample SAMN11349763) | freshwater sediment metagenome | isolation source: river sediment | host: Sediment | place: India: Faizupur Khadar , New Delhi | collected 2017-02-21 ... | reverse complement strand
GATCGCTCACAGCCTCCACAATGCAATCGGGGTGCTGGTGAAATTGGCAGCCGGCGCCAAACCGGCCCCCCACGATTCCGATCCGGACTTTCTTTTTTGCGGTCTGCGTCATTCCTGCCAAGGGTGCGCCGAGAGTAACCGCTCCCAATCCCGCTCCCATTTTACGCAGGAACTCTTTTCTGCTGATGTTCATTAAGGTGTTTGAAACCGGGTCTTGCATACTCGACATTGGGTCTATCGTGATCGAATTTACCATTTTAATTGGAAGCCGGGTCGCGACGACCCGGCTTCTGTACAGTTTAGTTAAAGGTTACAGGCTGTCGCTGCACTCTAAAGAAGCTCTGGGCCCCTGTCATCGGAACCGTAGCACGAAAGTTTCCTGATCCGAGGGCGGTGATGTCTGCCCCTGAGTTCGAATAAACGCCGTCGATTTCTCCGGCTTTCAAAACCAGGTAGTCTGTCTGGGAGTCGCCGGGATCCGCAGAGAACTCAATTTGAACGTTACCCGCTGAAGGTCCAGCTATGGTCTTGATGATTGGACCGGTAAGCATGGTCACTTCAAGATCGTCGAGCAGGATGGTGCCCATCCCGGTTGTGAGTCTTACCCCCACGCTTCCGACCATGGTCCCCGGAACGTCATAGGCCGAAATGCTCGGACTCGTCTCCGATGTTGGATCGATCCAGAGGGTTCCCTTGCCGATGTCCATGTCGTATCGGGTGACGATCCGATATGTTTGGTTCATGCTCAAGTCCGTGGATGAGTCCACATAGGCGGTGCCGGGACCGGCCGCGATGCCGAGCCGGAAGTAGCCCTCCGGCACATTGTTGGTGACGGTGCGCACACGGACGAAATACTCAGAGTCCGTTGCGACGCGATCTCCAAGATGGAGAAATGGCCCCCCGGAATTCCTTGGGAAAACGGATCCGGTCCATAAGGCTTTGCAACTTGTGTAGAAAATTTTGCGGCTGCCGCTGGAGTAGGGAGCCCCCGCCAACGGCGCCAGGGCACTCTCACCGTTTGAAACCATGTACAACTGTTGGGTGAGGATGCGGAGCTTGTTAGAACCAACATTCCGTTGTTGGTAAAACCCGCCCGACATCGGAATAAGATCCCCATCTGCATAATCGAAAAAGTCACAAAAAACCACGTCCTCCGACGGCAGCACCATCACTGCAAAAGTGGTGGTGGTCAAGTTGACTCCATCACCGACAGTGAGAGTTATTGGGGCGATGCCACTTTGGTTTGCTACAGGATTAACGGTGACCGTGCGATCAGCCCCGGAACCGGTGACGGTTATACCGCTATCCTGCACCAGGTTTTGATTTCCTGAGGTCCCGGTGACGATGAGGCTGCCTAAAGGAATGTCCCAGGAACCGACCGAGAAGGGCAGCGTAACGGAAGAGTTTGCAAGGATATTCGTGTTTGAAGGTTTCGTGATGGTAGGATCGGGCAAAACAGTTACCGTGAACTCCCTGATGCTCTCCATACCTTCAGCATCGGTCAAATGACCTGTAAGCACAGCGGTTCCGGACTGATTCGCCGCAGTGATGGTGATCGTTCGGTTCGCTCCGGCACCGCCCCAAACAATCGATGTCGAGGGGATGACGGCCTCGTTCGCCGACGTGACCCAAAAGCTTAAGGAGTCCGCAGGTGTGGAATCGTCGCCGACCGCCACAGGTATGGCGGCGCTCGTCTGGCGCGCAGAGAGGATCTGGTCTGCGATTTCGGAAATGGTTGGAGGAAGGTTGCCGGTAAACTGTGAAAACGTGAGGTAAGCAAAGTTGGTTTTCATTCTCAATCCGCTGGCATTGTTCAGCGTGTCGGCAAGAGGCGTCAAAACCAGTGTGACCTTGTTATCGAAAACGTACTTCCCCAATTGATCAATGGTGAATGTGTAAGGATCAGTTGAGTTGATAGGGATGAGAACATCCGCCCCGATCTTCTCAGCAGTAAAATCGCCTGTCTCCAACATGCTGAGACTTGCAGTGTCATTTGCCTGGGCGCTGTTCCACGTAATGTCGGCGCTAAAGGACGGGTACGCCTGCTTCAGACCCCAGAGCTGAACCCGCTGTTTGTAGCTGTTACGAAAACCGATTGTAAGAGTTGCAAGCGCATTTGTATCGGCATTCAATCCAGTCAGATCAAATTGATAATAGGTTTTCCGGGCATAGCCGGCGCTTGTGGAATACTGGCAGTGGAGAAAACCGGTCGCCACTTCGTCAATGTCAGTATTTGCATAAGAGCCGTTCCGTATGATTGCTTCACCGGCAACATAGCTCACATCCGCGCGCGCGGAGGCAGCCAGAAGCAGGACCGCAGCTAATGTTTGGAGTTTTCTTTTCATAATCTTACAGGTTGGTTGTTGATGTTCGAGGGGCACACGGGCGAGATAGGAGAAATCGCATGCAGCGGTTCATAACCATTTCAATCATTGTACACAAACGACCACGTGGCGCCGCGCTGAAAACTCGGCTTGTTCTGCGCCGCCTGCAGGTACTCCACATGGGAATCAACGAAAAGCACGTTGCCATACCCAAGCCGGGTGCGGTCGTGCCAGTAGGCAAACTGAAAGACCATGTTGTTTTTCAAATGCACGTTGAATGAAAAGTCGTTCACGGCGATCACATGAGAAGGGCGCCGGACCTGGCTGGTCCTCTTGTTGAACAAACCCAATTGCCCATCGTTATTATTGGCTCCGCTGTTGTAAAAATGGCTGCTGCCAAAAGTATCAAATACCGTCGGTTTACGATCGCTCGCCCACGCAGCCTTCAGGGCGCCGTTGTCTGCCGGGCACTTAAAAACAAGAGCAGCTCCCTCAGAATTTGTTCGGACGCCTCCCGTAATGCTAATGAACGGGTTCAAGAGACGGTTCGTTACGTTGTATTCTGTCCCGTTCTTTCCGCCATACGCATAGTAACTGGCTGTGGCGGACTGGTATGAAGGAAACCGGTCCGCATTATCGTCGCAATACATCGTCATCGCCACGCCCTGTTGTTTCAGGTTCGAAACGCATTGGGCTCTCTTGGCACGCTCCTTGGCCTTCGCCAGCGCCGGCAATAACATCGCCGCAAGTATGGCAATAATGGCAATGACAACGAGAAGCTCGATCAGGGTGAAGGCTCGATCTCCACGTTCGGGCGGATCCACAGCCCCATGCCGCAGTGCCTGAAGTATTGAGGTTTGCCTGAGCATTGACTCGACGATAGGAGGAAGACTGGAAAACGGGAATAGACACAGACATGGTAAAATATGTACTTTTTCAACCTTCCCCGGATTCCCTTCAGTGCCTATCCTGCCGGCAATGACCTGGCTGCCCTATCATCATGATTGGAAACTGGCCTACCAAACCGCCCTTGGATTGCGCGTCCACTGGTTCGGACGGTATGGCGGCTACCCGGAGTGGGAGATCCCCACATCAAGGCTGGCTGCCGACATGGTGAACTTCTTTTTCGTGGAAAAAAGCTCCTGCTGGGCCCGCATCAACGGCCGCAGAATTGATTTAAGCCCGGGCGATCTGCTGGTGGTCTCGGGCGCGGACGAATTCAGTTACGGGCATGATCCCGAGCACCCGCATGTCAGCATCAGCGCCTGCCTCGCGATTGAGCAGGGCTCCATTCCAAACACGCTTTTGCAACGAAAGTTCAATCGCTGCTACACGTGGAGCAACCCGGAGGCCTACACCTCCGAATTCGAGAAAGTCATGCGTGCCTTCGCCAGCGTTTCCCCCCATCGCGACCTCCAGATCGCGGGCGCGCTCCTGACCTGGCTTGCCTATGTCCTGGCTGGGTTGGCAGCGCCATTGGACAGCAGCTATGCGGATGACCGCAGTGTGGTCAACAAAGTCCTGACCGCTGAAATGTGGGCTAATGCCCGCCTCAATCAGGCGATCACCCTGGCTGAATGGTCCCGCGCTGTGGGCCTCACGCCAGTGTATTTCGGGCGCATTTTCCGGCGTGAAACCGGCCTGCGGCCGATGGAGTGGATCAATAACAGAAGGCTTCAAATGGCGAGCCAGTATCTCTCCAACACACGCAAGAGTGTATCGCAAATCGCCGAAATGTGCGGCTTTAGCGACCAATTCTATTTTTCGCGTACCTTTCGCAAACATTTCGGCCTTTCGCCTCTTCGGTTCCGAAAATCGCGCTTCTAAAGGGGATCTACCTCGCCGCTGCCGGATGCCTCACATTCGAGCCAGAACCGGGGCTGCGGTTCCACGAAACGGAGGCCCGTGCAGGGGAACCATCGAGCAGGTTCAAAAACCGCTAACCGTCCGCCAGGCTCAACTCCGCCGCTCGATCGCGCCCCGACGGCGCTCCCGGGCGGCATTACCATGTGCTTTTCAACACCTTCGTCAGCCTGTAGCGCGCCAGGGCCAGGCGGCGCTGCGCCACCTTCTCCGCTTCGGCATGGAAGGCGGGGGTGACCTGCGGGACTTCGGACGGTTGGACCTTGCCGGAAGCCAGGTCGCGCGCTTCGACGATACGAAACCAATCGGCTGCGTAAGCAAAGTTCGCCCCTGTCTCGCAGCTTTCCTGAGTCCATGCCGCAGGAGTGCGGTTCTTTCTGTACTCGGGCAAACGCCTCTTTTTTAATGCGGGGTCGGCCTCCAACGCATTCGCGTAAGCGACAATTCCGCTGTAGGACATATCGTCCCCCGGCAACGAGTCCCAATACGTGTGATAGCTCGACTGCTCCCCCCGAAGGTTGCGGACCAGCAGCGAACCGCCGCCGCCGTAACCCTTGGGCCGTTCGGAGGTGACCATAGCCGCAGCGTGCAACGGTTGGTGTGAGTCGGCCATCAAATGCAGAATCAGGGAGAGGCTAACCGCGCGATCGTGAGCCGAGGCCTTGCGATTCTGCAGCGTGCGAATCGCATCTGACATCACAACGCGCAGGTCAGGATCCGGCTTCTTGAAATCCCGGATCAGCCCGCGGTTTGTCTCGCCTCGGCCCAGGAACGGCAGGTCAATCGCATGAGGGTTCACGTTGTATTTTGTCACGGAGCGAGGTTTCGGCGGTTGTCCCGCTTTAGCGGGGCGGACCAGGTCCGGCCACACCGCAGCCGTAAGAAATGCCCATTCGTTCGTATCGACACCCGCAGGAACATCCGCAGTCAGGATGTTCGAGTAGTGCGGATGCTGCTTGAGAAGCGCAGTGGCTGCGGCGCGTTCCTTTTTGCTCAAGTCATCCCAGGCAAGCTTTGCGACAGCACGGTGTCCAACCCCGTTCCATGCGTAGGCATTCAGAGCGGCGATACAAGCGAGGAGTACAATAATATGCTTCATCATATCAATACGTGAGGCGCCGGCAGAAAACGACGACCCTATAACTCCACATAGACGCCCTGACAGCCGGATTATTCAACGAAAACAAAAGTATTCGGACACAAGGCCCGACCAACTCAGTAATCGTACAGGCCGGCATCGTGCGAGTAACCGCCGCCGCCCATGCCGCCATCTTCGCCAGGTCCGCCCATGAGGTCCCCCAGCACATCGCCCATGTCCGCCTCGATCTTTTCGGGATCCTCGCCCGCTTCAAGCCGCTTGATGGCCACATCGAGCTCTTTTGGCATTGTCCCGGGCGGCATCAGGTCTTTCATCTTGCGCATCATGTGGGCCATGTGCTTTGGATTGTTCTCGTCCATGTGCTCCATGTCCCGTTCCAACTCGTTCATGGCATGCTCCACACGCGGATCATCCATGTTCGGCATTGGCGGGCCGTCCGCTTCCTCCGCGCCAGTTGCCTTTGTGGGCTCCTGCAAGCCGCGGGTCATGGCAAAACGGCTCATTTGTTTCACCATCTTCTTGTTGCCGCATTTCGGGCATGTGGGCAGACGGTCCGGGTTGACCCTCTTGGAGAGGAAGTTAAAAATAACCCGGCACCGGGGACACGCGTATTCGTATATCGGCATAGCAATATCTTATCGGCATTCATTCTATGGACCATCCTGCATACGTCAACGGGTTGCAGCGGATTCCTCACGAGTCTCTTGATCCCTTCGGGCCTCTGAACAACACTCTCCCGGCCATTTGACACCGCAACGGCCGCTGACTAGGGTCATCCTGACGGCTGCCACCGGCACGGCACATGACACACGAAAACAACAAGACATCGCGAGGTATTCCGGGCTGCCGGCTGCGCTTTGGCAACCTGGAGCTCGAATCGAACCTGTTTCTTTCGCCGCTGGCCGGTTACACCACCCTGCCCTTCCGGCTGATGATCCGCGAACTGGGCGGGCTCGGCATGGCCACCACCGACCTGGTGAATGCCAGGTCTCTCCTCGAGCGCAGAAGCAAAGCATTGCAGATGCTCCAGACAACCCCGGCGGATCAACCCCTGGCGGTGCAGCTATTCGGCTCTGTGCCCGGGGAAATGCGCGATGCCGCTGCTTACGTCGAGTCGCTCGGCATCAAGGCCGTGGATATCAATATGGGCTGCCCGGTCCGCAAAGTGGTTCGGGTGGGGGGCGGCTCGGCCATGATGACCGAGCTGAAAAAAACAGCGGACCTGGTTCGAGGGATGGTCAATGCCGTTCGCATCCCGGTCACGGCAAAGATGCGATTGGGCTGGGACGAACAGAACATCACCGCGCCTGACCTTGTGCGCGCACTCGAAGACGCGGGAGTGGCGGCTGTGTTTGTGCATGGCCGGACTCGAGAGCAGGGCTTTGGCGGCACAGTGAACCTTGCCGGCATTCGCGCGGTCGTCCAAGCCGCAAAAAAAATCCCTGTGATTGGAAACGGGGACGTCACCACTCCGGAGGCGGCTCTCATGATGATCGAGCAGACCGGCTGCTCCGGAGTCAGCATCGGTCGGGGCGCTTTTTATCATCCCTGGATTTTCCGGGACACCCTGCACTACCTGGCCACAAGGGAGCTCTTTACCGAACCGCCCATCGAGGATCGCATCCGATTGATGCGACGCCATCTTGAGCTGATGATCGAGGTTTTCGGCGAGACACACGGATGCCGCATATTCCGAAAAGTGGCGCCCTGGCACGCAAAACGATTCGGCCCGGCAAACGTGTTCAACAAAGGAGTTGTCCAGATTTGCTCACAAGCCGACTTCGAGAAGATTGTTCAGCAGTTTATGGAGTGGCGCCGCCAGTTTCTCGATGAGGATGGCAACCTGAAACCAAAATTTCGCCCCGCCCCGCCCCGGGCCTCCTTCATGCCGGGCGAACCTCCGGACACGCAAAGAATCCCTGTGCCCCGGGGCCCTGTGGAGACGTGGTAGGCGAGCGTTTCCACCCAGCGTGCGTTCTGTTCAATTCAGCGTCCGCACCGTCGCCACACGGCGGATAAACCAGTCTCTGCCATCTCGCACCATGTGGAATTCCAGCTCCTGAACCATGAAATCCTTTTCGCCGGGAATGTTTGCCTTGCCGGTAAGATTCAGGCGGGCGGATTTCCGATCCGGGCCCACCGTCACATTGACATCGAGGAACTCCACGCTCAATCCCTGCAATCGCATGCGGACTGCCGTGGCCGCCTGGAACAGGTGCTCCCGTCCGGTGAAACTCTGACGTTGGTATCCCGGCACATCCACCAGAATTTCCACATCCTTTGTGAAAAAACCGGCCACTTCAGCCGCGTTCGCCATCTTGGCCAGTTCACCCTCCCCCGGCCCGAAGGATGCCACCCGCGCCAGTTCACCGACACGCTTGCGGATGACACGGTCGGGCGAGGGAAAAAACTTCGTCCACAGGAACCACGCCACTCCCCCAAGCACCGCCAGAAGAATGATCAGCTTGATCGCTTTCACCAGCGGCAGAATATGCGCTGCACCGGCAGGAACAACAAAAACATTGGATGCCCGGGGCACACATGTCCGCAACGGGTGGATGCGGTTGTTGGTTCGAGCAATGTTCCCGGGCGGCAACGGAGACGCGAAGCGGTTTGCTCCCTGGCCCCGGTATCACAACGGAGACAGGCCCTCCGGCCTTCTCACGCATGCGCGATGGGTATTGACGAATCGTTGCGGAGCGCCTGTTTCTCTGACAGACTGGCATCATGATTTTGAAGAGCGCAGCGGCTTCCTTCGATTCGGACACCACCGGTGTTTCACGTTCGACCGGGTATAAAACCACAATAACAACAATGCCCGGCTTTTGCCGCTTTCTTGCCGCCCTGTTGCTCGCCCTCGCCATGCGGCCTGTCACAGCGGCTGACATGGTCATCCACGAATGGCAGAACCCGGAGATGGTAGGCTCGAACAACCTTCCGCCACACGCTTCGGCCATCGTGTGTCCGGATACTGTGACCGCTCGAAAGATCCGGACCACAAGCAACCGCGACCGGGTGAAGTCGCCGTTCTACATGTCGCTCAACGGCGAATGGAGATATAGATACGCCACGAATCACAGCGGACGCATCCCCGACTTCTGGTCGCCTTACTTCGATGATTCGAAGTGGAAAACCATTCCCGTGCCTTCAAACGTCGAGGTCGAGGGCTACGGCGTGCCGATTTACGTGAATGTGCGCTATCCCTGGATCGAGGAGCCCAACCCTCCATTCGTTCCGGGCTCCGACCCGAACAACACCGTCAACTCCTACAGGCGCACCTTCCGCATTCCGGACAGTTGGTCCGGTCGAAGAGTGCTGCTCGCCTTTGATGGCGTGAACTCGTTCTTCAACGCGTGGATAAACGGCGTCAACATCGGTTTCGGCAAGGACAGCCGCACTCCCGTCGAGTTCGATATCACCAGCTATCTCAAACCGGGTCAGAATCTCCTTGCCGTGGAGAACTTTCGCTGGTGCGACGGTTCCTACCTCGAGGACCAGGATTTCTGGCGCATGAGCGGCATCTTCCGCGACGTGTATCTCTGGTCGCCCCCGGATGCGCACATTCGTGATTTCGCCGTAACCTCGAGCCTGGACGATACCTACCGTCACGGCCGGTTTGGCTTGACGGTGATGGTCGAGAATGCGGGGAGCCAGACGGCCCAGCTTTGGGCCGAAGCCAGGCTCACCGACGCAACCGGGCGCGTCGTGGCCTCGCCAAAAGCGCGGGGAAGAGTACCGGCCAGGAGCGAAACCCGGCTCGAGATGGTCTCCGCAATCCCCAACGTGCGGCAATGGTCCGCCGAAAAGCCCGAACTATACAAACTGCTGATCATCCTGCAAAACACCTCGGGAATTGTGATCGAGACGATCCCGGTCAATGTCGGCTTCAGAAGGGTGGAAGTGAAAGGTGGCAATCTCCTCGTGAACGGCCAGAGGATTTTCCTCAAAGGCGTGAACCGGCACGAGGTGGACCCCCGTCGCGGTCAGGCGGTCACCCAGGACTCCATGATCCAGGATATCCTGCTCATGAAGCAGCACAACATCAACGCCGTCCGCACCTGCCATTATCCCAACCAGCAGGCGTGGTACGACCTTTGCGATCGCTACGGGCTCTACGTGGTGGACGAGGCAAACATCGAAAGCCACGGCATGGGTTATGGCGACAAAACCCTGGCCAAACGGCCCGAGTGGCTGGCAGCGCACATGGACCGCACGTATCGCATGGTCGAGCGCGACAAAAACCATCCCTGCATTATTATTTGGTCCCTCGGAAACGAGGCCGGGGACGGCCCGAATTTCGAAGCAACCTACGACTGGATCAAGAAGCGCGATCCTTCACGGCCCGTCCAGTACGAGCAGGCCGGTTACAAGCGGCACACGGACATTTTCTGCCCGATGTACGCCCGGCGGGAGCACCTGGCCAGTTTCGCAGCCGGCGAAGCGGGTCGTTACGGCTCGCACGAGTGGCCGGCGGAACCGACTCGATCCAAACCGATGATCCTGTGCGAATACGCCCACGCCATGGGCAACAGTTGTGGCGACGTCTGGTCCTACTGGAGCCAAATTTACTCCAAGCCCTGGCTGCAGGGCGGTTTTGTTTGGGATTGGGTTGACCAGGCCCAGGAGCAGCCGCAGAAGCGCGCCGGCTGGTTCTATGAGAAGGTGCAGGACAAGGATGATACATTTTATGCCTACGGAGGCGATTTCGGCCCGCCAGGCACTCCAAGCGATGATAATTTCCTGTGCAACGGTTTGGTAAGTGCCGCCCGGAAACCTCATCCGACCTTGATCGAGTTCAAGCATATCTACCAGAATATCCACTGCCGTTTGCTCAACACACAGTCGCCACAGGTAGAGATTAAAAACGGCTACTTCTTCACAGTCCTCGACGAGTTTTGCCGGGCCGAGTGGCATCTAAAGGAGAATGGAAAGATTATCCAGACCGGACGGATTAAAGATCTTCGCATCGCACCCGGCGCGACAAAGGTCGTTGGGATTCCCGTCGCCGCGTTCAGCCCGGCCCTTGGATCGGAATATCACCTTGCCCTGGCGTTCTTCACCAGGAGCGACCTGCCGTGGGCCGGAAAGGGGCACGAACTGGCCTGGGACGAGTTCGAATTCCGCAATGCCACCGCTGTGCCGGCAGTTGTCTCACGCCAACCTGCCCCGATCGCCCGCGAAGAGGCGGATGCCGTGCGCGTCACCGGAAAGAACTTCGAGATCGTGTTCAGCCGGAAAAGCGGAACAATGCTGTCCTGGAAGGTGAAGAACAGGGACCTGATCCGCACCGGGCTTCACCCGAACTTCTGGAGGGCGACCATTGATAACGACCGCGGACGCAAGATGGAAAACACCCAGGGGATCTGGCGCACCGCCCTCGAGGGAGCAACCGCCTCGCTCGAACTGCTGCCTCCGGGAACAATGGACGAGGCCGGAACCAACAGCGTCGCACTGAAAGCAACCTTTACTTTCCCGAGCGTCAGCGCCAAATGGCATACCACCTACATCATCAATGGCGACGGCAAAGTCGAGGTGCGCGGCGAATTCCTGCCCGGCAAGACGGACCTGCCAAAAATCCCCAGAATAGGAATGCAAATGACGCTCCCACGAAAGCTGACAGAGGTAACGTGGTTCGGCCCTGGTCCGCAGGAAACCTACGTGGACCGCAAAGACGCGCGGATCGGCATCTACTCCGGCGCCATAAAGGACCAGTTCCACGCCGGCTACTCCGAGCCCGGCGAAACCGGGAACAAAGTGAACGTGCGCTGGGCCGCCTTCCACGACAGGCGCGGCGCCGGCCTGCTCGCCACCGGCCTGCCACGGTTGAGCGTCAACGCGCTGAATTACGGCACCGAGGACCTGAACGCCGCAAAACACCCGCATGAACTTCCCCTGCGGAACTACGCCACAGTGGACCTGGACCTCGCACAACAGGGTGTCGGAGGCGACAATAGCTGGGGCGCATGGCCGCACGAGGAGCGCTTGATCCCCTGCCAGCCATACAGCTACCGTTTCCAATTGGAACCTCTGTTGAGGGGCGAGTTGAAACGGCGAGCAGCCCCGCCCACACCCAGATAGCCGCGTCTAACCTGCACATTTCATTCCTTCCAGGCCGGAGCGCCGGAATGTTACCGGCTTTGGTCGTTGCAGTGGCGCAAGCCGACAGAATGTCTGCGCTACGGTTTGTCGGTGTTCCGTGCGGAGTATCAAATTTCCGGGCTAATAATGAAAAGCACGGGATCAGGGAGAGGGACTCCCTAAGAACCGCGAATACACATCTTTATGCGTATTGCCCAGTTCATGCATTGTTGGTAGCATCCCGATTGAAGTATGAGCATCAGCAGTCATCCCAGTCAGCGCAACTGCTCAAAATGGCCCTGCTCTACCCGTCTGAATTCATCCCGATGAGATTTTTGACACCTGAAGAAAACATCAAGACGGTTCTTCCGGTGTTACCCGGCCAGATCCATCGCAGCGCGCAGTCAGGTGTTGTTTCTTTCCACTCGCAACAGCCTCCGCAGCTTATATCTCCACGCGGGATCATGTTTGCTTCCGAATGCCTTATTCCAGCGAAACCGAAAAGTCATGACGGCGTGCTGTTCCTGTCCACCACATGAAAAAACATAAATGAAAACATAAATGAAAACGAAAATGAAAACGAAAAAACGATCCAATAGATCCTCGTTCACCCCTGGCCCGCTCCTGCTTCTGCTAGGCGCGATGCTATTACTCGTATTCCAGCCTGTCTTGTCGTTTGCGAGCATTAGCTCCCGCACTTGGACTGGAGGCGGTGATAACGACAATTGGAGCACAGCAGATAACTGGACCGGAGGTGTCCCCGATGGAACCGCGGGCGTCACCAACCAACTCACGTTTAGCGGGACCGAAAACCGCCACACCAATGTGAATGACATAAGTAGTCTCACCAGCGCCAGCGGTGGCATTAGCGCGCGATTTTTATCGGCCAACTGGCATATCTCAGGCGAAGGGGTCCGCATGCCCCCAAACATGGGTTTGACCAACGATGTGGCCGACAGCGTGGTCGTTTGGGATACGCCGATCACGAACACTGCGAACGGGACGGTCTTCTTTAGGCTGGGCGCCGGCGGGTCCGGCTTTGTCCTTCCAAACGTCCTTCACAGCGCCTCCACATCCCGGCACTTTAGAAAACCGCACGGGAGCGGCGGCGTGGGGAAAATCTCTTTGCTCTGCCCCACCAACACGTTCATGGGAAGGATCGAACTCGGCAGTGGCCCATCGGAATTTGTCTCGATTGCCAACGCGGGCCAGCCCAGTTCGCTGGGGGCTTGGAGCACCGCCAGCTCGAGTTACTCTGTTTACATTGGCAACGCCGGCACTTCGTATGCCACAGACTCCAGCTACATCGGCACCGAGGACGGGCAAACGGACCGGGTTTACTATTTCGGTTTGCGCGGCCCTGCGAGGTTCGAATTCAACAATAACAGTCCGAACAACAGCAGCCTGACTTTCAATGGCGAGTGGCAATTCGCGCCCAACACCGCGAACAACAGCCTGATTCTGGGTGGCACATCGTTAGGCACCAACACGCTGAACGGTCGGCTCTATGAGACAGGGACGCCGGCGGCCACGCTGGATTTCGGTCTGGATATTGAGGGTCCAAGCACCTGGGTGCTCAACAGCAGCTATGAATTGGATGGACCGCTCCGTTTCTTGTCCGGCACTCAATACCTGGGAGCCGCCGCTTCGCTCATTGGCGCCACCGGAAAATCCGTCTCCCCCAGGATCGTCATCAACCCGGGCGCGGTGCTTGATGTAACCGCCCTGCCTGCCGGCCTGCCCATTGGTCCGTCTCTTGACCAGGTCTTGCAGGCGGGCCGTCCGGGCGATCCGGATACGGACCTGGTCGGTGACTTGAACCTCCAATACTACGGCACCCTGGACCTGGGCGGAATCGGCACACCGGCCACCATGAAAATCGCCGGCAATATGTATTCCAAGAGCGGCAAAGGCATCCTGTACTTCGACCTGAGCGATCAACCCGCAGTCGCCAACACCAACGACCTGTTGGAGGTCAGCGGCAATCTCGATCTCGCCGGCGGCCTGACCACGATAAATGTCAATCCGTATGCAGGCGCCCTTTTGGCGAACACGCCATACACACTTATAAAGCATGGCGGCTCGTTGCTCGGCACCACTGCAAACCTCAACGTGCCGCCGCCGTCGCGCGCTTTGAACGCGGTGGTTTCAACCGTACCCGGTCAGGTGCAGGTAACTTTCACCCCGAGCGGTCAGAGCGCCGCCAACCTGCTGTGGGCTGGCGCCGGCTATTACTGGGATGTCGGCGCCTCCCAATCCTGGATGAACGGGGCCACTCCCGACTACTTCCAGCAACTGGACAGCGTGACCTTTAATGACACCGCCCTGGTCTTCGATGTCAATGTGGCAGGGGTCGTTGTTCCGGGCTCGATCCTGGTGGACACGGAAGGAGCTTTCCAGTTCATAGGCAGCGGGTCGATCAGCGGCGGGCCAACAACCACCTTGACAAAGAAAGGCTCGGGCTCCTTGAGGATTGCGACGGCCAACATCTTGTCCGGCCCGATCGTGGTAAGCGGGGGCACGCTGAAGAGTGCCAACAAGGCTGCCCTGGGCACGGGAGTCATTACCTTGGGCGACGCCAATACCGGCGCGAAAAACATTTCGCTGTTGCTCGAAAGCGCCACCCAGGTCAACGATATCGTCGTGTCCGACCAGGGCGCCGGCGCCGTCATCATCGGGCGCGATAGTGGCGGGGCGGCCACTTTCAACGGGGACATTGTCCTCAACCGCAGTCTCGTCCTGACAAACCTGGGGCCGTTTACGGCGGCCAACCGGTTGTGGATTAATTCTCATATCACGGGCGTAGGCAACCTGACCGCCGCCGGCGGCGGTTATATCTCGCTTAGCCAGTTGGAAACCAATTCCTTCGTGGGGAATGTAACCATCCTGGATGCCGGCACCGTCCTCCAGGTGGATGGCGGTCGCGGTTTGCCCTCGACCTGCAACGTGGAGGTCGGCGATGGCGCGAACCTGCAACCTTACGGCGACCTGGCAATTAACCGGCTGACGGGAACCGGCATGGTCCGGGGCGTTCAAGGCACACAGACCCTCACGGTGGGCGCGGCCAACAGCAACAGCCTGTTCGCCGGCAAACTTGTTTACAACACTCAAGGGAGCTCGCCGGGCATTGTCAATCTGCGCAAGGCGGGCACGGGCACCCAGATTCTAACGGGCGACAGCAGCACCGGACCGGAGGGCGGTTCCCGCGGCGGCACCATCGTGAGCGAAGGAATCCTCGCGGTGAACAATACGGAAGGGTCCGGCCTCGGCTCGGGCGCCGTGCTGGTGGAAATCAACGGCACCCTCGCGGGTTCCGGCTCGATCATTCTGACCAACAGCAGCGCCACCATTCAAGGGAAGCTCTCCGTGGGCAACGCGGGTGACACTGCGGCCAGCTCGTTCACCGTCACTACAGACGGCGCTACCCCGGGTTCCCTGGTCTTCGATGGCGGAACGCTGGAAGTGGACCTCTTCAGCGGTGCTGGCGGGGGCGACAACACCGCCAATGCGGCTGCCGCCGACGTGCTGGCAGTCAATGGCGCCGCCGCTCTCAATGCCGGCGCCACCCTGACCGTGGCCAACCCCCAGGGGATGACCGGTTGGGCGCTGGGCGATAAGTGGAAGATCATCAACTGGGCTTCCGCTCCAACGGGTCAGTTCAGCTCGGTCAACCTGCCAACTCTCGACAGCGGCAAGAACTGGGACCTCTCAGCCTTGTATTCTGCGGGCGTTGTCGCGGTTAGCGGGACCGCCGTCCAAACCTTCCTTAATATCGAGCGGGTCAATGCCACTACCGTCAAGCTGACCTGGCCAGGCAGCGGGATCCTGCAGTCCGCACCGTCTGTGACCGGTCAGTTCACGGACATCGAAGGAGCAGTCAGCGGATACGAGGCGACCATCGGCGCAGGGCCGGTGTTCTACCGCCTGAAACTGCAGTAATTCGCTCTCTTTGACACACGCGCGCCCTCGTGATGGGGACGCGCGTTTTTCTTTGGCGCGTCGGAGATTTCGGAACGCTGGCACAGAAACAGTCGGCTTTGGTCCCGGACATGATTCGGCACCCTTCCGATTACACTGCACCCAAGCCAGCATTCCCGGGCTTGTAGCCCGAAGGGACTGCCTGATCTAGCCCGGGGTAGAGCGGAGCGACACCCCGGGTGGCAACATCAGACGCGAGCGCAACGGTCACGAACCGGCACACACGATTGGAAGCGATAACCCAATGGCCTTCGCCCTCAAGGGATTTAAGGGCCGAAGGCTCGCAATGTGACAGCCCGGGCTGAAGGCCCGGGTATCCGGACGCCAACG
>ERZ1645192.2344-NODE-2344-length-15672-cov-20.082218_pt1 | contig 15672 bp, 11 predicted proteins | sample MGYA00575354_ERZ1645192 | MGnify/ENA primary metagenome ERZ1645192 (study PRJEB40844, sample SAMN11349763) | freshwater sediment metagenome | isolation source: river sediment | host: Sediment | place: India: Faizupur Khadar , New Delhi | collected 2017-02-21 ... | reverse complement strand
GCGAAGAATGGGTTACCCCGATCGAAATACCTCTTTTTGATTTCAGGAATGAAAATGGGGAAATGAAAATCATAAAGCAAGGAGGAAATTTTCAAACAACCACTCTGCGGCTCGAAGATGAGGCGGGAAAGGAATGGGTGCTTCGCTCCGTCGACAAGAATGCATCAGACAGGATCCCAGAGAATATCCGGACCGGGATGGCAGAAGATATAGTACAGGATCAGATGTCAGCCTCTAATCCCTATGGGGCATTAGCAATACCCGGGATTGCAGATGCTGCAGGAATATACCATACTAATCCAAGACTTGTTTACCTTGACAGGAAAAATCTTCCTGACGGATTTTCTGAAAAATGGGAAGGAATTTACCTGTTTGAGGAGAGACCCGATGGCAACAGGGAGGATATTGCCAGCTTTGGGTATTCTGAAAAGATTGTCAGCACACCAAAGATGATTGAGAAAGTTACTGAGAAGATTGATTCACGGGTGGATCAGAAATTATTCCTGAAGTCGAGACTTGTGGATATGCTTATCAGTGACTGGGACAGATATGAGGACCAGTGGAGGTGGGCTTCATTTGAAGAAAATGGAAGAAAAATATACCGGCCGGTTCCGCGTGACCGTGATATGGTATTTTTTGTCAATGAAGGCATATTGCCGTGGCTGTCGACAAGGAAGTTTCTTTTACGTAAAATTCAGGGACTTGACTACGACATAAAAGATCTCCGTGGATTGAATACCCAGGCACAACATCTCGACAGAAGATTTCTGAATGAACTAACCCGGGAAGACTGGATATCGGCAGCTGAAAATCTTATTGAAGCAATTACCAATGATGTTATTGAAGAGGCTTTAAATGCCATGCCGGAACAAATTGCACCAATAAGCGGCAGTGTTATTGCATCAAAACTCAGGGCCCGACGCGATCAGCTTGAAAAATACGCAGATGAGTACTATTCTATTCTGGCTGTAAAGACAGATGTTACAGGATCGGATCAGGATGAATTCTTCAGCGTCGAAAGACTGAACGATTCTGAAACAAGAGTAAGAATCTATAAAATGGATGATGCAGAAGAACCTCTCGAAATCTATTATGAGAGAATTTTTATCTATCCTGAAACAAATGAAATCATATTATATGGTCTGGGCGGTAATGATTTTTTCAAAGTCAGCGGCAAGGTAAACAAGGGAATCAAAATACGTATAGTTGGAGGCAGGGATAAGGATGAAATCAGGGATGAGTCGGAAGTCAGCGGGATTGAAAGAAAAACCATTGTTTATGAAGATACTGTAAAAACAAAGATTATAACTTCAGGAGAAACTCGAAAGGTGATTTCCGCTTCCCCCGGGAAATACTCCTATAATTATCATGCTTTTAATTACAATAAGTTCATTCCCATTTTATATGCAGGCTACAGCTATGATGATGGAGTATATCTTGGCAGCGGATTTACTTACACAACATATGATTTTATACGGAAGCCTTTTTCAGCAAGGCACACCGTGTTGTTCAAGTATTCTATGAGTACGGATGCAAAAGAGCTGACATACAAAGGTATATATCCTGATTTTTTAAATATTGCCGATGTTCAGCTTAAATTCCATATCAGGGATCCTAAATTCACTCAGAATTATTTCGGGTCAGGTAATGAGACAATAAAGTCAGACACAGCAAGGGATTATTACAGGGTAAGGATAGGAGAATTTTTCATCAATCCGGAACTTAGTTTTCCTTTTAATTCACGAACTAACTTTTATGCAGGCATTTTTTATCAGAACAGCCGCGTCGAAACTACTAAGGGTAGGTTCATTTCGGATCTGAATTCCAACGGACTGAGTTCCGATGTTTTTTTGAGAAAGGAATTTATAGGAGTCAGCGCAGGGATTAATCACGACAGCCGGGACAATGCAATTTTTCCCTCAAGCGGTTTTTATTGGGAAGCCAGGAACCAGTTCCATTACGGATTGTCAGGATCAGACAACATATTTGACAGAGTGAGCGGTGAAATCAGATTTTATGCACGTCCCTGGAAATCCGCCGGTCATGTGATCGCCTTCAGAGCCGGAGGAGCTGTCAATGCCGGCAGCTATGACTTTTTCCAGGCCAATACTCTTGGGAGCCTGTCGGAGCTGCGGGGATTTGCCTATAACCGTTATTCAGGTTACGCCTCATTCTATCAGAACAGTGACCTGAGGATCAAGCTTTCCAGGGTCAGAAGTTACGTCACAAGAGGATATTTTGGACTTATCCTTTTTAACGACCTGGGAAGAGTCTGGGAAAAAAATGAGGACTCACATAAATGGCATCATGGTTATGGAGGTGGCTTATGGGTATCGCCTTATGAAATGGCAATTATTACGGCCATGTATGAGTTTTCTCAGGATGAAAAGGAGGGGATGTTTTCATTGCGGCTTGGTTTCCTGTTCTGAAATTCATTTATGGAAAGATATTTTTATGGCATTGATTGGTAATTTATAATTCAAAAAAAAATTCTTGGAGTTTTGGATATTATTAATAATAAGTTTTATTTTGCGAGCGAATACTAACAAACAAATATACTCTTATGTTCAGCGACAGACAACAACAGATAATCGACGAATCGATAAAACTGATAGATACCAGGGGTATACAGGGTTTTACAATAAAAAACCTTTCTAAAAAGGTCGGGATTTCCGAACCGGGCATCTACAGGCATTTCGAAAGCAAATTTGCTATTCTTTCTGCCATCCTCGATTCATTCAAAAGGGATATATTTGAAAATCAGGCTTTGTCACTGAATAATGCAAATGATCCGCTGGTGAAGCTGAAGTCGTTCGGGGATAAGATATTTGAGATTTTTGTTCATAACCCTGCCCTGATTACCGTCATCTTCTCTGAAGAGATCTATATGAATGAGAAACAGCTTTCTTACAGGATAAAAGAGATCCAGACTTTCAATGAAAACCTTATTGAATCTTTACTCATCGGATTAAGGCGCGACAAAAAACTTCCGGATCATGTCAATATAGGCGCCTTTATTTTGATGTTTTTCGGTTCGATCCGGCTTCTTGCAAAGAAATGGAAGATGTCGGATTATTCGTTCGACATTAAAACCAGGGGGGACGAATTGTTATCTTCTCTTCTGGATATTATTAAGTAAGTCTTCACAGATATAATTGCAAAATATCTGAAGGAGCACGGAAAATCAAAATCATGAAATTTAAAACAAGACCTTCGATGGATAAAAAAAATTTATTTTATAAGTTAGTGAACATAAACTAACATTCAAATGTTTTATGCATGACAGGATGTAATTATTAATAAAACGATGGGAATGATGTTTAAAAAATGGAAAAACGGAATAAGAAAGACTCTCCTGGGAATATTCGTTGTTGCAACACTGATGACGGCGGAAGTTGCAGCCCAGGCCCAGTCATTGACTCTGGAGCAGTGCATCGACACAGCCCTGCAATATAACCGGAGTTACAGGATGTCACAACAGGACGCGGACATGGCAGGAGAAAAATTAAAAGAGGTAAAGGCAAACCTGATCCCAAAATTAAATGCCATGGCCGACTACCGTTATTACACCGATCTGCCCTATCAGCTGATGCCTGCATCTGCTTTCGGAGGACCTGCAGGCACCTACAAAGAGGTACAGTTCGGCGTTCCAAAGAATCTGAACGCCAATATCCAGCTGATGGTACCTCTTTACAACCCGGTTGCTCTGAATGCAGTTAAAACAGTGGGTATCGCCTTTGAACTTTCTGAGATTCAGAAGAATAAAACAGAAGAAGAAGTTGTGCTGGAAGTATCAAATGCTTACTACAACGCTCAGATCCTGTTAAATCAAATGGATTTTCTGGATGGGAATATAATTAATACCGGAAAGCTTGTACAAACCACGAGCCTGCTGCATCAGGAGAAGGTAGTCAGAGGAACCGATGTGGACAGGCTTCAGCTGCAGCTGGAGCAGTTAATGACACAAAAAAGTAACCTTGCCTCAAGGTATCAGCAGGTGTTGAACGCCCTTAAGTTTTTAATGGGTAAGCCAATTTCAGATTCCATCAGAGTATCAATGAACGATATGAAGTCTGGTGAACCGGAATTCAAAACAAATGCAACTGTTGATATGCTGCTGATCGACAAGAAAATAGAATTTGTCAGATCGGAGCTTAAAGGCCTGAAAAATTCAAGATTGCCATCATTGAGCGCCTATGGGGTTTATGGTACTGCCGGTTTTGGCAATACCGGCGCCGACAGTTTCTTCAACTTCCATCCGGTTGGGTATGTGGGTACCCAACTGTCAATTCCGTTGTTTACCGGCACGGCTACACGTCATAAGATCAGTCAGAAGAAAATAGAATTGAATAAGGCCAATATTCAAAAGGAACTGGTAACTGAAAGATCCGATCTTGATATTAATAATGCCGCAATGCAATACTCACATGCGAAGAGAACGACTGGTACCGCCCGGTCACAGATACAATTAGCCACAAGGATATATGAAAACACTGTGCTTCAAAACAAGCAGGGGACAGCCAACATCACTGATTTGCTTATGGCTGACAATGCCCTTCGCGAAGCGCAGCAGAACTATATAGTTGCGCTGATAGAGCTTCGTAAGGCAGAACTGGAATACAAACGCGTTACCGGAAATCTGATTAATCCCAAAAACAAATAATCATGAAACCCACATGTATCAAATACACAAAAAGGTATTTATATAATTTTCAACCATGTGGGTTCCATCATACCATTAAATTTAAAACTATATTATGATGAAAAAGAAGATAATTTACATTGTATTGACTCTTGCGATAATTGTCATCGCTGCAGTTCGCCTTAAGAGCAATAAGGAAACTACCGCCGAAAGAGTGTATCATTTTGATAAGGAGCAGGCCATAAATGTCCAGGCCATCCCCCTGAAACTTGAAACTGTTGATAATGATATTTCCTACACGGGAACTTTTGAACCCAACAGGGAAACCAGGCTCAGCGCTGATATCCAGGGAAAGGTAAACTCTGTGCTGGTCGATGTAGGAAACTATGTCAGAAAGGGCCAGGCATTAATTCAACTGGACAATTCCCTTCTGAAACTGCAATTGCAGGCTGTTGAAATACAAATAGAAGCGCTGGAAGCCGATGTAAAACGATATACCGTTCTTACAAATGCCGATGCAATTCAGGGTGTGCAGCTTGAGAAGGCAGTGTCGGGTCTGAAATCTGCCAGGGTGCAGCAGGCGACTTTAACCGAGCAGATCAATAAAACAACCATTGTTGCCCCTTTCAGAGGGGTTGTTACCGCAAAACTTACGGAAGCAGGGGCTTTTGCGGCGCCTGGAATGCCCTTGCTTCAGATTACGGATATTTCGCATTTGAAGTTTACAGTAAATGTGCCCGAGCATGAATTAAGCCGGTTTGAGATAAATGAGGTATATCCCGTCAGCTCAGATGTCTGGCCTGAAGCCTCACTGCAGGGGAGAGTCATTATGACGGGCAGCAAGGCCAACATGGGGAACAGTTACCCGGTACAGTTTTCTGTAAATAATACTCCCGATCTGAAGATCAAATCCGGGATGTTTGGAAAGGTACAGGTGAAAAGTGCTGCGGAAGAACAACACATTATAATTCCGGCTTCTGCAATTATCGGAACGAATATCCGGCCACAGGTTTACACCGTAGAAGACGGCAAAGCCAGTCTCAGGGACATAACCATTTCAGCCAGGTATCAGAACAAGGTTCTGGTTTCAGATGGATTGGCACAGGGAGAAATGATAATTACTAACGGATTTATTAATCTTTTTGACGGAGCTAATGTAACAATCAGTAATTAAGGAATCAATCATGAATATTACTAAAATATCGATCGATCGCCCCTCACTTATCATAGTCCTTTTCAGCGTATTCACCCTTTTGGGGATCATAGGCTATAAAAACCTGGGGTATGAACTGTTACCTGACTTTAATCAGCCGGTAATTGTGATAAAGACAATGTATCCCGGTGCCGAACCGGGTGAGGTTGAAACTTCTGTTTCAAGAAAAATCGAGGATGCCCTGTCTAATCTCGAAGGAGTGGATTATCTCGAGACCAAGTCGATGCCCAATGCCTCGGTTATTATTGCTAACATGAAATACGGCACAAATCTGAATAATGCCATGCAGGATGCCCAACGCTACATCGACAACATCCGTAAAGATCTGCCGGCCGATATACTGAGTCCCGTTATGAGTAAGGTTTCTCCAAATGACCTGCCAATCATGTCTCTCAGTGCAACCAGTAATCTGCCGGCAACTGAGTTTTATCAAAAGATGACTGATAATTATCTTCCGCGGATACAACAGTTGAAAGGGGTGGCTGAAATTACCCTGCTTGGCGGCGAAGAAAGGGAAATCCAGGTGAAAGTGGATCAGGCCAAGCTGAAACTTTACGGGATATCACTTTATCAGGTTGCAGAGGCTATTAACAGGTCGGGAATTGATCTGCCGGCAGGAAAGGCTCAGACCGATAAGGAGAGCAATTCAGTAAGGTTGACCGGCAAATTTTCAAGTATCAGCGACATTATGGATGTTCAGGTCGCGATGCCTTCTCCCGGAACACCTGTTTATGTCAGGGATCTTGCCACGGTTACTGATGGTGTGAAGGAAATTACTTCCGTCAGCCGTTACAACGGGGTTAATGGGATAGGTCTTCTGTTAAAGAAACAGGGTGATGCCAATGCCGTCGAAGTATCAAAACTGGTTCGTGAGGAACTTGCCCTGATTGAGAGTTCGGAATCAGAGAGCGGAGTGAAATTTACCGTGGCCGACGACTCGACTGAAATGACAATTGCGGCGGTAGATTCAGTGATTGAAGATCTGATCCTGGCTGTAATCCTGGTATCGCTTGTCATGTTCCTGTTTTTAAGAAGTTACAGGAACTCACTGATTGTCCTGATTTCAATTCCCACTTCACTTGTCACGGCCTTTGCAGTGATGTGGCTCATGGGTTTCACACTGAACCTTATGACCCTGCTTGCCATGTCGTTGATCATCGGGATCCTGGTCGATGATGCCATAGTTGTAATTGAGAACATTCAACGACATCTTGAAATGGGAAAGGAAAAGCGAACTGCATCAATGGATGGCCGGATGGAAATCGGTATGTCAGCCGTTTCAATCACCCTGGTTATTGTGGTTGTTTTCCTGCCTATTTTATTCCTTCAGGTTTTCGTTGCAGACATGTTGAAACAGTTTTCGATCGTAGTAATAACTTCAACACTTACCAGCCTTCTCGTTTGTTTCACGTTAACTCCATGGCTTTCATCGAGGATCGGGAAAAAGGAGGAATTGCAGCCAACCAACTTCATGAACCGTTTCCTGCTCTGGTTTGAAAAGCAGTTGAATACATTCATTGAATGGTACGGCCATCAGCTGGAATGGGTGTTCAGGCATAAACTGCTCTTTACCGGGTTAGTTATTTTACTTGCCGTATTTACTGTCGGGATAATGAAACAAGGCATTATCGGGAAAGAAATGATGTCGACAGGTGATCAGGGGAAGTTCCGTTTGAACCTTGAATATGACAAAACAACAACTGTTCAGGAGAATAATATCAGGACTCAGAGAATAGAAAACTTTATCCTTCAGCAGCCGGAAGTTGCTACCCTTTTCAGCAATATTGCCGGTCCATCCACAGGTATCGGTAGTCTGGGAGTAGGTTCTGCGAATCTATCTGAATTCACTATTCAATTAAAACCCGAAAAAGAAAGGAAAGTCAAGACTGAAGAGTATATGATATCGCTGCGTGAAGAACTGAAAAGACAGTTTCCGGGAGTTAGTTTTTCGATGGCTGTTCTTGGTCTTTTGCCTAAACAGGCCCCCATTAAAATCACCCTTACCGGAAGCGATCCGGATCTGATATTAGAAACTGCAGAGGACCTGAAGCTGGCTATTGAGGAAATACCTGGCGCCGATAATGTCCGGCTATCCGTTGAAGCAGGCAATCCTGAATACAAAGTGATTCCGGATAAAGACAGGATGCAGCGGCTGGGATTAACCACAGCTTATGTTGGAATGAATCTCAGAACTGCTTTTACCGGAAATGAAGATGCCACACTGACTGAAAATGGAACAGAATATCCGGTAAGGGTATGGCTGGATGATTTTGACAGGAAGAATTATGAAGATGTGCAGCGGCTCTCCATTGTGAACCCCATGAACATCCCGGTTGAGGTATCGCAATTTGCGCAGGTCAGGCAGGATAATTCACCTTCGTTGCTCGAAAGGCTCGACAGGCAGCCATCGGTAACCCTTACTTCGGAATCGTTGGGCCGGCCCTCAGGCACTCTGGCTGATGACGTAATAAGCTATCTGAAAACCCGACCTCTGCCTGATGGTATTGAACTGGTATGGGGGGCTGATATAAAAACCCAGAATGAAAGTTTCAGGGCTCTGGCTTCGGTTCTGCTGATATCCTTCATACTCATTTACCTGATCATGGTAGCCCTTTATGATAATTATATCTATCCGTTCGTGGCTCTATTCGCGATACCGATGGCTGCCATAGGCGCCTTTCTGGCCCTGAACCTTTCATTAAACCAGATAACCCTGTTTGCACAGCTTGGATTAATCATGCTGATGGGTCTGGTGACAAAGAATTCCATTCTTATAGTTGATTTTACCAATCAGTTAAAAGCCCGGGGGAAATCTTACAAGGAAGCTTTGATCATTGCAGGAAAGGAACGTTTGCGTCCCATTCTGATGACTACAGTAGCAATGGCTGTCGGGATGCTTCCCATCGCTCTGGCCAAAGGCACCGCAAGTGAGTGGAAAAACGGGCTGGCCTGGGTTATTATCGGCGGTTTAATATCGTCAATGATCCTGACGGTTTACATAGTTCCCATGGTATATTATGTGGTTGATTCTATCGGAGAAAAAAAACATAACAGGATAAAAAAATGAAACTCATAATCACCTCCGTTGCATTCCTGTTTGTGATTTCAGGCTTTGTCAGAGGACAGGAAGTGACAAAAAATGATCCGGTAAATCTTCATCTGATCTCAGACATATCAGGAGGCAACAGCTATATTACCTTCCCGACTGACATCGGTAATATTGAACCACTGTGGTTCGAGGCCGGTCTCAAGCCTGCATTCCGGCTGAGAAAAAGCCGTGACTCAAGGCTGATGGGGGTGCTGAATCCAAATGTGATTCTGAGAATGTACAGGGAAAGATCATACCCGGTGAGGACACCCAGTTACATGCCACAGGTGACAGTCTATTATTTGCTTGACAGGGGATCAGATGGAAGAACCTTAACACTTTTTGGAAGGTATGCCCATCACTCAAATGGGCAGGACAGCAGTTTCTACCTGGGAAACGGTGAGATAAATCTGTTGTCAGGCGATTTCGCCACGAACTATGCTGAAGGCGGAATGATACTCTCCCGGAAGATGACAAGTCTCAATGCTTACCGGTTCTTCAGCAGTTCTCTGGAAGTACATCCTGAATCAATGGTGGCCGATGAGTTGATCGGTCATTACAGCAGGTTCAGGTGGCACAATGTAATAACAATTATGAAATTACCCAATCCGGCTGGCAATGAGACAGAAAAAAGACCGCTATTTTCAGTCAGGGGAGAGGTGATCTGGCAGGCAGGAGCTTATAATGATCTGACAGCATTCTCGCCTGAAAGAATCAACCTGTCTGCTACAATATTCTATCATCCTGCCTTCCTGGAGGATCTGGGACTTTTTGTAACCTATTACCATGGGAACGATTATTATAATATCTATTTTAATCACCGTCTCGATGTACTGAGATTTGGACTGATGACCCAGAATCTGAAATTTTAAAAGGAACCTTCAATTTCAAAAAAGAGGCTATGAGACAAATGCTTAAAAATATCCACTACCCTTCAATTAACAACTCCCGGGAAATGACTATCCTGGTATCCGCAAGTGTGGTATTCCTTAAATACGGATACCACGGAACTACTCTCAGCCTTATTGCCAGGGAGGCTGGAGTTAATAAAACAAGCATTCATTATTATTTCAGATCAAAAGATAATCTTTATAAGAAAATACTGGAACTTATTATTGATCTGCTTGTAAAGACTTCATTTGAGATAAGTTCAGAGAGCAAAGGATTTGGCCGCTTCAGATGGTTTCTGATGACCGAACAGTACAATAATAAATCGCACTTTGAAAAAACTCTCAGGGAAATTTTTGCGACAGATTATGAGCAAAAGCTGGATCATATCAAAAAATGGCTTAACTATCCTTCAAATATTAATCTTTAAAGAAAGTAGTTTAAATTTATGGAGATCAGAATTCCGTACAAATTGTTAAGTAACCAATCCTTTAATACCTTTCCATCTCTTGATGGGAGCAAATCAATTGGCCTGGATGTCTCCATGTCTATTAATACAGTACCATAGCTGACTCCCTTCTTAAACGCCCAGTCATCCACGCCAAGTACTTTAGGTCGTTCTATATCTGGAAGAGGAAGATTATGAGCTATTCTGGTCATAGTAGAGCTACTAACATGAAGGTTTAGTTGTTTCGATAGAATACTACCCAGCCTTCCTGTTAATTCGATTGAAAGAGTATCGAGGAGCTTTTCAGCTCTTTCTGTTCTCCTTGAATATCTTAAGATGGCTGGAGTATGTTCTGAAAAGACCTTTCGTTGGCATTGCTTGTTTACACACTTGAATTTGGGAGTCTTTAATAGAATTAAGGTTCTGCTCTGAAATATCGGAAGGTCGGAAATAGTCCTATAATAGTAATCATGTACCCGGTTAATGTATTTTTCACATAAAGGACGCCTTGATCGGGTAGATCTGATAGAAGCAGATATTCTATTTACACTTTCCAAAATTTCAATTTTATGGATTTTTAAAAAAGGAATCTTTAATAACCGTGTTGTCATCCTAAGTAATTGTTTATCTTTACATTAAGATACAAAACAAGATTGTTTCTACCAAAGAAAATATTAAGTTATTTAATTGATATCTAGATATTTATTAACAATTGATCGATTGATATACATCCCCAAATTTGACGAAGAACCAAAATCTTGACCACCCTCAGCCAGTCATAATAACATTTTATAATATGGTCATGGTTGATAGATTATAATAGATTTTACATTACTGGGGAAAGAAGCCTTGCCAGCCTTTCAACCAGTTTAAGATAAGCCGGCCGCGTTTTCCACCTCTCGATGTTTATCTTCTCGGCATCCCTGAGATCAGCATAAAAAACCTTGCTCAGTTTTTCAGAAAAGGCAGCATCGTAAATATTTGCATTAACTTCAAAATCAAGATTAAAACTCCTGTGATTCAAATTGGTTGTCCCGATAATTGATACAAAATTATCAATTACCATTGTTTTTGCATGGATAAAACCTTTCCTGTAAATATAGATTTCCACTCCGGCAGCCAGCAGTTCCCCGTAATATGATCTAGCTGCTTTATTTACAATGACTGAATCTGTGATACCTGGAACAAGGAGCTTAACAGAAACACCGCTAAGAGCAGCCATCGTCAGGCCGTCAAGAATACTCCCTCCAGGTATGAAATATGGGGTAGTTATAAGCACTTCCTTCTTTGCCATTGTGATGGCTTTCAGAAGTGAGAGCATAATTGTCGAGTTTGGTGAATCAGGTCCGCTGGCTGCAATCTGAATCCTCACATCACCATCTGGAATGGGAGTTGTATTAAAGTATTTTCTTTCAGCTTCAACTTTCTGTCCTGAACAAAAATTCCAGTCGCAAAGAAAAATATGCTGGAGAATAAAAATTCCCGGCCCGTCGATTCGCAGGTGGGTGTCGCGCCAGTAAACTTTGTTCTTTGTCTTCCCATTGTTTATGTACCTGTCGCTTATGTTAATGCCACCAGTAAAGCCTGTTTTACCGTCAATTACGATTATTTTCCTGTGATTTCTGTAATTGATCCTGTTGGCAAAGAGTAAAAGCCTGACACGGTTGAACGGATATGCCTCAACTCCACCTTCTTTTAACTCCTTTACAAGCTTCTTCCTTATCTGCCTGCTGCCAAAATCGTCATAAATAAACCTCACACTGATACCTTCACGTGCTTTCTCAATAAGTAGATCTTTTATTAAATTGCCAATCAGGTCGTTTTCATAAATATAATACTCCATATGGATATGATCCTTCGCCGACTTCAGGGCATTAATCACTTCCTGAAATTTATCTTCTCCGTTAATCAGCAACTTAGCGTTGTTCCCATTTGTCAGAGGACTCAGATTATCGTGCAACAAGAGATTGACCAGCCCTTCACCCACGCTCATTTCATCTGAGTGCATTTTAAGATTGTTCACCGTTGATGATACTATCCTGTCATGCAGTTCACTTAGTTTCTTTTCATCTGCTATCAGTTTCTTGCTATAGATGATTCTTTTCCGGTAATTAATGCCAAAAAGGAAATAGAAAATCATCCCGGCGAAAGGTACAAATATTGCCATGAGAAGATATGCAAGCGTCTTGCTGGCGCTTCGGGTATCATAAATAATACGTATGCATACTAGTACAAGAACAACTACATACGCTACTTCAGCCAGTAAGATCCTGTTCATCGGAATTATTCTTTGACTGGTACAAATCGAAATGCACTATGTCTCCGCCAGAGTACTCATTCAATTTATCAATGAGACGGTCGGCATACCTGATCAAAGTTAATAAAAAACCCATAATAGTAACCCCTCAAGTATAGGCCACATTGACCACTTCAGAAGAAGGGTTGACAAACTTTAAATGCTTCAGGAGAAGATAGAAATGTTGGCTTCTTTAATATAAATACATGCCCACTATACAAATCAGATTGATTTTCTTTGAAGATAGGATGTACGATTATTTCGACTTCTGTTAGACAGGCTTTTTTTGTAATTTTACCCATGTCTTACTTTATCTTGTTAAAAACCAAAGTACGCAATCGGGGCGAACCCATGGGAGTAATCTTCTTTTAAATATTTATGTTGGATAATACTAATATTCTTAAATACCATGGCCAAATTTGATCTTCCCAAAACTTCCAATTTACTTGATGGATTTACGGACCAGGACTTACCCAAAGAAATCATTGAAGCAATAAATTCTTTTCGTATTACTGAGAATCTTTATTCATCAGCTACCAGAGAAATCACAACAAAGCTTGAAAACCTTAATGATGAATTTAAGCATGTGAAAGATCGCAACCCGATACATATCATAACAGCCAGGGTTAAATCGCCAAGAAGTATTATAAGAAAGCTTTCACGCCGGGGCCTTGAGCTTAGCGTTGAATCTGCCAGAGATAATCTTACTGATATTGCTGGTGTTCGGGTAATATGTTCTTATATTGACGATGTCTACCTCATTGCCGACCTGCTTACTTCTCAGGATGATATTAAAGTTATCAGAAGATCTGATTATATAAAGGAACCGAAACCGAACGGTTACAGAAGCCTGCACTTTATAGTAACTGTTCCTGTGTTTTTGTCGGAAAGCACAGAACTTGTGAAAGTTGAGATTCAGATTCGAACGATTGCGATGGATTTATGGGCTTCACTTGAGCATGAACTATCATATAAACTGACCAGCGGAAAGACGGAAAGTGTTACAAAAGAACTGAAAGACTGTGCTGATATTATTTCAAATATTGATCTGAGGATGCAGAACCTGTACAATATTACAATAGCGTAAAATAAAATTCCTCAATTTTCCCTCAAATCCTGGCACTAAATGCTGGCGCTAAAGGTCAGCATCCTGACCTGAATGGCTTAGCCAGACTGCATCAGGACCGGCACCAAAAAAAGGTGTGAGTGTGAGTCTTGAGGAAAAAGAACGAGAGTGCTCGCTCTCGCTCTCACTCTCGGACTTTTTCATGTAGGCCCAGCTGGGATCGAACCAACTACCCTCTGATTATGAGCTTCTTATGAAGGTTTCCATGGATTTACACAGATTTGTATCTTTTTGTACCAGTTAATTTTGTTGCACAATAATTGTAAAAGATTTCACGGATTTATACTGATTTGGTGAAAATACTGGCACCAAAATTGGCACCTTTTAGTGATGTGCCGTAATATCTAAATCCAGGTATTTTCCCGCTAATGTTTCAAGGATATTATGCAACTCTTCATGCCTGCCCTTACCTATTACATTTTCTTCATGATTTTCAAACTTTTCATACAGATCGTTTTGCTCTGAAACTGAAAGTTTTATATCAACCAGAGGGAATAATACATTATTTTCTTTTTGGATATGTGATCTCATCAAGCTTATGTAGTCTTTGGAAGCCTGAATAAAAAGAGGCTTGTCAACCTTACTATTCAAAATGCTGTTTTGCATCTGTTTAAGATAATTTCTCCCTTGAGTATGTTCAGATAACATTGCTCCAATCGGACCTCCTTCTTTTTTAATTCCTGCCTTTTCCAAAGCAGGGAATAAAAAATCCTCCTCTTTCCCATGATGGCACTTATCTGCAAATTCTATTAAGAATGCCAAAAAGCTATTGATATCAGAACTGTCGGCATCACCATTATTTTCAATCCGTTCACTCATTCTTTCCAGAATGTTCAAAGCATGCTGAATTGCTTTATGTTCATGTATCAGGTCTTCTGTTGCTGTTTTCATATTACTTGTTTTCAAAGGTTTAATAATTCAAACTGTCATTATAAAAATTATATCAATGGATGAATTAATGATTATGTGACTCATGTTGAACATGCTCCTCTTCTTCACCTTCTGCGAACTTGAAGAATTGTACATAAGCCTCAATGTACTCTCTTCCTTCAGCTACATTATTAACATCAAAATTCTTCAGGGACATTGCTTTATTAAACCGTTCTTGCAGTTCTGGAAGCATTTCTTTTGGAACAAGATCTTTGAGAGGAGACAGGTTTCCTTTTTCAAGGGATTTATCAGCAGCCAGTACCTTTTCATCTATCGGGGTTCCTGATGGTTTAACTCCTGTAAAAGGAACTCCTTCTCCGCTTCTGTGAAGTCTCACAACTGTTTCAAAGAAATATTTATCTGCCAGATTCTGGGCGTCAGCGCCTAACTCTCTTACTTTCATCGCAAGGGAGAATGCCTCTTTGATTTCCGTCTCATTCTCTGGTTGTACCCATTTAAGGACATAATTCACATTATTTTTGTTAATTGCGATCTTTGCATCTTTAATCAGCGGACCATCCATAGTATCGCAATGGGCAAAAGAAACATTTGTTGAAAAGATCAACATTGATAGAATAGAAAAGGGTACCAGAAGCCTCCTTAACGAAGCCCTTCTGTTCTGATTACTTTTAAAGTTGTCTGTTGCAACTTTCCTTTCATTTGTTTTCATATCATAAAATTTAAATTAATAATTAAGAATCTGATTAAAATAAAATTCGATTCAAAATTACATTGTATCAAAAGAGGAATCGTCCAGAGTTATAAGACAGGACTTGTGAACACTGAAAAACAGGGCCTGTTTTATAAAATGAGACGGATAGAATTCAGCAGCAAAGTATATAAACGACTGATTACAAGGTCTTTTTAAACTGAGACGGAGTAAGGCCTGTTTTTAGTTTAAAAATCCTGTTGAATGCCGACTTCGAGTTAAAACCACATTCCAGTGCAATTCCTAATAATGAAAAATTACTGTATCTGGGATCAGCGGTTCTTTCTTTAAATTCTTCAACACGGTATCCGTTAACGAAATCAAAAAAATTA
>ERZ1645192.2343-NODE-2343-length-15680-cov-6.715200_pt1 | contig 15680 bp, 10 predicted proteins | sample MGYA00575354_ERZ1645192 | MGnify/ENA primary metagenome ERZ1645192 (study PRJEB40844, sample SAMN11349763) | freshwater sediment metagenome | isolation source: river sediment | host: Sediment | place: India: Faizupur Khadar , New Delhi | collected 2017-02-21 ... | reverse complement strand
ATCAAAATGGCGGGGTAGCCAAGTGGTAAGGCAGGGCTCTGCAAAAGCCTTATGCGTCGGTTCGATTCCGACCCTCGCCTCCATCTCTAACTGCGCGTGCAGCAGAGAGTTAGGAAGCTGGCAAAGCCAATGGCTAAAGGTTTGGCTAACAGTTGAGAGATGGCGGCAAAATGCTCTCAGAATTACGGCGAGATGGCGCCGTGATGTGCAAACCGCGGGGATCGGCTCTGAGATAGACTCGACAACATGCGAGCTATGAAAGAGCGTTATCGTCTGTTCCTCCGACGCAAGAGCGTTTACTACGCCTTCGACAACACCACCAAAACATTCCAGAGCCTCAAAACCAAAGAGCCGGCCGAAGCCACGCGGCTGCTGATGGCGCTGAACGAAGCCGGCAAACAACCCGCGCTGAACCTGGGCCTGGCGTGCGTGTATCTCAAGCACAGCGACCCGATGGTGAGCCAACGCACCTGGCAGCACGTTCTGGACGAGATCGTGAAACTCAAGAGCGGGGCCCACGCAAACGCGCTGGCAGACGGCAGGGTCTGATGAAGCCGGAGGATCAGGAACGATTGCGAGCGATCCAGAGACGTCCAAAATCGGAAGCGTGGGAAGCCAGGATGGCTGAACACTGGCAGCGGCGTTTTGCTCTGCTCGGGAAGCCCGACGCATGGACGGAAGAGGAACTCAAACTGATAGGATCCAGACCGGACCGCGAGGTTGCAAAATTATTGAATCGTTCGTTGTCGGCGGTTGAGGCGAGGAAATTTCAGTTGCAGAAAGATCGAGCGAAAACCGCCGGATCGGATTCGGAACAGGCAAGGCCCAACCGGCAAAGTGATCCGGCTGTATCGGGATGATATGTTCCTGATCGGGAATCTTTCTGCCATTTTGGCCCAAAAAAGCTGCATTAGTTCCCGATCGGTAACATTCTGCTTGCTTCGGATAGTATTTACCCATAATGTTCCCGTACGGTACTACAAATATAATGGTATGAAGATGACAGCCAGACAGATCGGGGAGTTGGTCAAAGCCACCCGAAAAAGCCTTGCTGTAACACAGAGAGACTTGGCCATGACGTCCTGCACAGGATTGCGGTTCATTATCGAACTGGAAAAGGGCAAACCCACTTGCCACCTCAGCAAGGTTCTTACTGTTCTCAATACGCTGGGCATCACGATAAAACTGACGCCACCCGCGACCGAAAACAAAACCGGTTCAAACCGCTAAAAACGGGGTTCAGCCATGTCACGGACGCTAGATGTTTATCTGCACCGGCACTTGATTGGTAAGCTTGTCCAGAATGACCATGGACACATGGTCTTCCATTACGTCGAAAGCTGGCTAACCAATCCCACAGCAACCCCGCTGTCTCTATCGTTGCCGCTTACCAAAAAGCGTTTCACCCGCAACGATTGCCGCGGATTTTTTGCCGGCATTTTACCTGAGGAAAGTAAACGGGAGATTATTGCCCGCAATCTTGGAATCAGCGCCAGAAACGATTTCGCCATGCTGGAACGGATTGGTGGCGAGTGCGCGGGCGCAGTGACATTTATAGCAGAGGGCACGAGCCTTCCAGAGCCCGATAATGAATACCGCCCGCTGAGCGCTCCGGAGTTGGCGGATATCATTAAGAAATTGCCTCGGCGGCCCCTTTTGGCCGGCGAAAAAGGCATCCGGCTTTCGCTGGCGGGAGCGCAGGACAAAATTGCCGTGCATTTTGTGGACGGTCAAATCTCGCTCCCGCTGAATGGAGCTCCCAGCACGCACATTCTCAAGCCGGCTATCGAGCGGTTTGAGGGTGTGGTCTTCAATGAAGCCCTGTGCATGCGCCTGGCCCAGGCGATCGGCTTGAACACAGCGAATGTAGAAATTGGCAAGGTGAAGGGCATTGATTATCTCCTGGTGCAGCGCTATGACCGTGCCTTGAACCCGGGGTCACCGGAAGGGCCAGAGCGTTTCCAACGTCAACACCAGGAGGATTTTTGCCAGGCACTGGGAGTCGTGCCGGAACACAAGTATCAAAATGAGGGCGGGCCTTCCATCAAACAATGTTTTGAGTTGGTCCGTGCGACGTCTTCCACGCCGGTCATTGACCTGCAGGCGTTGCTCGACGCGGTCATCTTCAATTGGTTGATTGGCAACAACGACGCACACGGCAAGAATTTTTCACTGGTTTACCGTGGGGAGATCAGCTCAGGTCTGCAAACACATCTTTCACCACTCTACGATTTGATCAGCACGGTTTGCTATCCGGAGCTCTCCCCAAAGATGGCAATGAAGATCGGCGGCGAGTATCTTCCTGAACGCATTGCGCCAGCGAACTTTGAACGCCTGGCAGAGGAGGCAGCATTGGCCAAGCCCATGATGAAGCGTCGAGTTTTAGAACTGGCCGAAGCAGTTCTCTCCAAACTGCCAACAGTCACCACCGAGGACTCTGCGACGGTGGCGGTTGCAAAAGTGATCCAAAGCCGCTGCGAACGGAAGATAACAAGTTTCGAAGCATAAGCGCGGCGGTTGGGGAGATAATAGGTAGCCAAACACGAAAGGATGAGCGCTTTCGTTCGTGATGCCGAGGACGGCTATCAATGGATAGCACCCACTTCTCCATTCACCGGAGCTGAATTGCTCGCACGACTCCTCGATGTACTCGGCAGGGGAAGCGGCTGTAGAATGACCATTAACAAGGTGGCGCGCATCGTCGGATGCTCCCGGAGCACTGCTGAATACTGGGTGGGCGTTGCCTGCAAACCTCGGGTCCAGGCATTCATCAGTCTTCTGGAGCGAATGTTTGATGAAGGGCGATTCAGATTCCTCCGGGAGGTCTGCCGCACATTGCCGACTATCTTTGAACCCCAAGAGCATATTGGTTCGCTAGCTTTACTTGGGAATCATGTCGCCATTTGTTCAGGCCTCACAATCGTCGTCTCGCCCGTGAATTGTGATTTTTTAGACATTGACCCCGGCTCTCCGCATCGTAAAATATGCGGCTATTCGGTATTTTTAAACTTTGAAATTGAAAGATTGAAATTATGGCAGTGAAAGTTGCAATTAACGGGTTCGGCCGCATTGGCCGCCTGGTGTTCCGGGCGATTGCCGAACAGGGCATGATTGGCAAGGATGTCGAAGTTGTGGCCGTTGGCGATATCGTCCCGGCAGACAACCTGGCTTACCTGCTTCAATACGATTCCACACAGGGCAGATTCAAGGGCTCGGTCACCTCGAAGAAATCCGCCGCCGACAAACTCGAGGACGATATCCTCGTGGTCAACGGCAAGGAGATCAAGGTGGTCAGCGCAAGGACCCCGGCCGAACTGCCCTGGAAAGGCCTCGGCGTGGATATCGTGATCGAGTCCACAGGCCTGTTCACGGACGCCGCTAAGGACAATCCCAAATCCTCCTACGGCCACATCCAGGCCGGCGCCAGGAAGGTCATCATCAGCGCTCCCGCCAAGAACGAGGATATCACCCTCGTCATGGGTGTGAACGACAACAAGTACGACCCCGCGAAACACAACATTATTTCCAACGCCTCCTGCACGACGAACTGCCTGGCGCCTGTTGTGCATGTGCTGCTCAAGGAAGGCTTCGGCATCGAGGAAGGCCTCATGTCCACCATCCATTCCTACACCGCCACCCAGAAGACCGTGGACGGCCCGAGCAAGAAGGACTGGAAAGGCGGACGCAGCGCGGCCATCAACATCATTCCTTCAACCACGGGCGCAGCCAAAGCCGTCGGCCTGGCCATCCCCGAGGTCAAAGGCAAGTTGACCGGCATGGCTTTTCGCGTGCCCACGCCGACCGTATCGGTTGTTGACCTGACCGTTCGCACGGTCAAAGAGACCAGCTACAAGGAAATCTCCGCCGCGATGAAAAAGGCCAGCGAGACCTACTTGAAGGGCATCCTGGAATACACCGACGACGAGGTTGTGAGCAGCGATTTCATCCACAGCAGCTCCTCTTCGATCTTCGACGCCGGCGCGGGCATCGAGCTGAACAAGCGTTTCTTCAAGCTCGTGAGCTGGTATGACAACGAATGGGGCTATAGCTGCCGCGTTGCCGACCTTCTCAAGTTCATGATCCAGAAGGGCATTTAAGACCTTTTCCCAATCCACAAAAAGAGGAGGCCATCGCCTCCTCTTTTTTTTGCGCGGACATTGTTCCTCTGATTCCCGGCAGCGGCGGACGAGGGCACGGCGGCGCACAACGCCGCGGCTGCCGCGGTCAACTCAATTGCGTCGAATGGCCGGCGCCCGCCTGTGTCAACTCCGCCGGAGCGAGCCTGGGGCAGCGCCGTGCGCCCGCACTGATATTTCCCACACCATTTTTCTTCCCATCCGGCGGGCTGCTTGCTAAAAAGCACCCATGAATAAACATCTTCCCCTGTCATGCCGCGCATGCCCCATGAACCGCCGCAATTTCATCACGCGCAGCGCAACCGCCGCCGCAGGCACCCTCGGCGTGCTCGCCAGCCCATGGCTGATGGCCGCCGACCGGAAGAAACCCCGCATTCGTATCGTCTATTCTCTCCACGCCGAGACGCAGCCCCGACCGGACTGGCCGAACGCGGGCTTCGAATTCAAACCTGCCATGGAGCGCATCACCAACGCGCTGCGGCGTGAGTGCAAGGACCTCGAGTTCACCGTCTCAACCGCCACTGGCGAGGCGCAAGCCCAGGAAATCCTCGCCGCGGACCAGGCCGCTGGAAATATTGACGGTTACCTCGTCTATCAGATGAACTGCTGGAACCGCGTGGTCCAGACCATTGCCACCTCCGCCAAGCCGGTCCTTTACGCCGATTTCCAATACGGCGGCAGCGGCGGCTTCCTCGTCTATAACGCCGCTTTCATGCGACAGGCGGCCCCGAACGTCGGCTTCGTTGCCTCCTCGAAAATGAAAGACCTCGTGCAAGCGGTCCAGTGCTTCCGCACGATTCAGGATGGCGGCTCAGTCGCGGATTTCACAAAGGCAACCGGCAGCACCCGCCTCCGGGCGACACCCAAACCCGGCAAGCTCGCGTGCAAAGCCGATGATCTCAAATGCCTTTCGACCAAGGATTGCCTCGCACAGCTCAGCCAGTCAAAAATCCTCACGGTCAAAGGCCCCAAGGCTGCCCCTCCCAGCGAGTTCCTGGGGATCAAAATCCAGCCCATCACCTTTGCTGAACTCAATGACGCCTGGGCAGCCGCCGACAAGGAGGAAGCACAAACCCTGGCGGACCAGTGGATAAAGAACGCCCGGAAGATCGAAGACGTCAGCCGCGCCGAACTGAACAATTCCGCCGCAATGTACCTTGCCCAAAAGGCCGTGATGAAAAAGCACGGCGCCAGCGGCATCACCATAAACTGCCTGGGCGGTTTTTACGGCGGCCATATTCACGCCTACCCGTGCCTTGGCTTCCATCAACTCTGCAATGATGGCCTCATCGGCGGTTGCGAGTGCGACGTGCGCTCCGCGGCAAGCATGCTCATCGGCACCACCCTCACACAGGGGCGGCCCGGCTACATCTCGGACCCCGTCATTGACACATCCAAACGCCAGATTATCTACGCGCATTGTGTGGCCTCAAACAAAGTGTTCGGCCCCAATGGCTCCGCAAATCCTTTCGACATCCTCACTCATTCCGAGGACAGGCAGGGCGCCGCCGTGCGCTCGATTTTCCCGCTTGGCTTCATGACGACATCCCTCAAATTCGACGCGGACAGAAAGGAGATCGTCTTTCACAGGGCCAAGGCGGTCGAAAACGATCCAGACGATCGCGCATGCCGCACCAAGCTCGGCGCCGAACCCGTTGGAGATATCGAAAAACTCTTTCGGGAGTGGGACAACTGGGGCTGGCATCGCGTCACCTTTTACGGAGATCTCAAGGAGCCAATATACGCCCTGGCGGATGCCGCAGGCTGGAAAGTGGTCGAGGAAGCTTAGCCCCGCACCAGGCTGTCTATGTCTCAATTCTGTCGGGTCCGGAATGCGCGCCAGCAGACATTATGGCTGGCCGCATGCCTCCTGTCCGCAGCAGCGGTCGTGGCCCAGGGCGCGGAGATCCACGTCAGCACGCGCGGAAACGACTCGAACCGCGGCAGTCGTTCCTCGCCCCTGCGGCACATTCAAAGCGCCGCCGACATCGCAAGGCCTGGAGATGTCATCACCGTGCACGAAGGAGTTTACCGCGAGCGCATCAATCCGCCGTGCGGCGGAGAGTCGGATATAAAACGAATCACGTACCAGGCGGCGCGCGGAGAGGAGGTTGTGATCAAGGGCTCGGAGGTTGTCACGAATTGGTCCAGGGTGCGCGGGAATGTGTGGAAAACCGCCATTGCAAACTCGACCTTTGGCGAGTTCAACCCCTACAACGACATTATTAAAGGCGACTGGTTCAACCCACGAAACAGGGAGCATCACACGGGCGCCGTGTACCAGAACGGCCACTGGCTGGTCGAAGCCACATCCCTCGATGAGGTCCTCGCCGAAACTCCGCCTTCCTGGCTCGATCACCCAGGGGAATCCTACCTGCTAAACGTGGCCTGGCTCCAGCCGGGCAGCAGTGCCTCGCGCACGTCCGCAAATGCTTTCGCCACTCAGCAGGGCGTGCAAATCGCACCCTGCTCCGAGGGCGGGCATTGCATCGGCTTCATCGAACATGGCGATTGGGCACGGTACGACAAGCTCGATTTCGGCCACAAAACCGCGCAGGTCACCTTCCGCGCCGCTTCGGCCACCCAGGGCGGGATTATCGAACTGCGGCTTGGCAGCCCCGCCGGAGAGTTGCTCGGCAAATGCGCCATTCCCGACACCGGCGGGTGGCAATCATGGGCAACGTTCAAGGCAAGCATCAAGCCCCTCTCCGGCACAAACGACCTTTGCCTCCTCTTTGTCTCTGCAAAGGATTCGGCAAAACGCCACCCGTCCGACACCCGGCTCTGGTTTGCGAGCGTCGGGCCTTCGGACACCACAATCTGGGCGCAACTCGATGCGCCGGACCCCAACGACGGCTCTGTGGAAATCAACATGCGCCGCGCGGTCTTTTACCCCGGAACACCGGGCTGTAATTTCATCACAGTCCGCGGCTTTCACATGCGCCACGCCGCGACACCCTGGGCGCCGCCCACAGCCGAGCAGATTGGCCTCATTGGCACTCACTGGAGCAAAGGCTGGATCATCGAGAATAACGTGATCAGCCACTCGGTTTGCTCGGGCATCGCCCTCGGCAAACACGGTGACCCGTGGGACAACACCTCTGCAAACACCGCCGCCGGCTATGTGCAGACAATCGAACGCGGCCTTCAGCGTGGATGGGCCAGAGATACAATCGGCCACCACATCGTTCGCAACAATCACATCAGCCATTGCGAACAGGCCGGCATCGTCGGCAGCCTCGGCGCGGCGTTCTGCACCGTGTCCGGAAACCTCATCGAGGATATTCACACACGCCGCCTCTTCACAGGAGCCGAAATGGCCGCCATCAAGTTTCATGGCGCCATCGATACCCTCATCCGCGGCAACCACATTCGCCGCGCCTGCCTGGGCCTTTGGCTCGACTGGATGGCCCAGGGCACCCGCGTTTCCGGCAACCTCTTTTGCCACAACGACAGGGACCTGTTTATGGAGGTGAATCACGGTCCCTTCGTCATCGACAACAACCTTTTCCTCTCCGGCGCGAGCCTTTTGGACGTCTCCGAGGGCGGCGCTTACCTGCACAATCTTTTCATGGGCACAATCTCCAGCCACCCCGAACCAAATCGCGAGACCCCCTACCATCCCGCGCACTCGACTCGCGTTGCGGGCCTCCGCGTCACCCGCGGCGGAGACTGCCGCTTTTTCAACAACATCTTCATCGGCCAGGGGGCCAGGGCGCCAAATGCTCACTCCTACGGACTTGCAATGTACAGCGAGCGCCCATACCCCCTCTTCACCAGCGGTAACGTCTTCTACAACGGAGCGCAACCTTACAAAGACGAAACAGGCCACGTCATCACCGGAGCACACCCATTGCCCAGGCTTTCAACACAGGGCCATACTCTCGTGTTTCATTTCAATGCGGGCCCTGAACTCGAACAGGCCCATGCACGCCTCATCACCACCAGCACCCTCGGCAATGCGCTGGTCGCAGACCTGCCTTACGAGGACGCCGACGGATCCATTCTCAAAATCGACCGCGACCTCGCCGGCGCAAAGCGCCCCAAATCGCACCCCACACCCGGCCCAATCCAAATCTCCTCAGAGGGACACATCGCCCGAAAATTGCCCCTCGCCACGCGGTAAGGCCCATTCCCGCCGTGTCCCCATGATGGGCATGGACGATTTTCACATCGGTCACCGGTTTCTCCGTCCTCGGAGAAGCTTTTCAGGCAACGCGCCAGGTCTGATCTGAAAGCCCGAACACCCTCAACCCCGCAGGCCACTGCGACATCGCATGAGCCGCCGCCTCTCGCCCGCCCCTAACTCCTTGCCCCAACGTTCAAATCCACGTATTCTTCAAACTGCACAACATGCTTGAGTCACAGCAGAGTCCCACGGCCCCCGAACCGCCCTTCGGAACGCACCTGGGCTATCATGTCATGGTGCTGCTCGTGGACGACCAGGCCATGGTCTGCGAGACCGTCCGTCGCGCGCTCTCGGATCACCAGGACATTGCGCTCCATTTCTGCCAGGACCCCCGCCAGGCCGTCGCAGTCGCCAACAAGATCAAGCCCACGGTCATCCTCCAGGATATCGTCATGCCTGGCATTGACGGCCTCGCGCTTCTGGGGGAGTACCGCAAAAACCACGCCACCAGGGACGTCCCGATCATTATGCTCTCCACAAAGGAGGACCCGCGCGTCAAAGCGCAGGCGTTCGCCCTCGGCGCAAACGACTACCTGGTGAAACTGCCGGACCATGCCGAACTGGCCGCGCGCGTGCTCTACCATTCGCGCGTCATGGTCAACCAGCTCCAAAGGGACGCAGCCTACCGGGCGCTGCGGGACAGCCAGCAGCAGCTCATGGAAAGCAACTCTATGCTCCAGGCCCTCAACCAGAAACTGGAGGAAGCCACGATCGCAAAATCCCAGTTCCTGGCAAACATGAGCCACGAAATACGCACGCCCATGAACGGCGTGCTCGGAATGACCGGCCTGCTGCTCGAAACAAAACTGACCGACGAGCAGCGCGAATACGCCGAGGCCACCCGCAACAGTGCCGACGCTCTCCTGACCATCATCAACGACATCCTCGACTTTTCAAAAATCGAGTCGGGCAAAATCGAGCTCGAACAGCACCCTTTCGAACTCCATTCCTGCATCGAGGAAACTCTCGACCTCCTTGCTCCAAAAGCCGCCGAAAAAAAACTGAACCTGGCTTATTTCGTTGACGATTCCGTTCCCCTCATCCTCGTGAACGACGTTACGCGCCTGCGGCAGGTGCTCATGAACCTGGCGGGCAACGCCGTCAAGTTCACGCAGGAAGGCGAGGTCCTGCTCGAAGTAAAAGCCTCCTCCCAAAACCCGGCTTCGAGCCCCAGGACATCCCGCATCGATACCGAGTTTCTCAAAAAGCAGGACCTCTGGCGCCTTCACTTCTCCGTCAAAGACACCGGCATTGGCATTCCCATTGAGAAACAAGGCAGGCTCTTCAGATCGTTCGAGCAGGTGGATGCTTCCACCACACGCAATTTCGGCGGCACAGGTCTCGGTCTCGCCATCTCCCGCCGCCTGGTGGATCTCATGGGCGGGGATATCTGGGTGGAAAGCGACGCCGGCAAAGGCGCCACGTTCCACTTCACCATCGTCACCAAAGCCCAGACCGACACCCCGCCCGCGCCATGGCAAAGTCCCCAGCCCCGGCTCCGCGACAAATGCGTTCTGGCTATCATCCCCAACGCCAGCAACCAGCGCATCCTCCGCCACCGCCTCGCCCAATGGGGCGTCACGCTCGCATGCGCCCCGAGCGTTACCGAAGCAAGGCGCATCTCGTGGCCCCGCACAAACATGGATTGCTGCATCATCGACGGCGATCTGGCCGATGCCGAAACCGCCGCATTTATCGAATCGGTGAAACGCCGCCAAGGCAGCCCAATGCCCGCCGTGCTCCTCTCATCCACTCGCTCCAGGCCCGATGATTTCCCGACCGCCGCGGATGAACTGCCGCTCATCCTCAAACCCATCCGCCCTTCGCAGCTCCTCGATGCCCTCTGCCGCGCTTTCAGCGTCAAGTCCGTCCACGAAAAAAAGGCCGAGCCCGCTCACTCCCTCGACAGCCGCCTTGCAGAACGCATCCCTCTGCGCGTGCTCCTGGCCGATGACAACCCCATCAACCAGAAGGTTGGCCAAAGCGTTCTGCACAAACTCGGCTACAACATCGAGCTGGCCAGCAACGGTATCGAGGTCATCCAGACCCTCGAAGTCAAACCCTTCGACCTCCTGTTTCTGGATGTGCAAATGCCCGAAATGGACGGCCTCGAAACTTCCCGACAAATCTGCAAGAACTGGCCCCGGGAACAGCGGCCCATCATCATTGCCATGACTGGCAACGCCTTCAGCAGTGACCGCGACAAGTGCCTCGCTGCCGGAATGGACGACTACATCTGCAAACCCATCCGCGTCGCTGACATCCAAAACGCAATCCAGCGCTGGGGTCGCGAACGCATGGAACACAACCACTCCACCCGGCCCGGTCGCCAGGAACCTTCACCCGCAGAAGACCTCATTGACTACACCATCCTGGACGAAATGGCGGAAATGCCCTCCTCCGACGGCTCATCCATGATCGAGGAGCTCCTCGATCTCTTCTTCGAAGGTGTGCCCGCAAGAATCGCCGAAATCCGCGCCGCAGCCTCAGACTCCTCCCGACTCTCGTTTCGGGCCCACGCGCTCAAAAGCATGAGCCTGCACCTCGGCGCGAAACGGCTCACCGCCATAGCCGAAAAACTGGAAGAGGCCGGCAGAAACGGAAAACTCGATTCAGTGCCCGGTTTGTTGCGGGATCTCGAGGCCGTCTATGCCAGAACTCGCGTCAAGCTCTCCGCATACCGCCAGACAGTCTTGGCCCGGGGACCAAAACCCCGCTAAATACCATCACGGCTCCACTTGCCGCATCTGACGTGTTTTGGCGGCCTTCTGACTTCGCCCGCCCCGGCCATGCCGTTTCAGAAACGATCCGGGCAAAACTTGACTTGCGCCCTCGGGGAATCTAGCTTTGAGCACACTTGGTCGGTGGCTATAGCTCAATGGCAGAGCCCCAGATTGTGGTTCTGGTTGTTGCGGGTTCAAATCCCGTTAGCCACCCCATACCCCCCAACCGACAAGCCCAAAAGGATTTCAGACCTTCCCCACAGCACGGGTGGTTTTTATCGCCACGACTGTCAGGAACAGCCAGGCCGGCTCACAGCATCTTTCCAGTTCCTTCCTATGGAGATGCCAGGTCGCTCACGGGCACACCGTTGACCATTCCTTCAGTCAGTTCTTCCCAGCCGAGCAATGTGGCGCTTCCTGAAGAAGAGACCCTGTAAACGCCAACCTTGATCATGCCGACCCGCGGCGCCAGGATGTAGGCCTCAGCCGATAATGCTGCCGTTTGGCCGTTATATGTGGCTGTGGCTTTCGCGGTAACCTTTCGGCAATCCAGGTAGGTGCCGGCCGGTACGGTTACAGTTCCCGCAGGAGCCACTGTCGTCGTTACTTTCACGGGCACTCTCTGGCCTGAAACAGAGACGTAGCTGCTGGTGGTACGGGAACCGCCATTGATTATCTGCGATGCCGTGAGTTCGACCACCGGCGGACTAAAGCTGAAATTCATCCAGCCTTGCTCTCCCCCGGTCAGTAACAACTCGGAACGATCATACGAGTATTCGTAATCAGACGTGACATCCCCCTCCGAAGTGTTCAGTTCCATTTCGTAGCCGTCCCAGCCATCGCCATAGAAATAAACGCTCGCCTGGCCAATCGGGCCCGAAAAGGTTTTGTAGTCGCCGCTGTGCATTGGCCAGTAGGTGTAAACCACATCATGGTAATAGGTAATGGCGACGTGGCTTGTGACGGAGCAGTTGCCCGCCGGATCCACCGCGTAAACGCTCAGAATGTTCGGCCCGGGACGCATTTGTGAGTTGAAAGTCCACTGGCTGGTTCCGGCCGCCTGTATCCAATCCTCATCATTGAGCCTGCAGAGCACAGCCTCCACACGGTTATTGTCCCGGCAGGAACCCTCGGCGGAAAGCAGGGAGGTCGTGAATCTCGCCCCGGGCGCCGGGCTGCGGACCACAACGGATGGCTTCTGCACATCCACAAAACTGGCTTTCAGAACCAGGTTGGATGCCATCGTGAAATAAAGAGTGGCGCTATTGGTGAGCCAGTGGTCCTGGCCATCCCTCCACCCGTCGAATCTGAATCCGGCTGCGGGGGTGGCCTTCATGTAGTATCTCTTGCCAATCTCAAGGAGTTTTCCATTGTAATTCGGGACCACGGTGCCGCCAGGCGACACCTCCACGCTCGCAGGCAAGTAAACCACGTAATTGAAACGCACCCGATTCGTGGCGGAACGATTGCCAAAGGCATCCAGGGCAAATGCCTGCAGCGTGTTGCTGCCCGGAGCAATCGAAAGCGCGATGTTCCAGTTCGTTAAGCCGGACGGCTGCGTCCAATCGCCGTCGTTCAACCGGACCCAAACGGAAGCAAGGTGTTTATCCGATGCCCTTCCCGTGGCGGTGATCACCGCGTTGGTCAACCGCCTGCCAACGGAAGGATAGGTAATGACCGCGATCGGGGCCACGGAATCAGCAAGGACATGAATAACGTTTGTCGTGACGTTCGCCTTTCCGTCAGAAGCAGTGATTTTAAGCGTGTTCAGGCCCTGAATCAACGTCACCGGCCTGCTCCAGTTTGCCACCTCACTCGCGGCCGCCGTGTCGCCCGAGGCCCGCACACCATTCACCCTGACCCACGCAATGCCGCTACCCCCCTGCCCGGCATCTGAGGCGGTGCCCGAAAGAACGATGCTTCTGGATGACACCATTTCATTGTCCGCGTGACTGGTGACTTCGAGCAACGGGGGCCATCGCTCGGCCCCCAGCGCAAGCACCGCCGCCCGGCTCCTGGCCGTTCCGTTGTCGTCGGTCACGATCACACTGTAGTTCCCCGCATCCGCGGCACTGATGCTGGCGAACGCCAGGGTATCCCCACTCTCTCCGGGCAACTCCTGTCCGTTCTTGTGCCATTGGTAGCGCAAGGTGCCCGCGCCTTCGGCCACAACATGGAAGGTTGCGGGCGCGCCCGCCGGAGCGGTAATGTCCTGTGGCTGGGTAAGGATTCGGGGCGGAGTGACCACAATGTACCTCGCCAGGTCCAGCCGATCCTCCCCATCGTCGGGCACGTTCCGGTGTTTGACCGGGCCAATGCCGCGCACCCACCATTCCTCCTGCGAATCGGTTCTCCCACCTCTGACAAACGTGAACTTGAGATGCAGGCTATCCCTGAACATTCCTGCAGGCACCGTTACGGAGCCCCACTCGAGGATTGTGACGATGGCGGATACCGTGCCTGCATAGACTCCGTGACTGTATAGATCCCGCGTTGATCTGATCGTTTGCCCGACCTTCACCGTCGAGCCCAACAGCAGCCCGCGATCAACTCTGAGGCTTTCATCATCATCATCGTCCTCGTCGTCGTCGCCCCAGAAAAGAACCTGTTGATCTTCCACGCTGTAGAAGTCGTCCCATGTGTCGAAAGGACCCTGCCCGCCGGGCACACCATAGCCCTTGGTGATGCAGACGAGGTTTGTCACATACGCCCGCGGCGCAGAACGCCCCGTGTAGGAAGTAACGGGGCGTTGCAAATCGGCGATGATTTCCGTTCGAATGGCGGGCGAGCCATCGTAATCCGTGCCCTCAAACTCCCACCAGTTGCCCGCAACCATGGGATAAAAATAATCCGCCAGCGCAATGGAGGCCGGGGCGGGCTCAATTTCGAGAACGGCCACCAGGCTGGTCGCCAGTCCGTACCGGTTCGATGCAACCAGGTAATAATCCCCGGCATCCCCAAGGTTCAGCGCGGCGATGTTCAGATTCGTGCTTGTCACTCCAGAGATCCGGCTGCTGCTCGAAAGCTTCAAGTCATCTTTCCACCATTGGTAGCGCATGGGCGTGGCGCCTTCGACTCGTGCCGAAAGCCTGACCTTTCCGCCCAGGGCGGCGACTTTTGATTCCGGCTGCTGCGTGATGTACGGCCACTGGGCCGGACCAATCGCCGAAGCTGTTTTTGCGATGAAGGAGGCCGCAAGAATCGCGGTCATCAACAAGGGTCGTGTTGCCATAATGGGGTTTTTTCGATGCAAATTTAATAGTGCAAAATGACTCGTGGTACGTCAGGGATTGTTGTCAGGCGGTATTCTACAACAGACGCCTTCTCATAAGCAACACAAATGATCACACAAATGATCGATCTTTAGAAAACTCAGCAGGCGCAGGCGGTTGCAGACGTCCTAGCCCAATGCCATCCCCCCTTCCAAACCACCCAAACCTGCTCCCTGCCTTCTCCCGAAGCTCCACAAGGGTGCCTGGGCGTGTGTATTCCCGTCATTATCCGGTTGATTCCGCTGAAACTTGCCTGAAACTGACAGGGGTATCTTATGAATCGACGTCATTTCCTGGCTGGCATCGCAACGGGCGGCAGCGCTCTCGCCCTCGCAACCATCCCGAGCAACGCAACAGCCGCCTCCGAACCCGAAAAAGCACAAGCCCGCATGCCCATTAAACTGGGCATCGCCACCTACTCATACTGGCACTTCAAAACGGAAAAGGTGCCCATCGAGACGGTCATCGACAAAGCTGCCTGCATCGGCGTCGAGGGAGTGGATATCCTGCATCGGCAGATGGACATCGGGGAAAAAGAACCGCTCACGCCGGCACATCGAAGCTACTTGCGGCAATTGAAACGGCACGCCTTTCGAAGCGGCATTGACCTGGTCTGCCTTTCCATCCACCAGAACTTTGTGCAGCCCGATCCCGCCGATAGACAAATGCACGTGGATCACACTCTCAAATGCATCGAGATGGCCTCTGAAATGGGAATCCCGTGCATCCGCTTGAACTCGGGAAGGTGGAACACCATTAGGGATTTCGACGCATTAATGAAAGCCAAAGGCATCGAACCCGTATCCCCGGGGCATACCGAAGACGAGGGATTTGCCTGGTGCATCGAGTCCATCGAAAAGTGCCTCCCGAAAGCGGAGCAATGCGGCGTTATGCTTGCGCTCGAAAACCATTGGGGACTAAGCCGGACACCCGAAGGCCAGTTGCGCATCCTCAAGGCCATCCCTTCCCCATGGCTGGGGGCATTGATGGATACCGGGAACTTCCTCGAGCAGCCTTACGATAAACTCTCGCAGATCGCCCCCAAAACTGTGTACGTCCAGGCCAAAACCTACACCGGCGGCGGCGAGTGGTACACGCTGAACCTCGATTACAAACGAATCGCCCGCATCCTCCGCGAGGCTGGTTATACCGGTTATGTCTCCCTCGAGTTCGAGTGCAAGGCGGACCCCGACAAAGCCGTGCCCGAAAGTATTCGCATGCTCAGAAAGGCATTCGCATGACGCATCCGCAACCCTCCCTCAATAAAAGGCAAATGAAACGCCGCACATTCCTGAAACCTCTCGGCCTGGCGACAGCTCTGCCAACCCTCAGCCCCTCGCTGCGCGCCCTCGCCGCCGAT
>ERZ1645192.2342-NODE-2342-length-15680-cov-12.771904_pt1 | contig 15680 bp, 15 predicted proteins | sample MGYA00575354_ERZ1645192 | MGnify/ENA primary metagenome ERZ1645192 (study PRJEB40844, sample SAMN11349763) | freshwater sediment metagenome | isolation source: river sediment | host: Sediment | place: India: Faizupur Khadar , New Delhi | collected 2017-02-21 ... | reverse complement strand
ACGAGCAGCTCGCCCATCACCCCGTCCGCGAAGATCTCCACCTCGAACAGCCCCTTCTGGGTCTCGACCATGGCGACGATGTCGCCGCGCCGCACCCGCTGTCCCGGCACCACCAGCCACTCGACCAGCTTGCCGGTCTCCATGTCCGCGCCCAGGCTGGGCATGCGAAATTCACCCATTGTGCACCATCCTCCGTGCTGTCGCGACAATGCCGTCCACGCCCGGCAGGGCCGCCTGTTCCATGTGTCGGGCGTAGGGGATGGGCACCTCCGCGGTGCACAGCCGTTCCACCGGCAGGTCCAGCTCGTAGAAGGCCCGCTCCATGATGCGGGCCGCGATCTCGGCGGACAGGCTGCCGCTGCGCCAGCCCTCGTCCACGATGAGCACCCGGTGGGTGCGCGCCACGGACGAAAGGATGGGCGCATCGTCCAGGGGCCGCAGGGTGCGCAGGTCGATCACCTCGCAGTCGATGCCCTCCAGGGCGAGCACACCCGCCGCCTCCAGACACTTGTACAGGCTGGCGCTGTAGGTGACAAGGGTCAGGTCGCTGCCCGGCCGGCGGACGCGGGCCGTGTCGATCTCCACCGGGCCGGCGTCAGCAGCCAGTTCGCCCTCCATGTTGTAGAGCGTGTTGTTCTCGCAGATGAGTACCGGGTCCGGGTCCGCGAGCGCGGTCCAGAGCATGCCCCGGGCGTCCTCCACCGTGGCCGGGGCGAGCACCCGCAGGCCCGGGATATGCGCGAACCAGCCCTCGAACGAGTGGGCGTGCTGGGCGGCCAGCTGCTTGCCCGCGCCGGTGGCCATGCGGATAACGAGCGGCACGTTGCACTGGCCGCCGGACATGTGCAGCAGGGTGGCCGCGGTGTTGACGATCTGGTCGAGCGCCAGCAGGCAGAAGTTGACCGTCATCACCTCGACGATGGGCCGCATGCCGCCCAGCGCCGCGCCGATGCCCGCGCCGACGAAGCCGGACTCGCACAGGGGCGTGTCGCGGATGCGCTCCGGCCCGAATTCGTCCAGGAGCCCCTTGCTCACCGCGTAGCAGCCGCCGTAGTGGCCCACGTCCTCGCCCATGAGAAACACCCGGCTGTCGCGCTGCAGGGCCTCGCGGATCGCCTCTTTCACCGCCTCGCGGTAGGTGATCGTACGTTTGCCTTTCGTGCTGTTCATGGCGCCCTCCGTTCACTGACCACAAAACGGGTGAGTTCCTCCACCGGTTCCCAGGTGCCGGCCTCGGCAAAGGCCACCGCCGCCTCGACCTCGGCCGCGACTTCGCGCTCGAGCGCGACCCGGCCGGTCTCGTCCAGGAGCCCGGCCTCGGTCATGCGGCCGGCGAGCAGCTCGATGGGGTCGCGCTCGCGCCACCGGGCCACCTCGTCTTTCGTGCGGTAGAGTTCGCTGTCGAACATGGAGTGCGGCCGGAACCGGTAGGTGCGGCATTCGAGCAGGAAGGGGCCCGCTCCGGCGCGGATGCGGTCCACCGCCCCCCGGGTCGCCGCTTCCACGGCCTGCACGTCCATGCCGTCCACCGCGGCCGCGGCCATGTTGTAGGCCGCGCCCTTGGCGGCGATGTCCTGGCTGGCCTGGGTGTAGCGCAGGGCCGTGCCCATGGCGTAGAGGTTGTTCTCGCAGACGAACAAGACCGGCAGCTGCCAGAGCGCGGCCAGATTGAGCGCTTCGTGGAAGTCGCCCTCGGCCACCGCGCCGTCGCCGAAGAAGCAGGCGGTCACGCCCGCCCGCGCCTGCATGCGGTCGGCCAGGGCCAAGCCCACGGCCAGCGGCAGGCCGCCGGCAACGATGGCGTTGCCGCCGTAGAAGCGCCGGTCCGCGTCGAACAGGTGCATGGACCCGCCCCGGCCGCGGCAGCAGCCCTCCACCTTGCCGTACATCTCGGCCATGATCGCCCCGGCGCTCATGCCGCGGGCGAGCGCCTGGCCGTGCTCGCGGTAGGTGGCCACCACCGCGTCTTCGGCGGTGAGCGCCGCCATCACGCCCACGGCCACCGCCTCCTCGCCGATGTACAGGTGGAGAAAGCCGCGGATCTTCTCCGCGGTGTAGAGTTCCGCCGACTTCTCCTCGAAGCGGCGGATGAGCAGCATCTGCCTGAGCTGAAGGACCAGGTGGTCCCGGTTTTCCGGTGTCATGTGGGTTCGCTCCCTTCCAGGGTGGAGGTGTCGCCGATGGGCAAGCCCAGTTCCCGGGCCTTGAGCAGGCGGCGCATGATCTTGCCGCTGCGGGTTTTGGGCAGGTTGTCGATGAAGTCGATCTCGCGCGGGGCCACGGCCGAGCCGAGCCGGGTGCGGCCGAAGCCGATCAGCTCCTGGCGGAGCGTTTCGCCGGCCTCGTGGCCCGGTTTGAGCACGACAAAGGCCTTGACCAGCTCGCCGATCATGGCGTCCGGCTTGCCGATCACCCCGGCCTCGGCCACGGCCGGGTGTTCCATGAGGCTGCTTTCCACCTCGAACGGGCCGACCATGTGGCCCGCGGTCTTGATGATGTCGTCGGCCCGGCCCACGAACCAGTAGTAGCCGTCCGCGTCGCGCCGGGCCAGGTCGCCGGTCAGGTACCAGGGCGGGATGAAGCATTTCTGATAGCGCGCCTCGTCGTGCAGGTAGGCGCGGAACATGGACGGCCAGCCGCTTTTCAGAGCCAGCTCGCCCTGGACCTCGTCCCCCTCGACCCGCACCGAGCCGTCCGCCAGCCGGGTGACGATGGCCGCCTCGATGCCCGGCAGGGGCAGCCCCATGGAGCCGGGGCGGATGTCCAGGGCCGCGTAGTTGGCGATCATGATGCCGCCGGTCTCGGTCTGCCACCAGTTGTCGTGGATGGGCAGGCCGAGCACCCGCTCGCCCCAGACCACGGCCTCCGGGTTGAGCGGCTCGCCCACGCTGTGCACGAGCCGCAGCGCGGACAGATCGAAACGCTTGCGCTGCTCCTCGGGCGCGCGCATGAGCATGCGGATGGCCGTGGGCGCGGTGTACCAGACCGTGACCCGCTGGTCCTGGAGGATCCGGTACCAGCGTTCGGCGTCGAAATCCGCCTCGTCGACGATGGTGGTCACCCCGTGCACCAGCGGCGCGATGATGCCGTAGCTGGTGCCGGTCACCCAGCCCGGGTCGGCGGTGCACCAGAAGACGTCCTCCGGGTGCAGGTCGAGCACGTACCGGCCGGTGAGGAAATGGGTGAGCACGGCCTGGTGCACGTGCAGCGCGCCCTTGGGCAGGCCGGTGGTGCCGCTGGTGAAGTGGAGGATGGCCGGATCCTCGGGGTCGGTGGGCGGGATGGCGAACTCGGGCGCGGCCGCGGCCATGAGACGGGGCAGCGAGCGCACGCGCTCGTTCACGTGGGTATCCGCGTCCACCAGGAGGATGTGATCCAGTTCGGGCAGTGTGTCGATCAGCGCCTTGATCTTGCGGTCGTACTGACGGGTGGTGGTCACGAGTACGCGTGCGTTGCCGCGCCCCAGCCGCTGGCTGATGGGTTCCGGGCCGAAGGCCGCGAACAGCGGGCAGAACACGGCCCGACATTTCAGCGCGCCGAAGAACACCGCGTACAGCTCCAGGCTGCGGCCGGCCAGCCAGAACACCCGTTCGCCCGGGAGCAGGCCCAGGGAGTGGAGCAGGTTGGCGAAGCGGCTGCTCTCTTCCTTGAGGGCCGTGTAGGTGAGATCATGGACCGTGTCGTCCCGGCCGAGCAGCCGCACCGCCACGCGGTGGGCGAGCGGGCCGGCGGCGTGGCGGTCCACCGCCTCGTGGGCGATGTTCAGGCCACCGCCGGCCAGGCCGGCCAGTTCGGTTCGCACCGCGTCCCAGGAAAACCCGGCGCAGGTGGCCGGGTAATCGACCAGGTTGGGCCGCACCGCCAGGGTGGCCACGTCTTTGCGCACAGGGGGAAACTGCATGGTCGCCTCCGGGAAAGGGTCAGCACGCCGGCCGCACGGCCGGGTGCGGGGCGAAACAGTGCCAAAGGCAGAGTACCGGAGGTTCAATTTCCAGCCAATGCAGGATTTTATGCTACATTCCGGGTAGAAAAAATATCCATCATGAACCCGGCCCGCACAGCCCGGCCGGGCGGAAAAGACTTTGCAACCCGGCCGGTTCATGGCAGAGTGGACCCTGACCCGTCGGCGGAACCGTTGTGCCGGCGCGTTTTCCCCTTGCTTTCCGTTGTCCCCGACCACGGAGGTACCCCATGGGCGCAGCCCGCATCATCGACAGCCACATCCACTGCGGCGTGCAGCACTCGGACCTGCCGTTCGCCGAGATCGCCCCCCTGCTCCGCGAGGCCGGCATCACCGATTGCTGCCTGTTCGCGCCGGTGGAGGACATCTACGACCGCGACGACTTCCATTTCCAGGACAACACCCACTGGCAGCAGGCCCGGCGGGCGGCCAACCGCTACCTGCTCGACCTGGCCGAGGCGGGCGAGGCCATCTTTCCCTACCTGTTCGTGTGGAACGATTTCGCCATCGAGGAACTGCGCCGCCCCTACCGGGGCATCAAGTGGCACCGCCACAGCTACGAGCCCATCTACCACTACGACGACCCGCGCTGCGGCCGCATGCTCGCCGAGATCACCCGGCGGCGGTTGCCGGTGGTGCTCGAGGAGAGCTTTGACAACACCCTCCGCTTTGTCGAGCGCCTCGCCCCGGAGGCGGTGATCATCATCCCCCACCTGGGCGGATTGAACGGCGGCTACCAGGCCCTGGACCGGGCCGGCGTGTGGCAGCGGGACAACGTCTACGCCGACACCGCGCTCGCCTCGCCGCAGGAGATGCGCCATTTCCTCGAACACTACGGCCCGCACAAGCTGCTCTTCGGCAGCGACTACCCGTTCGGCCTGCCGGCCGGCGAGCTGCGCAAGATAGAGCGGCTCGACCTGGACCCGGCGGATTTCGAGCAGGTGGTGGCCGGCACCGTGCTCGGCCTGCTCGGCGCGGTCCTCGACCCGGACTGACGCGACCTTTCCCTTCCCGCCCCTCAAGGCGCAGTGACCAGGAGACAGCACATGACCTACAGCACCCTCATCGTCGAGACCGGCGAAAACTTCGTCGGCACCATCACCCTCAACCGGCCGGACCAGCTGAACACCTTCACCACGCCGCTGGCCATCGACCTGCAGCAGGCGCTCCTGGCCATGGACGCGGACCCGAAGGTGCGCGCAGTGCTCGTCCGAGGTGCGGGCAAGGCCTTCTGCGCCGGCATCGACGTGAACGAGCTGGAAGGCAAAACCGCCATGGAGTACCGCGAGTGGATCGAGCGCATGGAACTGCCGCTGGTGACCATCTCGCGCATGAACAAGCCGGTGATCGCCCAGGTGCACGGCGTGGCCGCGGCCAACGGCATGGGGTTGGTGGCGGCCTGCGACCTGGCCATCGTCTCCGTGGACACCCGCATGGGCCTGACCGCCATCAACGTGGGTCTCAACTGTGTCGGCCCGATCCTGCCGGTGGCCCGCTGCGTGGGCCGGAAAAAGGCGCTGGAACTGCTCCTCTACGGTGAACTGGTCAAGGCGGACGAGGCCCTGGCCTTGGGGTTGGTCAACCGGGTGGTCGAGCGTGAGGCCCTGGAGGCCGAGGCCATGGCCTGGGCCGAGAAGCTGGCAGCCAAGAGCCCGATCGCGGTGCAGATCGCCAAGCGCGGCTTCTACGCCTCCGAGGACATGGATTATCACCGCCAGTTCGACCTGATGAACGAGGCCTTTGCCCGGCTCTGCACCACCAGCGACGCCAGGGAGGGTGTCAGGGCCTTCTTCGAGAAACGGCCGCCGGTCTGGGAAGAACGCTGACCCGTTGCCTGTCGCGGCCGGCAGCGGGCGGTTCACCCGATCCGCTGCCGGCGCTTTTTCCTCCGCCTCGCGCGGATTCCCCCCTGCCTGGATCTGTTATGGATTTTACCCTCGATGCCGTTGAAGTGCGGGCGCTCGGCTGCCTGATGGAAAAGGAACTGTCCACCCCGGAATACTGCCCGCTGTCGCTCAACGGGCTGGTCAATGCCTGCAACCAGAAGACCAACCGCCAGCCGGTGCTCGCCCTGGACGCGGACGCGGTGGGCGCGGCCCTGCGCTCGCTCAAGGACCGGCAGCTGGTGGTGCAGAGCGACGCCAGCCGCGTGCCCAAGTTCTGGCAGGCCCTGAGCAAGCAGTACCGCCTGATCGACCGGGAGACCGCCCTGCTCTGCCTGCTCATGCTGCGCGGGCCGCAGACCGCGGCCGAACTGCGCGCCCGCGGCGAGACGCTCTGTGCCTTCGAATCGCCGGAGCAGGCGGCCGAGGCCCTGGACAACCTGGCCACCACCGGGCTGATCGTGCAGATGGAGCGCCAGCCGGGCCAGAAGGAGCCGCGCTACACCCACCTGCTCGGCGGCGAGGCGGCGGCGGACGAACCGGTCGCGGCCGTGTCAGCGCCGGTGGTATCCGGCCCGTCGCTGCCCCGGCGCATCGAGGAGCTGGAAGCGACCGTGGCCGAACTGCAGGAGGAACTCCGCCTGCTGCGCCAGGAGTTTGTCGCCTTCCGCTCCCATTTTGCCTGAACCGCGGCCGCTGCCACCCCATCCATCCCTTTTCCCCGGCATCAGCACCATGGAACAGCCCTGCCTGCGCCCCATCGGCGTGCTCCACGGCGACATCGAAACCATCGAGGACGCCCCGAAAAACTTTTCCATCTCGGACCGGGTCGGCACCCTGGAGATCTTCCCCGAATACCTGGACGGCCTGGACGGCATCGAGGCCGGCCAGACCATCGTGGTCCTCTTCTGGCTGGACCGCGCCAGCCGCGACGTGCTCAAGGTCTATCCGCGCGGCGACCGGTCCCGCGGCCTGCGCGGGGTGTTCGCCACCCGCAGCCCGGTGCGGCCCAACCCCATCGCCATCTCCCACCTGGAGGTGCTGGGCGTGCACGACAACCGCATCGAGGTGCGCGGCCTGGACATCCTCGACGGCACCCCGGTGATCGATATCAAGAAAGAGCTTGGTCCGGATCAGGACCGAACTGCAGGAAATTGAGAGGAAAAGCTGAGAAAAAAAACGAGGTCTACTTGTGGTAGCGGTGGCCGGCCCGGATGGTGCAGGCGCGGTAGAGCTGTTCGAGCAGGACGAGCCGGGTCAGCTCGTGGGTGAAGGTCAGGCGGGAGAGCGACAGAACCAGGTCGGCGCGGGCGAGCACCGAGCGGTGCAGGCCGAGATGGCCGCCGATGAGGAAGCAGACGGTGTGCGCGCCCCGGTCCTCCCAGCCCGTGAGCAGGGATGCCAGTTCCTCCGAGTCCGGGGTGCGGCCGGCCGGGTCCAGCGCCACCACCAGGCTGGCAGCGGCGGTCTGCTCGAGCAGGAGCGCGGCGTCGTTGGCCTTGACCACCTCGTCCGGCTCCTTGCGGCTGTGCCGCTCTTTCAGCACCGGCAGCTCCACCTGGGCGAAGCGGCCGAGCCGGCCGGCGTAGTCGCGCACGCCGGCGTCCAGGTACGCCTCGCGCGTCCGCCCGAGCAGCGGGATGACGAATTTCATTCGCCCAGGCGGCCGTCCGCGGACCGGTCGAGCAGGAGGCGGAGGATGCGGCAAAACTCGGCGTAGTCGATGTCCGTGCGGATGCCCGGGCAGGACTCGCTGATCGTGCGGTAGTTGTTCTCGTCGTCGAGCATGCTCGGGTGCAGCGGCCACTGCCGGCAGCGCCAGGGCCGCCCCTCGTGCACGGTGCAGCCGACCGTGTCGTCGTAGAAGATGCAGTGGCCGTCCCGCACCTGCATCTGCACCACCGAACCGGTGATCCGCCAGTAGCGCCGGGCCACCTCGTCCCGGCTCAGGCCGAGGGCGCGGACCATCCGCTCCTGGTCGCGCTCGTCAAGGGACACGGTGGTCTCGCCGTGGCAGCAGAAGCCGCAGCGGGCGCAGGTGAAGATATCCGCCTTTGCAGGGTGGGTCATGGTCGAATTCCAGGGCAAAAAAAAAGCGCCGGTCCGCATCTGCTGACCGGCGTTTTTTGTGCCGAAGGGGTTGACGGCTCTCAGGCGTAGCCGATGGTGTCGCCGAAGGTGGCGATGTCAATGCCGAAGGTGCGGGCCGCCCGGGCCCATTTTTCCTCGTCCGGGGTACGGAAGAGCACGTCCAGGTCCGCGGGCACGGTCAGCCAGCTGTTGTCGATCAGTTCGCCCTCGAGCTGACCCGCGCCCCAGCCGGCATAGCCGAGCATGAACAGGAACTCTCTCGGCCCCTGGCCCTGGGAGATGTCCTCGAGCAGGCGGGCGTCCCGGCTGACGTAGATCCCCGGGGTCACCTCGATGGCGTAGCGGTCTTCCTCCCGGCTGGTGAACAGGATGAAGCCCGACTCCATCTCCACCGGTCCGCCCATGTACACCGGCGGCAGGGGCCCCTCGGGGATGGCCAGGTTGGCGCCGTGGAACACGTCGAACAGGGTGAGTTCCGGGTTGGGGTTGTTGATCACCAGTCCCATGGCCCCTTCGTCGTTGTGGGCGCAGAGGTAGATCACCTGGCGCTGAAACCTGGGGTCAGGCATCTGCGGGGTGGAGATGAGAAAATTGCCTGCCAGGCTTTCCATGGTCGTCCCTGTGTGTGCTGTCAGCCGCCCGGCTTGGGGCTTGCCGCTTTCGTTTGCTTTCAGTACATTGTAAGCAACTGCCGACCTGCTGACAACCGCTTTCAAGGAAAACAGGAACCCCCATGAGTGATCAATCACCGCTGCGCTGCCAGTCGGAAAACCTGAAAAAAGCCCTGCGCTGGGTGGCCGACACCCTGCGCGACCACCCGGAAAAACAACGGCCCGCCGTGCTGCGCGAGGCCCAGCTGCGCTACGACCTCACCCCCCTGGAGTGCGAATTCCTCGAAAGGGGCCACTGCTGAAACCGCCCTGCCCGCCGGCCGGACCTCCAGGTTCAGGCCGGCGTCGCCCCCTCCCCTGCCCCGTCCCCGGATGTTTTCTCCGCCCCGTTCGCCGGCTGCCTGCGCGGCAGGCGGATGACCACGGTGGTGCCCTGGCCTGACTCGCTTTCGATCTCGATGGTGCCGTGGTGATCGGCAACGATCTTCTGCGAGATGGCCAGGCCGAGACCGCTGCCGCCCGGCTTGGTGGTGAAGTAGGGGAAGAACACCTGGGCCTGCAGTTCCGGGGCGATGCCGCGGCCGGTGTCGGTGACCCGCACCTCCACCCCGTCAGCGTCCGCCTCGGCCGCGACCTCCAGCCGGCCGCCCTCCTCCATGGCCTGCAGGCCGTTCAGGAGCACGTTCATGAGCACCTGCTGCAGCCGGTCCGCATCGCCCTCCACCGCGGGCAGGTCAGGGGCGAGCTGCACCCTGGTGACCACGCCGCTGTCCGCGGCCTCGGTGCGCACCAGTTCCAGCGTGCGCTGCAGCAGCGCGCCCAGGTCCACCGGCTCGAGCCGCAGCGGCGCCGGCCGGGTGAAGCTGAGCATCTCGGTGATGGTCCGGTTCATCCGCTCGGTTTCCTGGATGAGCAGGTCCGCGGTGTCGCGTTCGCGGCTGTGCTCCGGAAACTTGTGCTTCAAAAGCAGGGCCAGTCCCTTGATCGAACTGAGCGGGTTGCGCACCTCGTGGGCCACGCCGCCGGCCATGCGGCCCACCGCGGCCAGCCGCTCGCTCTCGCGCATGCGCTGCTCGAGCGAACGGATCTCGGTCACATCGGAGAGGAGCAGCACCTTGCCCCGGTACTGCTGCTCGCTGTCGGTGATGGGCAGCAGGTGGCAGCGCAGCTCGCACCGCCGCGCGCCGAACATCAGGCGCAGGCTGCTGTCCCGGTCCGGCCCGCTCCCCTGGCCGAGGCCGTTATCCGCGAACAGGGCGGCCAGCGGCGCGGGCAGCACCTCCGCCGGTCTGCGGCCGGTGGCCCTGGTGCGGGTGATGCCGGTGAGTTCGCTGACCGCCTCGTTCCAGGTGGCGATGCGGCCCTGGGCGTCGGTGGCGATCACGCCGATGGGCAGCCGGGCGATGAGCAGGGAGGTGTAGGCCTGCATGTCCTCGATGGTCTTCTGCGAGACCCGGTAGCCCTGCACCGCGGACAGGCTCAGCCAGCCGCCCAGGCCGACGAGCAGCATGGCCAGGGAAAGCAGGACGATCTGCAGCTGCAGCCGGCCCAGGGTCTGGTCGAATTCGGCCATGTCCAGGCCGGCGACCACGTAGTGGCGGTCGCCCGGCCGGCCGCTGTCGGCAAAAAAGCGCAGCATGGGCCGCCGCTCGTTGTGGCGGTGCATCATGAAGCCCGGACCATCGCCGGGCTCGCCCGGTCGTTCCCCCAGGGAGCGCGGCGGCATGGCCCCGGGCCTGATCGGGAAGAACTGGCGCACCGCCTCGAACACCCGGCCGTAGTCCGCGGTCTGGTGGATGACCCAGGCCATTGGTACCGGCTCGCTGCGCGGTTCGGCCTGGGCCTCGGGCAGGTTCACGTTCAGGGTGCTGCCCACCCGGCCGTGGTCGCTGTGGGCGATCACCGTGCCCTTGGCGTCGATCAGGGCCAGGAAGCGCAGTTCCGGATCCTCGCTCAGGTGGTCGATGACCCGCTGGACGTGGACGTTCCACTCGTCGTTGTTCCAGAAATCCTTGCGCAGGTCGTTGAAATAGGCGGCCCGCGACCCGGAATGGAGCACCTGCATGAGCGTGGCCGCCTTCTGCAGCATGGCGCTGGTCATCAGCCGCTTTTCCAGGCGGAAGTTGTGGAAGGCAAAGGTGACCACGATGATCACCAGGAGGCCGGCGGCCGCGGCCAAAAGCCACGGGGAGGTGAAGAAAAAAGCGGGTCGGGCGAATCGTTTGAGCACGGTGTTCATGCCCTCCCTTTGCAAGGATCACTCCAGCCGCGAGCGGACCGCAACCCGCGGCCGGGCGCGGCCGCTTCGCCCGGCGGGCCCGCATCTGGGTAAAAACTACCCAGGCTGGCGGGCCGGCCTGGGTAATAGGGTGACAGTTGCCCCCCGTTGGAGACGGACAAACAGCCCGGGGCACGCCAGTTGGAAAAATTGCACAAGAAAATCATGATGTTACGATTATAAAAATTTCTGGCACGGTCTTCGCTAGAAAGAAGGCACAGGCATCGCCATTCCAGGCCACAACGGCCATCAGAACTCTTCGTCACAGGAGCACAGACCATGGAACTGACTACCAGCACCAAGAAGATCGCGCTCGCCGCCATTCTCACCAGCGGTATCGCCCTGGCCATCTCCCAGTCGGCCATCGCCCAGAACCAACCGGCCGCCAAGGCGCCGGCCAAGGGACCCGGCTATCGCCAGCTGGACCCGGCCATGGTCAAGGCCCATGACAAATTCCTGGCCGAGACCGTGGAGTTGCGCAAGCAGGTGACCGAGAAGCAGGCGGTGATGCGCGCCATCATGCAGGCGGACACGCCTGACACCACCCAGGCCGGGCAGGTTGCCGGCGAACTGTTCGAACTGCGTGAGAAACTGCGCGCCAAGGCCCAGGAGGCCGGCCTGCCCTTCCCGATGATGGGTATGGGTATGGGTATGGGTCCGGGCTGCGGTTTTGGTGACGGTCCCGGGGACGGCTGGGGCCGGGGTGACGGCATGGGGCCGCACCGCAACTGGCGCTGAGCACCTCCCCGCTGTTCAGACTGACCACGCCCTCCTGCGTCCCGGCGGTTTCCCTCCCTCCTTGCCGTCGGGGCGCTTTTTCTCCCAGTGCCCCGGCGGATTCTCTCCTTGCCGCCGGGGCGCTTTTTTTTGCCCTTCCCGTCCCGCGCCCCTCACATCATGTTTTCCGGATCCACATCCACGTGCATGGTCACGGCCTGAGCGAACAGCCGGCCGCGTTCCGCCTGCAGGCGCTCACAGAGTGCGTGCAGTTCCTGGTACGACCCGCTCTTCAACAGCAGCTGCCAGCGGCTGCGGTCCTTGATCCGGGCCAGCGGCGCCGGTGACGGGCCGAGGATCTCGATACGGCTGCGCTCGCCCGCGGCGGCGCGGAGAAAGGCGGCGGTGCGCTGCGCCGCCTCCTGCACCTGCTCCTCGCGCACGCCGCTGAAGCGGAGGTTCACCAGCCGGGAAAAAGGCGGGTAACCCAGCGGTCGGCGGACCGCGATCTCCGCCGCGAAAAAGGCGGCATAATCGTGCTGTTCGGCCAGGCGCACGGCGTAGTGGTGCGGCTGGTGGGTCTGCACGATCACCCGGCCCGGATGCTCGCCCCGCCCCGCCCGGCCGGTCACCTGGGCAAGCAGCGAGAAGGTCCGTTCCGCGGCCTTGTAGTCGGGCATGCCCAGGCCGGAGTCGGCCCAGACCACCCCGACCAGGGTGATGTGCGGGAAATGCAGCCCCTTGGCGATCATCTGGGTGCCGATCAAAATGTCGATCTCCCGGTCGCGAACCGCCTTGAGGATAGCCAGGTAGTGGCGCCGGTTGGCCGAGGTGTCGCTGTCCAGGCGGGCCACCCGGGCCTCGGGGAACAGTTGCAGGACCTCCTCCTCGATCCGCTCCGAGCCGATGCCGAAGCCGCTCACCCGGGTCGAGCCGCAGGCCGGGCAGAGGACGTCCGGGTGGCGGGTGTAGCCGCAGTAGTGACAGAGCAGGGTGCGGCGGCTGCGGTGCAGGGTCAGGGACACCTGGCAGTGGCGGCACTGAAGGATGTGGCCGCAGTCGCGGCAGAGCATGAACGAGGAGAAACCGCGGCGGTTGACGAACAACAGGCTCTGCTGCCGTGCCTCCAGGGTGGCGCGCAGGGCCGTGATGAGCCGGTCGGAAAAGGTCAGGTCCGGGCGGGAGCGCTCGCACCGGGCCAGGTCGACGATCTCCACCGCGGGCAGGGGCTGGGCCTCCACCCGCTTGTGCATGGTCAACAGGGTGTACTTGCCCTCCCGGGCGTGGTGATAGCTGACCACCGAGGGCGTGGCCGAGCCGAGCAGCACCGGGCAGCCCGCCTGGCGGGCGCGCAACACCGCCAGGTCGCGGCCGTGGTAGCGCAGGCCGTCGTCCTGCTTGTAGGCGGGCTCGTGTTCCTCGTCGACGATGATCAGGCCCACCTGTTCCAGCGGTGCGAACACCGCGGAACGGGCGCCGAGCACCACCCGGGCCTGGCCACTCAGCACCCGCTGCCACTGGTCGAGCCGCTCGCCGTCACCCAGACCGCTGTGCAACACAGCCAGGAGATCGCCGAAACGGCTGTGGAAATGGGCCTCGAGCTGGGCGGCCAGGGCGATCTCGGGCACGAGCGCGAGCGCGGTTTGCCCCTGGTCGAGGCAGTGGCGCACCGCCTGCAGGTAGACCTCGGTCTTGCCGCAGCCGGTCACCCCGTGGAGCAGCAAGGGGGCAAAGTTCCGGGCTGCGATGGCCGGCCGGAGCACGGCCAGCACCTGCTCCTGCTCACCGGTCAAACGCTCGGGTGCGGGGCACCAGGCGGGCGGTGCGCCGAAGGGGTCGCGGTGGACCCGTTCCAGGTGTTCGACCAGCAACCCGCGGTCGAGCAGGCGCCGCAGCGGCGGCAGGTAGCCCGCATACCGGTCGCCCAGCCGGGCCCGGTCCACCGGTCGGAGGCCGCCCTGCCGGTACAGCTCGAAAAAGAGCGTCAGGACCCGCTGTTCCGAGGCCCGCAGCCGTTCGCCGCCCCGCTCCAGCAGGGTGGCGACCGGGTCAGGGTGTGATGCGGCGGGCAGGTCCGGCCCGGGCACGAGTACCGGCCGGGTCCGGGCGCGGGCGCCGGAGGTGCGCAATACCTCGTCCACCTGCACCAGCCCCTGGTGCTCGAGCCGCTGCACCAGGGCGCGATGGGCAGGGTCGCGCCACAAGCGCTGCACCGTGGCCGGCTCGAGACTGCCGCTGTCTGCAAGCTGTTCCAGCCAGGGCGCCTGCCCCCCCTCGGCCGCGATCCACGCCGGGGTCAGGGTGGTGCGGCCGGCCGCGGTGAGCACGACCCGCCGGCCGCTCCTGGAACCGGGCGCGGACGGCAGCGCGGTGCGGATCACCTCGCCGATGGGATGCAGGTAGTAGCGGGCGATCCAGCGGTAGAAGGGCACGAGGTCCGCCGGGAAGAACGGAGACGCGGTGAGCACGTCGGCGATCGGCCGGACCGTGAACCCGGGCCGGTCTGAGTCCGCCGGCGCGGCCGGGCCGAGCACGTAGCCGGTGACCTTGCGGCGGCCGAGCGGCACGAGCACGACCGTGCCCGGGGCCAGGGGATCGTCCCGGTCCTTGGGCTGGCCGTAGGTGAGGGTTCCGGGCAGCGGCGCGTCGACCGCGATCTCGTACAGGGTCGGCACGCCGCTGTGTTCCGGGGGGATCAGGGACGGGGAGCGGCCAGCACCGTTTCCAGGTACTCGCGGAAGGGCGCGCCCAGGCTGTTGTGGCGCAGGGCGAAATCGACGATGGCCTTGAGGTAGCCGAGCTTGTCGCCGGCGTCGTAGCGTTTGCCCACGAACTCGTAGGCATACATGCCCTGCTTGTTGGACAGGGCGAGCAGGGCGTCGGTGAGCTGGATCTCGCCGCCGTGGCCCGGGGTGGTCTTCTCGAGCAGGTCGAAGATCTCGGGCGTGAGCAGGTAGCGGCCGATGATCGCCAGGTTGGAATTGCTGGTGCCGGGCGCGGGCTTCTCCACCATCCGGTCGACCTTAAAGGTGCGCTCGTGCTCGGTGGGCGCGCCCTCGACAATGCCGTACTGGTGGGTCTGGTCCATGGGCACCTGCTGGATGGCGACGATGGACTCGCCCACCTGGTTGTACAGGTCGATCATCTGCTTGCAGCAGGCCACCTTGCTCATCACCAGGTCATCGCCGAGCAGCACCATGAAGGGCTCGTCGCCGATCACGTTGCGGGCCATCCAGATGGCGTGGCCCAGGCCGAGCGGCTCTTTCTGGCGCACCGAGATGACGTCGATGAGGTTGGAGATGTTGTTCAGCTCCTCGCGCAGTTGCTCTTTCTTGCGGTCCTTGAGCACCGTGTCGAGCTGGAAGTCGTAGTCGAAATGGTTCTCGATGGCCGACTTGCCGGCGCTGGTGACCAGGACGATCTGCTCGATGCCCGAGGCCACCGCCTCCTCGACGATGTACTGGATGGTGGGCCGGTCGACGATGGTGAGCATCTCCTTGGGAATGGCCTTGGTGGCCGGCAAAAACCGCGTGCCCAGCCCGGCCACCGGGATGACGGCCTTTCTGATCGCTTTCATGGTGTGTTCTCCGTTTGGCTATTTCAGGTGTGATGGCCACAAAATTCAGGTATACAGGCCACAACGACGACAAACCGCGCCAGTATACCCCGAACGCTCCCCCATCCTCAAGAAAGATTCCGTAATTTCATGCACCTTTCCTATCCCGCCGCCCTGCCGGTGAGCGAGCGGCGCGACGATATCGTTGCCGCCATCCGCGAGCATGCGGTGCTCATCGTCATCGGCGACACCGGCAGCGGCAAGACCACCCAGCTGCCCAAGATGTGCCTCGAGGCCGGCCGCGGCACGGCCGGCATGATCGGCTGCACCCAGCCCCGGCGCATCGCCGCCCTGGCCGTGGCCGACCGGCTGGCCGAGGAGATCGGCGCCCCGAACCGGGTCGGCGCCAAGATCCGCTTCCATGACCAGACCACCGCCGACACCCTGGTCAAGTTCATGACCGACGGCGTGCTCCTGGCCGAAACCCGTCAGGATCCGCGGCTCGAACGCTACGACACCCTCATCGTGGACGAGGCCCACGAGCGCAGCCTGAACATCGATTTCCTGCTCGGCTACCTGAAAA
>ERZ1645192.2340-NODE-2340-length-15684-cov-6.005311_pt1 | contig 15684 bp, 12 predicted proteins | sample MGYA00575354_ERZ1645192 | MGnify/ENA primary metagenome ERZ1645192 (study PRJEB40844, sample SAMN11349763) | freshwater sediment metagenome | isolation source: river sediment | host: Sediment | place: India: Faizupur Khadar , New Delhi | collected 2017-02-21 ... | reverse complement strand
GATGATTTGATTAAAGAAGTCGGTACTGCCCTAGCAAAAGAATGTCTTGACCAAGGCGTTGATATTCTTTTAGGTCCAGGTTTAAATATAAAACGCCATCCATTATGTGGCCGTAACTTTGAATATTTTAGTGAAGACCCCTATCTTTCCGGCCGTCTTAGTACGGCTTTAGTTGAAGCCATTCAAGCGCAAGGAGTGGGGGCGTGTGTTAAGCATTTTGCCGTCAATAATCAAGAAACCAAACGGCTTTTTATGAATGCGATTGTCGACGAAAGGGCGCTTCATGAAATCTATTTACGTGGGTTTGAAATGGTAATTAAGCAAGCAAAACCATGGGCTGTGATGTGTAGTTACAATCAAGTCAATGGTCTCCATGCGAGTCGCAACTATTTTCTATTAAAAGAAATGTTAAGAAATCGTTATGGCTTTAGTGGTCTTGTTATGAGTGACTGGGGGGCAGTCGTTGATTTAGCCGATAGTATCAAAGCGGGGCTTAATCTAGAAATGCCAGGAGGCGCTTATTCCCCAAGAAAGATTAGCAAAGAATTAAGTCGAGCCGGAATTAAAGAAAACGAAATCAATGAGGCAATTAAGCCTTTACTTAAATTAATGGTCGATAAACGTGATCGACATGTGACAACTTCCCATGATATTCATTATGGAGACCACCATAATTTAGCGGTAAAAGTCGCGACTGAAGCTGCGGTTTTATTAAAGAATGATGAAAAGTTTTTACCATTAAAAGTTAAGAAAAATATCGCAGTCATAGGAAACTTTGCTCTTAATCCGCGTTATCAAGGCAGTGGCTCAAGTCGGATTAACCCTCGCCTATTAGAAGGGTTACATCAGGCACTGACGAATCATCAAATTGATTTTGAATACGCGGATGGTTATGGCAAAAATGAAACGGAGATTGATTCGAATAAAATCGAAGAAGCTGTTCAAGTAGCCAAGGATAAGGATGTCGTCATTTTAATGGTCGGTCTACCCGATGAATATGAGATGGAAGGACTCGACCGTAGTCATTTAAATTTACCAGATAGTCATAATCGCTTAATTGAAGAAATCGCTAAAGTGAATAAAAACATAGTCATTGTTCTTTCAAGTGGGAGCCCGGTCTTAATGCCTTGGCTTAAGGATGTGAAAGCCTTGCTTCATATGCACCTAGCGGGACAAGGAAGTGGTGAAGCCATCTATCAACTCGTTTATGGTCTTGTGAATCCAAGCGGAAAACTCGCCGAAACATACCCCTTAAAATTAGAAGATGTTCCGAGTCATAAATACTTTGGTAACCGTGTCAATATTGAGTATCGTGAATCGATTTATGTCGGCTATCGTTATTATTTAAAGGCCGAGAAGCCCGTATTGTTCCCCTTTGGATTTGGGCTCAGCTATACGACTTTTTCCTATAAAGATGTTGAACTATCTCATCCGAGTTTTGATGATAATGAATCGATTACCGTCAAAGTCACAATTAAAAATAGTGGCAAAGTCGCAGGAGCAGAGGTGGTTCAACTTTATGTAGGTCCAAGAAAAACGCTCTCCTTCCAAGCCCCACAAAACTTACGTAACTTTAAAAAAGTATTTCTTAACCCCGGTGAGGAGCAGAGTGTTGAATTCACCCTCACAAAAGACGATTTCGCTCTCTTTGATGTCGAGAGTCAATCGTATCGGGTTGAAAATGGTTCCTATAAACTCTTTATTGGCAGTTCCTCCCAAGACATTCGTTTGACGCGGATGATTAAAATTGATTCAGAGTTTGAATTAAAAGATCAAAGTGAAGACTTACCTTCTTATTATCATCTCGGCCAAGGTGATTTTGAAGTGACATTTAATGAATTTAATCAGCTCTATGGCAAAAAGATTAAGCATTTTTACGCTCCGACAAAACGGCCCTTTAATAGTGCTAACACCTTAAACGATACCAAGGGAACGGCGATCGGTCGCTTTATCATCAAAAAAATAAGTGGGATGATTAAAGATATGGCCGGGGGTGATCCACTAACTGAACAAGTGATGGTGACCTCGTTTCTAGATGCACCGATTCGCTCGTATTCAGCCTTCTCTGGCGGGGCAATCAGCAAACGACAAATAAGAGGAATTGTTAACATCCTTAACTTACGATTGATCAGTGGTTTGTTCCGTCTAATCCCGACCCCAAAACAAGCAAAACTCTTAAAAAGTAAAGATAAGGCCAAGAAAATGGGCAGTGTGCCGAAGGTCGAATAGTCGCAATTTATTAGGATGATTATGTTATAATCAATCAGTATGGAAGAAGAAATATTAACGCCCAATCCAAGCCCAACAAAAAAGCCCAAAAAGAAGAATAAAGGACGTCGTTATGCGATCAACTTAATTCTTATTTTACTCGTGACCATTGGGTATACGACCTATTCATTATGGGGTAGCCTGAATGAAGTTATGCAAGCGATTAGTAGTCCAACGGCGGACTATGCTTACTTAATTGTGATTCTTGCCCTTATCTTGGGTTATTACTTCCTTGATGGGTTAATTCTTTTCTTTTTTGCCCGTCTTTATACGACAACCTATAAATTGCATCGCGGCTTTGCCAACGCTTTTATTGGTCAATTTTATGCGAGTATCACCCCAAGTGGGAGTGGCAGACAATTTGCTCAAGTTGCCACCTATCATAAACAAGGGGTCAACTATTCTGCTGGTGCCTCAATCATGGTCATGCACTATATTCTTTATCAAGTTGTGCTCATCTTCTTTGGGTTATTATCGATCATTATTAACATTGATATCTTCGTTAATGCCGCCCCGTTAAGTGTATTTGACATGAGTATGCCGCTTTGGCTCTTTGCGCTCATTGGCTTTTTAGTCAGTGGTGGCATTATCGTCTTTATGTTACTCGTTTCCTTATCGAAGAAACTTCATACCTTCATGATTAACAAAGGGATTGATTTCTTAGCCAAGATCAAATTGATTCGTAATCCCAAAGAAACAAAAACAAAGTTTACGATTACGACCGAAAACTTCCGTATTGAGTTACGGCGTTTACAATCAAACATTCCAGCGACCGTTGCGATTATTTTGATGTTTATTGTCAAGTTCTTATTATTTTATTCAATTTCATATTTCGTTGGTGTCATGCTTGACCCGAGCCAAGCCAGCTTTCCGACCTATATTATGAGTTTGACCCGGACCAGCTTCTTACAAATGATTATTGGTATCATCCCTATTCCAGGAGGCGCAGGGATTACAGAATATTTATATGAAGTGTTATTCCTTCCTGTATTTGGTGATCCTATTTTAACTAAGGCGATTCAACTCGTGTGGCGGACCGTGACCTTCTATTCGGGCTTATTAGTGGGCGGATTTGTCGCTGCACTCTACCGTTCTTCGATGCAAGATCTTGTCGATGAAACTGGACAAGTCAAGACCTTCTCCGACTTACAAATGGAAACCTTTGCCGAACGTAAGATTTCGAGTGATACCGCTTATGAAACAAGTAAGTTATCGCTAAAAGAAATTCAACGGCGACTCACCAAAGATAAAGATATAAAGAAGAGAAAGAATAAAGAATAATTATGCGAATTGCGATTTTTAGTGATACCTATTCACCAGAAATTAATGGGGTGGCGACATCAACCTCCAACCTCCATACGATTTTAAATCGGATGGGTCATTTATGCATTACGGTGACGACCAATCCCTATTCAAAAGAAACCATCTTTGAAAATAATGTCATTCGCGTTCCAGGAGTCGAACTGAAGAAATTATACAATTACCGGATGGCGAGTATTTTTAATCCACAAGCGATGAAAATTCTCGACCGCTTTAACATTGAAGTCATCCATATTCAAACCGAAGCTGGGGTCGGGATTTTTGGTAAACTCTATTCGAAAATGCGCAAGATTCCCTATGTGTATACCTACCATACTATGTATGAAGATTACACTTATTACGCAACAAAAGGACGAATGGAACCCTTTGCCAAACGTGTCGTGCGTAATTATTCAAAATGGCAAGCAGAAGCCGCGAGTGAGTTTATTTCGCCAAGCGAAAAAACCAAAGAAGCACTTCGTGAATATGGTGTGGATCGTTATATCAATGTAATTCCCACAGGAATTGATTTTAGTCGCTTTAAAAAAGAATCGATTGATTTTGAGAAGATTATTCAATTCAAGCAAGAGCATGGCATTGACCAAACCTTTAACATTCTCTATGTCGGACGAGTGGCCAAAGAAAAAGGAATTGATGTTTTGTTACATGGCTATAAATTGTTTTTAGAACAAGAATCGAGTAAGTATGTTAAAACAAAATTCGTTATTGTCGGTGGTGGACCCGCGCTTCTTGAATTAGAAGAATTAGCGAGAACGTTAAAAATAGCCGACCACGTTTTATTTGTTGGCAAAGTCCCACCCGATCAAGTCGGTTTCTATTATCACTTAGGTGAAATCTTTGTGAGTGCGTCCGTGACCGAAACCCAAGGCTTGACTTTCATGGAAGCGATGGCCGCCCATAAATTACTTTTAGCCCGCTTTGATGAAAATCTTGTCGGTGTGATTAAAGATAAAGAAACAGGATACTTCTTTAAAGATGAACAAGATTTTGTTAAGAAACTATGCCACATTCTTTCAATGGATCCGAATCTTCGAGAAGTCATGGTCAATAAAGCCTATGCGTTATCACAAAAATACTCACTTGAAACGTTTGGTAAAAACGTTCTTAACGTTTACGAACGGGCGATTAGGAATAATTGGTAGATGAGAATTAGTAAGATCGAATTAAAAAAGTCCAATGTGATTTTGACCTTGGATGACGGGAATAAATTAGAATTCACGAGGGAAATCTTAGGTGAATTCTATCTCTACGTGAATAAAGAATTGAGTGAGGAGTTATTAACTCAGTTTCGACAATATAACGAAATGGCGATTCATTATGCCTATGTTTTACGCATTCTGAGTCGTCATCACTACACAGTGAGTGAAATTAGAAAGAAACTTTATCAACGCGTCGTCAGTCTTGAAACAAGTGAAAAAATCATTACTCGCCTAACAGAGCATCGTCTTTTAGATGATCAAAGTTATGCAAAAAACCTTACTGATTATTACCAAAAACAACACTATGGTCCGCATTATATAAACGAAAAGTTGAAGCAAAAAGGCATCAGCGACGACATCATCGACGCTGTAATTAACCAAGACGATATGATTCAAACCGAGTCCGCCAAACATTTAGCGAATAAACTCGTCGAAAAGCGGGGAAATCACTCAAAATCAGCACTACTCAATCAAATCTATAGTAAACTTACTAGGTGTGGTTATAGCCCCAGTGTTGCAAGCGAGGTCGTGAGTGGTCTCAAAGACACTCTCCAGTTTGATGAGCATGAATCTTTGCTAAAAGATTATCTGAAAGCTCGACAAATCCTTACGCGTAAATACGATGATGAAAAGAAAATTGACGATTTAGTCATCAAGAAATTAATGCAAAAAGGCTATCGTTATCCGCACATTAAAAAAGTCATAGAGGAGCAAAAATATGTATATCAATCAATTTAGTGAAGGCTTACGTATCAATGAAAATTTATTGGTCACGCAAGTCGTTAAAGGCATCAGTAATAATGGAATGGCCTATCTTACACTTGGATTTCAAGATAAGACTGGCCGAATCGATGGAAAAATTTGGGATGTGAACGAACACGATCAATCGCTATTTGAAACGGGTGTTGTCTTAAATGTCGTCGCGGATGTTCTTGATTATCGTGGAAGTCTACAATTAAAAGTCATTAGTATCCGCCCCTTAACGGTTGGACAATATAATCTCGAAGATTTAACGATTTCGTCAAAAATACCACTTGAAACATTAAAAGCTGAACTGGAATCAACGATTAATGAAATCAAAGATGAGAATATGCATCGACTCGTCGAAGAATTGATTCTTCGTCATTATGACAAGTTCATCATCTATCCTGCTGCCTCACGTAATCACCATGAATATGTGAGTGGTTTACTCGAACACACGCTTTCAATGGCTCGTCTTGCCAAAATGATTGCAGGTAATTATGAAGGCATTGATCTGGATTTATTACTCGGTGGCGTCTTACTTCATGATATTGGAAAAACAATTGAACTCAGTGGTCCGATTGCGACCAAATACACTGTGGCAGGAAAATTACTCGGGCATATCTCACTGATGAGTGCCGAAGTCCTCAAGGTCGCGGAAGAACTTAAAATCGAAGGTGAAACTCCCATCCTACTGACCCACATGGTCTTATCACACCATGGAAAAATGGAATTTGGTTCTCCGGTTGTTCCGATGATTAAAGAAGCGATTATTCTTAGTTTCGTTGATGATCTTGACGCCAAACTTAAAATGGTCGATAAGGCCTTAGATGAAATTAGTGAAGGTGAATTTAGTCAACGGCTCTGGGCATTAGATAATAACGTTCTCTACAAACCAATCAAACGATAGAAATGAAAATAGCTTCTTACGAAGCTATTTTTTTATAATCCTTTTTTGATTTCACTCGCCAAGACGGGGAGATTGAAGTCTGGATGACGACGATCGAGCATTTCAATTGAGAGTCCATCAGTCTTATCATAACGAGGAATGACATGCACGTGGAAATGGGGAATGACTTGACCCGCACTTGGATAGTTATTGATAAGAATATTGACGCCACGCGCTAAGAGTTGCTTCATTTGTGCCTGACCAATGCGTTGGGCGACATCCATGACACTATGCATCAGTTCTCGTGGTGTCGATAAACACGTTTCGTGATGGTTTTTTGGAATCACAAGTGTATGGCCTTTGGTCGTTTGATTGATATCAAGGAAGGCAATGACATCGAGATCCTCATAAATAATGTTCGCGGGAATCTCCTTATTAACTATCTTACAAAAAATACAATCTTTCATATTTATCACCTCACTTATTCTATCTCTATTATAAAACAAAAGGAGCCAAGAATGGCTCCTTAAATTTCCTTTAGTGTCTACGACTATTCTTCGTCGAAGAGATCAGGGAAGGTGGTGACGAAGAACTCTTTCACATCTTGATCGTGGAAGGTGATATCGAGTTGTTCGATATAGAATTGACGAGCAGTTGTGCTGGTGGAAGCAACTTCACCTAATTGACGAGCAACATTATTAATGATGTCTTCAATTTGTTCTGGAGTGCGACCAATTTCGCCATAGTAACGGGTGTTACTTTCGGTGAGTTTAGCAGTGTTAACGGCTTCTTCAATTTGCACGATATAGTAGGTTGAGTTTTCGTAGAAGAGGAAGTTACGGTTATCGTTCTTTTCATAACTTTGTGGGACTAAGTAATAGTCACCATGAATGTTACGGACGAAGGTGTTTCTCGTTGGGGAGATTTCTTGGTCAACGATACCAGCATTTGCGACGAGACCTAAGTCATCTTGGACAAAGTCCACGCCATTGGCGGTACCAATATTGAAGACACGGTTGCGAATGCCTTCTGGTAAATTGCTGAGTCCACCATTTTTGATGGCCCATTCGTTAATGATTAAGTCTTTTTTACGAAGATCGTTTGTTTTGATTTGAAGACCGACTTCTTTGGTGTATGAACCATTGTTGGTAAATTCACTTTCAATCGATTTATCGGTTTCTTTGACGTTATCTTTAATCTTGTTGTAGCGGCTTAAGATTTCACCATATAAGGTTTGATCTTGTGCGCCACCAATAAGACCAGCGGCCGTGAGAAGTGTCGTTTCTTCGACACCTAAGTCAGCGGGGACACCACGCCAGGCATTGGCAAGGATCTTAAGGTCTGAATTACCATTAGCGAGAATGTTATTTTCGATAAAGGTATTGACGAGATCACGAGCGGCTTCTGGGTAGGCTTTGCTGTCTTCGATGGCGACGTAGGTCACTTTTCTCGCGTAGTTACGACCAATGGTTGCTCCTTGTTCGTCTTTGACATACTTTTCAACGAGTAAGTCGCGATAAACTTGCGGAACGAATTTGTCGACTAAGTAATCGGCATAATAATCAATGTGGATTAATTTGAAGCTAGCGTCCGTGAAGTTGGTTTCATCAACGTTCGCGGTGAAGACGCCTTCATTATAGAATGAGAGCGTATCAATATCGGTCACTTTGACGTCATTTGCACCACTGACTAAATGGTAGTTTTGTTTGTAGACGGATTCGATGGCGTAGTGTTTTTCATTGAAGACACCACGGTATTCGTAGGTGCCACTTGAAACTTCTTGATAAAGTTTTTCTAGGGCACGTTCGTCCACTAATGCTTTGTCTTGGGCGTCTAGGGTGTCGTACTTACCAATTTTTGATTCAGCGACAACAAGGAGGACTTCATCAAGGATGGCTTCTTTGCTGGCGTCGGTTTTGGCGTACTTATCATAGATGACTTTGATGGCGTTGTTGATTTCGTGACTAGCACCATCAATCAAGACTTCGTCGTAGTTAGATGGTTTGGCAATAATGTCTCCACAACCGGCTAAGACGAGGGAGAGGGTTAATAATCCGGTTAATTTAGCAAATTTATTTGACATAGTAACACGCTCCTGTTGGATCAGTATAGGAAGAACTTGAACTGGCGTTATCGAAGTCAACCGCACATGCTTCAGCGACTAAACGATGGTCACGAAGATTGTTTTGATTGTCAATATAGTTCATGTATTCGACCCATTTGTTATTACGGGCGATCGCATCTGAGTTACGTGCGGACACATATTGTGCATCGATGTAAGCAAAGATAGCTTTTTCTAAGTCTTTGTCATGAATTTCGACATCAAGTTGGTCGTAGAGAAGGGTGAAGATGCGATCATCAATCCGTGAATCAAAGTTTTTGATTTGATTCTTGAGATAGTCTGCACGGCTCTTATACGAACTCGTATCTTGACGGAAGTAGTTAACGAAGGTGTCGGCTGCTAATGGATCATTGATATCAGGAATATCAATTGAGTAATAATCCGCTAAGCCAGTGGCATCAAGCGCACTGCGTTCGACTGTAATGAAGTGCACGCCTTCATAACCGCCGTTACTGCCTGCTCTAACCATGAGAACGACGTTGCCGCTTTCATCGGTTAAGACTTTTTTACCTAATTCTGGAACAAATTGGAACCCAGCATAGTTTGCGTAAACTGGATCTTCACCAACAACACCGATTTTTGTTGGGGTTACGACCGCAACGTTATGCATGTTGAAGTATTTGTTGAAATAAATGTTACGTGGGAAGTATTCTGTTTTACCATCATTGACTTCGTTACCAAGCGCATCTTTTTCTTTTTCGGCAACTTCAACTAATTTTTCAGCTGCTTCGAATGGAACTTCGGCTAAACCAACTTCGGTATCAAAGAATGTTTTGACATCACTTGGAATTCCGAGTTTATTGGTTGCATCTTTACCAGCAAAGATACCTTCGTAGGTATAAACACCAAGTTTGAATTCATTGACGAATTCGGTTTTGATGTCCATGATTTTTAAATCACCAAATTCTTTGGCACTGCCTTCGTCTTCACTGATTTCAAGGGCAAGCCGACCAAAGGTAACGTTTGCAGTCCGTTTAGCAAGGGCGCTCACAGCAGACCCTAATTTGGTTGCATCATCTTTTGTGATGGTTGCATCAGTGAATGTGTTACGACCCGCGCCAACCTTAATTAAGATGTGACGGACATGGTAGGGTAAACGTTCAGCTAAGTAACCAGCATAATCTTGGTCGCCACTAACAAGTGTATCCCAAGCATTTTCGATCCACGCGCCCGTGCCGCCATCAAAGAATTGATCCTTGAGTTCGGTTTGCATGTGGACATAGGCTTTCTTTTCTTCTAATTCTTTGAGTGTTTCAACACCTTCAGCGTTAAGAAGAGTTTCTAATTCTTTGTCATAAGAGCCACCATTACTGGCATTGCTCCGGGCTTTTTCTTTTGTGCTCTCAACATCTCTTTTTGCTTTGTTATAGATGTCATTGCGCTTAGTTGCTTGTGTTGGTTGTTCGAATAATTCACGAACAACGGTTTCATAGACTGCATCATAATAGCTCTTGAGTCCAGCAGGTGTCTTTAGATAATCATCTAACAGTTCGCTGCCAGCGATAGAAACAACTTGATCACCGATTGACATCGTGATAACATTGCCGTTTTTATCTTCAACAAGATTACTGCTACAACCAGTAACTAATGTTAACGCAGTTAAGGCCGCAATTGAGATAGTCGCTTTACGTCTTCTCATATTTTATGTTATACCTCCTAATAAATATGCTTACTTATTTTACATTTAATCCCATTCTTATTCAATAAGAATTGCGACAATTTTTTCAGATTTAGCCGATACACGTCATTTAATTCCTATTTTTGAAAAAAATAAGACAAAATAATCGTTTTGGTTGTTGATAGGTGGTCGATGTACTAAAATTATAGACGTTACTTGGAGGTATTATGGCAAAGTTAGTAATTAGTAATTTACACGTTAAAGTGGCGGATAAAATTATATTAAATGGTGTTAATTTGACGATCAATGATGGCGAAGTTGTCGCTCTTCTAGGCCCCAACGGCCATGGCAAGTCGACACTATTAAATGCGATTATGGGCAACCCAAATTATGTAGTGACCGAAGGATCAATTGAATTTGATGGAAAAAATGTCTTAGAAATGACAGTTGATCAACGCTCAAGAGCAGGTCTATTTCTTGGCATGCAAGCACCAAGCGAAGTGCCAGGTGTTATCAATGCCGATTTTATTCGTGCGGCCTTGAATGCGCGTACGGACAAACCAATCTCACCGATTAAATTATTTCGACTAATTGAAAAGGCAAGCAAGGAAATGCAAATGCCTCTTGATTTATCTAACCGTAATTTAAACGAGGGCTTTTCAGGTGGTGAAAAAAAGCGCAATGAAATTTTACAAATGAAACTACTTAAACCGAGTTTTGCCATGTTAGATGAAATTGATTCGGGTTTGGATGTTGATGGCATTAAGATTATTGCCGATCAAATCAACAATGAAAAAGCACCAACGAGAGCGTTTTTAATTATTTCTCACTATGCGCGTCTTTATGATTTAATTAATCCAACGCGAGCGATTGTGATGATTAACGGTCAAGTGGCCGTTGATAGTGATGTGAGCGTTATTCAACGAATTGATACGGAAGGTTATGAATGGCTCGCGCGAGAAAAAGGAATTCGGATTGAAAAAGAACAACCACGCATTTCTACTTTAGGAACATGTGCCGTTAAAGAAAGCATTTAATTATGACGACAACGTTTAAGACTTTATCCATCGATCGAATTGAGGGAAATCGCCTCATTTTTAGCGGTGCACAATTAAAACATGCCGTTATTGACGAGAAAAACTTTCCGAGTGACATCACTGAGGTTTTGCTCTCCTCCTTTCAACCGATCAATCTTATCATTCGTCCCTCAAGCTTTAATGGACAAATTAACTATATTATTGGCGAAAATACAACGGGTAAAATTATCCATTTATTCGATAATGATATTCATCACTTTGCACGGATTTATCGGCTTGAAGAAGGCGCGCAAATTGATTTCGCCACTCCTGACTTTGAACAAGCTGATCGTGATTTTAATCTGCAAATTGATTTAGTCGGCACGAACGCTAAAACAAATTGGTTTTTGTCGGCTTTGGTTGACAAGAAACATAGTAAGGTATACGACATATCCTTCTTGCACAAAAGCGGCCATACTTTTGCGGATATGCAAAATTATGGAGTAATCATTGATGACTCAAAATTATTTTTCAGTGGCACAAGTGCCATTTTTGAGAATATGAGTCGGGCGGAAACGCATCAAACGGCCAAAATCATTATTTTTGACGACAAAGCCATGGCGAAAGCCGATCCCATTTTAGCGATTCACCATAACGACGTGGCGGCTAGTCACGCGGCAACAGTTGGTAAAGTGAATAGCGACCACTTGTTCTATATGCAATCGCGTGGTATTAGCGAACTGGATACAAAACGACTCATTACTAAAGGGTATCTTGAACCGGTCATTAAATTCATCGATGATGCGGTTGTCGCCGATCAACTAAGTCGCAAGCTTGAGGAGGCATTATAATGATTGATTATCAAAAAGTACTTAGAGATTTTCCGATGCTACAACGGCAAGTAAATGGTCAGAGACTCGTCTTTCTCGATAGTGCTTCAACCACTTTTAAACCTCGACAAGTGGTCGATGGTGTTGTTGAATATCTTACTAAATGCACGTCAAATAGCCATCGAGGCGATTATCAAACGGCTTTTGAGGTCGACATCAGAGTCGATGAAACTAGAAAAACAGTTGCTGATTTCATCAATGCCGAGAAAGATGAAATTGTCTTTACGAGTGGCACGAGTATGTCAATAAATTTAGTGGCATATGGCTATGGAATTAAACACCTTACAGCGGATGATGAAATCCTAATTACCCAGGCAGAACATGCTTCAAATGTCCTTCCTTGGTTTAAAGTAAGCGAACATACAGGCGCACAAGTCAATTATATTCCACTTGATGAAGAAGGTCGTTTGACGCCAGAAAATCTTAGAAAAGTCATCTCACATAAAACAAAAATTGTCGCAGTCGCACATGTCACCAACGTGATGGGTTTTCTAATTGACTTAAAAGAAATTAGTCGAATTGCTCATGAATTTGGTGCCTTAATCATCGTTGATGGTGCGCAATCAGTCCCGCACTTTAAAACGGATGTGAAAGATTTTGACATTGATTTTCTCTCCTTTAGTGCTCATAAAATGTTAGGGCCAACTGGTGTCGGTGTTCTCTATGGAAAATACCATTTATTAGAGAAGATGGATCCACTGATGATGGGTGGCGGCATGAGTGCTCGGTTTGATATGTGTGGCGATGTTGATTTAATGTTACCCCCTGTTAAATTTGAAGCTGGAACTCTTAATCTTGAGGGTATTTTTGGGTTAAAGAACGCCATCGAGTACTTGAATGAAATTGGGATGGAAAACATTGTTAAACATGAAGTTGAACTTCGTGCATATGCGATTAAGAAATTGAAAGAGCTCGACAATGTCATTGTCTATAACGAAAAAGCGGAAGCGGGAATCATCACGCTTAATATTAAGAACGTGTTTGCTCAAGATGCGGCAACCTATTTTAATTCAAAGGGAATCGCAGTCAGGAGTGGCCAACACTGTGCGAGAATACTGACTGATTTTCTTAAGACACATGCGACTATTCGGATGAGTATGTATTTTTACAATACGAAAGATGATGTTGATGCCTTTGTTGATGCCTGTAAAAAGGGAGGAGATTTCTTAGATGCCTACTTTGATTGATCCCGCACTCATGCGTCAAATTATCATGAGTCATTACGAAAAACCTCGCAATAAACGAGTGGTTGATGACCCTCGTTACCTTTCGATACGCATGAATAGTGATAGTTGCATCGATGACATTACGATTTATTTACTCATCGAAAATGAGGTCGTGACCGATTGTGCCTGGAATGGTGTCGGATGTACCATTTCAAGTGCGTCTACCTCAGTCATGAGTGAATTACTCATAGGAAAATCGCTTGGACAAGCGCTCTATGTTATTAAGCAGTATGAATTAATGCTAGACGAAAAACCATTTGATGACGAAGTGCTGGATGAAGCCATCGTCTTTATTAATACCTCAAAACAACCTTCGAGATTGAAATGTGCTTCGATTGGGTGGCGAGGAGCGAAAACGTTAATCAACCGCAAAGGAGATAATCCCAAATAATGGAAGATATAAAATTTGAGAAGTATAAATACGGATTCCAAGATCGACAAATCTCTCATGTTCAAACCGGCATCGGTTTAAATGAAGAAGTCGTTCGTCGCATTAGCCAACTTAAAGGTGAGCCTGAATGGATGCTAGATTTTCGGCTCAAGTCCTTTAAAGCTTTCCAAGAGAGCAAGGCCCCAAGTTTTGGTCCTGATTTAAGTGTGGTTAAATTTGATAGCTATACCTATTTTAATCGGGTAACAGATAATGAAGTCAAAGACTGGAATGAGGTTCCAGCCGAAATTAAAAATACGTTCCAAAAACTCGGTATTCCTGAAGCTGAGCAAAAATACTTAGCTGGAGCTGCTGCCCAATATGATAGTGAAGTTGTTTATCACAATATGTTGGATGAAGTGCTCGAAAAAGGCGTTATCTTTTTATCAACTGATGAAGCCCTAAAACAACATCCTGAGTTATTTAAACAATATTTCAACACCGTTGTTCCGTACGAAGACAATCGCTTCACGGCATTAAATGGCGCGGTTTGGAGTGGTGGTTCATTTATTTATGTACCTAAAGGCGTGAAATTAGAAAAGCCACTTCAATCGTATTTCCGAATTAACTATGTGAAAATGGGCCAATTCGAACGGACTTTAATTATTGTCGATGAAGGGGCGGATGTAAACTATGTCGAAGGGTGCACGGCACCAATCTATAGTGAAGAATCACTTCACGCGGCGGTTGTTGAAATTATCGTTCACAAGAATGCAAAATGTCGTTACACGACCATTCAAAACTGGTCCAATAATATCGTTAACTTAGTTACTAAACGAGCGTTAGTTCATTCGTATGGTCATATGGAATGGATTGATGGCAACATCGGTAGTTTAATTAATATGAAATATCCTTCTTGCATCTTGGCCGGTGAAGGCGCGAAAGGAACAACCATTTCAATTGCTGTTGCCGGTGAAGGTCAAATTCAAGATGCCGGCGCAAGAATGATTCACCTTGCTCCCAATACCTCTTCAACGATTATTTCTAAATCAATCGTTCATGGCGGTGGCACGGCAAACTATCGTGGCAAGGTTCGCCACACAAAACGAGCGTATAATTCGCAAACCCATGTGGAATGCGACACGTTATTATTGGATGATATTTCAAAGAGTGACACCATTCCGATTAACCAAATTGAAAACAATCAATCCTATATTGAACATGAAGCAACCGTGTCTAAAATTAGTGAAGATCAACTGTTTTATCTCATGAGCCGTGGCATCACTGAAGAAGATGCAACGCAAATGATCGTCATGGGCTTTATCGAACCATTTAGCCGTGAGTTGCCAATGGAATACGCCATAGAACTTAACCGTTTGATTAAACTCGATATGGAAGGTTCGGTTGGATAATGACCTACCAATATGATGTCATTGTCGTGGGTGGCGGACACGCAGGTGTCGAAGCCGCGCTTGCAAGTGCACACATGGGAGCAAAAACATTGCTCCTTACTTTAAACATAAAAAAAATAGCCAACATGCCTTGCAATCCAAGTATTGGTGGCTCGGCAAAAGGCATCGTTGTTCGTGAGATTGACGCTCTTGGTGGAATGATGGGAATTTTTGCTGATCATGAACCCTTGCAAGTTAAAATGTTAAATACTGGCAAAGGACCAGGCGTCCAATGTCTTCGTTTCCAAGCAGACAAAATCCGCTACCCAGAATATGTCCAAAGCATCATCTTGAATACAGAAAATTTGGAAGTGAGGGAAGGAATGGTGACCGCCATTCTTCATGATGATAAAACTGTATTCGGCATAAAACTTGGCACGGGTGAAGAAGTCTATAGCCGCGCTGTCGTTTTGACAACAGGGACTTATATGGAGTCGGCCGTTTTGGTGGGGCACAATATTAGAGAAGCGGGTCCAGATGGTGAAAAAGCCTCGAAAGGATTATCGCCATTTTTACGACAAATGGGGTTTGATTTATTTCGTCTCAAAACAGGAACACCCCAACGGATTAAGCG
>ERZ1645192.2339-NODE-2339-length-15684-cov-11.644187_pt1 | contig 15684 bp, 13 predicted proteins | sample MGYA00575354_ERZ1645192 | MGnify/ENA primary metagenome ERZ1645192 (study PRJEB40844, sample SAMN11349763) | freshwater sediment metagenome | isolation source: river sediment | host: Sediment | place: India: Faizupur Khadar , New Delhi | collected 2017-02-21 ... | reverse complement strand
GTAGTTCTGGTGGAGATGTGACTCTTGAGTCCAGCTACAACGATGCCCAAAAATCTTTCACAATCCATCTCACTGGCGTGGCGGCAAGTGATGAAGTAATCGTCCAGCTTTTCTTCGTGAAGTTGGAAGCCTACCAGACAACGCCCGTCACTCGTCTCCACCGCTTGATGCAGCATTTCCGCCTTTCGACCTTGGCGAAGAGTTTGTTTATGCAAAAACTGCCATTGTTACTGACAAATCCGGCTGTGATCTTCGAGATCTCCAACCATTTTACGAAGTCACAACTCCTGGCGATCTACGAAGCCATCCTGCCCACAAGCAACACGAAACCTTTAAGCGATGTTGATTCGGCTTTTGAATTGGTGATGGGAGAGATGCGGAAATTAATGAAATAACCAGGTAGTCTACTTTACCTGGTTATTTTCCTGGTCATCGGCAGGTTCAACATCCATAACCTCTTCCGGAGGATGGAGCATGCTCTTTTCCGCCTCGTCATATTTGACTGGCTGGTCCAGCATGGCTTCATTGAGGATTTTTCGCGGATAATTCCGCAATTCGTCCGTTGTCTGCACTACTTCCCGAAAAAGCCCATCTTTACTCAATTTTCGCAAGAAGGCGCCAAGCTCTCCCCCAAATTTCTTGATTCGGTCAGGACCAAGCACAATAAATGCCAGTGTGAAGATCAATAAGATCTCAGGCCAGCCGAGATTTAGGAATTCCATTTTTTGCCTTTTCAGGGAGACTTGGGCTCGTCTGAATCATTTTCTTCATCAGACTTTTTCTTTCCGTTCAGACCTTCTTTAAATGCCTTGATACCGGATCCCAATTCGCCGCCAATCTTCGAGATGCGACCAACGCCAAAGATCAATACCAGGACCACCAGGATCAGGATTATTTCAGGCCAACCTAAACTTCCCATATCACTCTACCTCCGGGCTTTCCGCTTCGCTGACATGCCTTGCTTTGTACGCCAGCGCTGAGAGCCCAATACTCATTAAATATAATACAAAAAGTGGCACCATAAAGATTACCATGTTTACAGGATCGCCTGTCGGGGTGATCACTGCCGCCATCACCGCAATCACAACCAGCGCAACCCGCCAACCCTTCGTCAGGAAACTCGGTTGAATGACTCCCACCCTCGTCAAAACAAAAACTAGCAGGGGCAACTCGAAACTCATCGCGATCCAGAAGATCAAGTTGGTCACGAACCCAAAATAAGAGCTAAGTCGCAGACTGGTATTCACATCAAGCAGACTGGTAAAGAATTTCATCGAAGCTGGAAGCATCACAATGAATGCAAAACTTCCGCCCGCCAGAAAAAGGATGGTGGCAAATGGGATGGCTACCAATAACCCGCGTTTCTCGCTCTTTTTCAGCCCCTTCCCTATAAATGAAAACAATTGGAAGAATATCCACGGCAGCGCAATGATCAGGCCGATAAGCAACGCGACGCGCATGAAGACGGACATCGACTCGGTTACTTCAATGACCTGCAGCTTCTCAACCCCACCAACAGGACCTGCGAGAAAATCAAGTACTGGCTTAACAAAAAATGCGCCAGCAATCACGCCGGCAAACAAACCTAAAATTGCTCGTAAGAGGACTTTTCGTAAATCCTCCAGGTGTTGGCTTAGCGGCATCTTCTCTGCGGAATTGTCTTCCATACTGGGATTATACATAACCACGACTGTTTTTGTCTTGATTAACCTATACTGAAGATTTTTCTTACATCCATCATGACTTTCTCATGACTGCCTGGTTGATCAAGGTCATAAATGGTCATATTTTGAAAGCGCTGTTCGAAATACTCGCGCAGTGAGGGTCTGAAGGTGGTTACCGCCAATTCAAACTTCCGTTCCTCTACGAAATCCAGGGCGCCTACCCAACCTTTTCCTTCCAGAACTTCCAAGGGACCGATCTCGTCACACATGAACACTTTGCATTCCTGTAAACTCTCAAGCTTGTGATTGATCCAATCAAAAGCATCCGGATGAATCTGCCACCTTCCAAACTTCAGTTGGCTATCTGAAGTAACTGAGCTTAGCAAAATGCGTTCCTCATCACTCTCAAGCCATTGAACTTTGATGGCCGTTTTCTCAGTTTTCTCAAATACCGCTGGAGAAATAAATCCACAACACGCAACGCCGGCCGAGCGTAATTCAGCGACCATTTTTTGGCAGGTGAGGGTTTTCCCACTACCACTTGTTCCACAAAGGCCAACAATCTTCGGCTTCAAAGTCATTCAGCAGAGGTTGCCAGTTGCTGGCAAGTTTCAACCAGCAATGCAGCGGCATTGATCAGGCCGCTTTCATCAATGTCAAAGCATGGGTGATGCAGAGCATGCCGCTTTTCGACGTCTTTCGGACCTGCACCCACAAAGAACAAAGCGCCAGGAATTCTTTGAAGGAACAGTGCCATATCTTCAGATGCCATCATTTTCAGATTCTTTTCGATCACAAAATCAGGATTGATCTTTTCAGCAGCAACCTGCGCAGCCTGGCAGACCGCCGGATTATTGACCAAAGGAGGAGCATTCACTCCGAGATTGACTTCGATTTGGCAATCAAATGCCTCCGCGATCCCTTCACAGATCCGTTTTGTCGAAGTTTCGATTTCCTGTTCCACTTCTTGAGTGAAATAACGCGGAGTGCCACTCATTGTGACAGAATCAGGAATGACATTGATGGTCGAACCGGCGTGTATTTGGGTGATCGAGTAAACGCCGCTCTCGAGTGGATCGATTTTTCTACTTACGATTGATTGCAGGGCAGTGATCAGATGCGCGCTTGCCAGGATAGGATCGACAGCTTTGTGGGGACGAGCGCTGTGTCCGCCAATCCCGTGCACCTTGATCTGCAGATCCTTGCTCCCAGCCATAACAGGACCTGCTGTTATTCCCAACCAACCCACTGGCTCTTCCGCCCAGAGATGCACTGCCAAAGCATAGTCAGGTTGGATGTAATCGAGCACGCCATCCGCGATCATCGCTGCCGCTCCCTGGCCGATCTCTTCGGCTGGTTGGAAAAGCAGAAAAAAGCTCCCGGACAATTCATCTTTAAATTCTGAAAGGATCTTTGCGACCGTCAACCCTATCGCAACATGGCCATCATGCCCGCAAGCATGCATCAATCCTGCCTTTGACGAGGCAAAATCAAGCCCGGTTTGTTCCTGGACTGCCAGCGCGTCCATGTCAAAACGCAGCAAAAAACGCGGACCTTTATTGGAAGCAGCCAAGGACGCAACCAGACCAGTTTTCCCAAAACCCCGCTTCACTTCAAATCCCATTTTTTCCAGTTCGGATACCGCATAATCAGACGTCTGTAATTCCTGGAAGGCAAGTTCGGGATTGCGGTGGATATACCGTCGATGCTGGCTCGCAGTTTCTTGAAGGGTTTGTGCAAACTGAAAGACGCTGGATTCGTTCACAGAATCATTCTCCTGAAAGATTCAACATAACGCATCTCTTCACCAAAACGGGTACGCCTTCTTGCTTCCATGTGTTCCAGGAACGCTTTCGGCTCACCTACTTGTGAGACATGCTCGAGCAAAGCTTTAAGCCGCAAGTGCCATTTTTGGGTCACATCCATTTCGAAGTTCGCTTCCACCGGCGAACTGAGCCAAAGTTCTTCAATGCGATGGGGCGGAAAGCCTTCGTCCAAAAGCTCAGGGAAAAAGGCAGGATTTTCTACCGCTGGAAAAATGGCATCAAGCGCAATTTGACCCGCGGCACGGTGGTCAGGATGATTGATCCTTCCCCGTTGATAGATCAACATGGGGTCAAAGGTGGCGACAATATTGGGGCGGGTTCTTCTGATCTCGCGCGCGACTTTTTTTCGCGCTTCAATATCAGGAACAAGGTAGCCATCCTGGTAATCGAGGTAATCGACTTTGCTTACGCCAAGGATGGCTGCAGCATTTTGCTGTTCCCGCACTCTGACATCTCCTAACAAAGCGGGATCAGGATACTCAGGGCTGACACCCCTTTGACCTTTTGTGAGCAGCAGGTAACTTACCTCATGCCCCTGCTCCGACCATGCGGCAATCGTCCCACCCAGAAAAAATTCCGGATCGTCCGGATGGGCGAGGATTACCATGATTTTCTTTGATCCTTCCCAATCTGGAAATATCATGTTGTATTATTCCTGTTTTGTTGGCTTTTCTGAGGATTGACTGCGATGAGGGCGTGATTTTCTCCTGTGCCCGGGTTGGCTTTTCCGCTGTTCCTGTGGTTGACCAGTTTCAACTTGCGGTCTTGGTCTTGATTGCTGCCTTGATTGTTGGCCACTATTCCGTTCCTGGTCTTGCCTCCTTGAGGATGCAGGTCTTTGCTCTCGGGTCGATCTCTGGTCGGATCGAGGTTCCTGACTACGTTGTTCACCACCTCGGCGCGATCTATCATCACGTCCTCCCTGTTTCCCCCGGGGTTTTTCTTCTCGCGGTTTGGGAGTTTCCAGGCGGACTACCTCAACATCTTCATCTTCTTCAGAGAATGAAAAATCCTTTACAACCACAGGGGCAACTTTTTCCTCGAGGATGCCAGTTTCGAGCTCGGTTCGGGTAAATTCCCTCGGTCCCTTTTCGGGCAGGTCGATCAGAACAGAATCTCTTAAGGGCATAACCTGCAGCACTTTACCCTCGCCCAGAGGCGTGTTCACCGACTTCTTTTTCTTGGGCAGCTTGGTGCGGGCTTCCTCGTACATTTCATGCTCATAAGCCAGGCAGCAGCGCAGCCGTCCGCAAATGCCCGTGATCTCCATTGGGGTCAGGGAAATGTCCTGTGACTTTGCCATTTTGATCGAGATTGAACTGAACTCGGTCAGGAACCTGGAACAGCAGCGTTTTTCAATCCCGCAGGATCCAATCCCTGAGAGCGATTTGGCTGCATCTCTGGGCCCAACCTGGCGCACTTCGATCCGGCAATCTTTAAACATATGTGAAACATCACGAATAAAGTTGCGAGGGTTAAAGTCCGTGGTCGTTTCGTAATTCAAATAGATGGTCAGTCTCGAGTAATCCAGACTGTATTCAGCGTCCACTGCTTTTATCCCTTCATGACCGGGATCACGCAGGTATTTTGCTACAGCCCCAACAACTTCTTGCTCTTTGGCTGTAATTTCCGCTTTTCTTTTCAGATCTTCTTCGTTGGCAATTCGTTCAATTGGCTGAACTTCAGTTGGATTCTCGGGTTGCGGGAGGTTTACGGTCGCCACCCTTCCAATCTGTTTTCCTCTGACTGTATTAACTACCACAAGGGTGTCTTTCTTCACTTCCAAACCTTCTGGAAGTAAGAAGCTATAAGTTTTGCCTATCGGCTTAAATTGAACACCAATGTAATTCGTTTCAGACATGATGGCGATTATATCATCCAAGGCTTTCACGCTCGTGCGCCTTTTTACTGGCTTCCGCTGCAACCATGCAGGCAATATCCCGCATCGCGACAGCGCTTGAATTTTTGACACCTTCGAGCACGACAGGGCTGCCAGTGTCTCCGCCTTGCCCAATTCCAGGATCGAGCGGAATCCTGCCGAGGAAGGTGGTGCCAGTACGAAAAGCCAAGTGCTCGCCGCCACCGGTGCCAAAAACTGACAGTTTCGAGCCATCCGGCAGGATCAAGTAGGACATGTTTTCGACAATCCCCAGGACTGGAACTTCCAATTTCTCGAACATCGCCACAGCCCGGGAAGCATCATCAATTGCGACCTGTTGTGGAGTAGTCACAATCACAGCGCCGGTCAAAGGCAGGGTTTGGCTTAATGAGAGTTGCACATCTCCCGTGCCAGGTGGCAGATCGACGACGAAGTAATCAAGTTCGCCCCAATCAAAATCCGTGATGAACTGCTGAATCGCGGAGTGAAGCATCGGTCCGCGCCAGATAAGGGGCTGACCGTTCTGCACCAGGAAACCAACTGACATTACCTTCATTCCAAGAACTTCAGCCACAGGGATCTTGCTTTCTCCTTCATTATCAGGCAGCCGATCGATTCCAAGCATCCGCGGAATGTTGGGACCGTAGATGTCCGCATCGAGCAGACCAACTTTTGCGCCATCTTGCGCTAAGGCGACAGCCAGGTTTACTGCAACTGTGCTCTTCCCCACGCCCCCTTTGCCGGAACCAACCGCGATGACATGTTTGAACTGATTTTTATCGATCGTGACCGGTTTTGGATGGTTTACGCGAGCGGACATATGAATGTTTACCGATTTGGCTTCGGTCATTCTCAACACCGCCTGGCGGGCATCATTTTCTATCTTTGATTTCAGCGGGCAACTGGGGGTTGTGAGTTCTATCGTAAAACTGACTTGCTCTTCTTCAATTTTCAAATCCTTGATCATTCCAAGGCTCACAAGATCCTTATTTAAATCCGGATCCATCACATGGCTTAAGGCATTTAGAACAGCTTCGTTTGTTAACAAGATATTCTCCTGGACGTATTTTTTTCGTTCGTTTAATTAACTCGCATAAGAACAGGCGCATAGACTACGCAAGCACCCAACGATTATACTCAAATTCGCCTGGACTTATTCAAGGGTGTAACAGGCCTTCAGTTTCTCGTAATCTTCCGGGGTATCTACATCCATCGCCATGCAGTCGTCCAACCAGGGCAGCAGTTCCACCTGGAATTCTGAGAAAATTGCCCTTCCACCCCGGTCACCTTCCACTTGCGCAAGCCTCTTGAGAGCTTGTTTCGGAAAGTAAACCGGGTTTGCCCGCCTATCGTTGACATAGGGAATAGTGATCTTTCCGGTTTCAAGACCCCGTATGATGATACTCTCGCAGAAGTGCGGATTGATCTGCGGTTGGTCCCCAAGCAACAGCAACGCTCCATCAATATCTTCTGGCAGTTGTGCCAGGCCAGCCCTCAGAGAGGAACTTTGACCTTGAGACCATTCCGCATTGATGACTACAACGCAACAATCTGGCAACCAAGGCTCAATCTGCTCTGAGTTGGCTCCAAGAACAACCACCAAGGGCGTGAGTCCGGCTTGTCTCCCGCTTTCAACGACACTGTTCAAGACTGTCGTCCCTCGCCATGGAAGAAGTTGTTTTGGCGAACCAAACCGGCTTGAGCCGCCTGCTGCGAGGATAATACCCGCAACTTTTTTACTCATAATCCCAAAAACCAACAACCTCCGGTTTGAGCTTACCCAAACCTCTCAGCACTTTTTCAGCAGTCAGCGGGAAACTATGGAACCGAACACATGTCGCCTGGTGTACAGCATCTATAACAGCTGGAGCAAACGGCAAGTAGGGCATCTCACCCATTCCCCTGGCGCCATAAGGACCAATTGGATCCGGATATTCCAGGATCACCGAGCGAGTACGGTCAGGAATGTCCAAAACGGTCGGGATGAGATAAGTCGAAAACTCTTTTGTCAGAGCCTTGGTGTTCCTCTTTTTCCAGTTTTCAAGGATTGTGTAACCAGTCGCCTGCACCACCGCGCCTTCTATCTGCCCTTCCACCTGGGTGGGATTGATCGCTTTACCAACATCATCCACGCTGATCACGTCCCTGAGGTGGACCTCACCAGTCAAGGTGTTGACATCAGCAAAAATCGCCTGGGCAACGTAACCATATGTGAAGTTCGGAGTGCAATGACCATCAACCTTATCCATCGGAGTCGTAGCTGGTGGTCGGTAAACAAAGGAGCCAACTGCTGGTCGATCGCCCTCGTGCCATTTTTCGAGAGCCAGCTTAGCCGCCCCGATGATGGAATTACCTGCCATATGCGTCATGCGTGAAGCCGAAACGCTGCCCGAGTTCAACGTATTGGACGTGTCCGAATAGTGCAGTTCAAGCTTTTCGAGCGGTAATCCCAGCGCCTCTGCCGCGATTTGGGCGAAGGTGGTATGTGCTCCCTGGCCTACTTCAGCGCCAGCGTGGAACAGCATGGCTTTCTCAATTTCCTGATTGCCCTCGAGCACGATCGTAGCGCCGCAATTCTCAGGAGCACCATAAGAGAAACCGATGTTCTTGTAACCGCACGCAATGCCAAGTCCTCGGTGGATGTTTGGATCTTCTGCCGGGGTAAGCTCAGGCTTTTTCCAGCCACCAGGACCCTGAGTCCAACCTGCCTCTTCAGCGCACTTTTGGACTACCTGCCGAATCGTAACTCCGGCTGGAAGAGGCGAGCCCATTGAAATAATGGAACCCTCGTGGAACAGGTTGCGCATGCGAAATTCCACCGGATCCATCCCCAGGGCTTCCGCCAGTTTCATGACTTGCATTTCCGCCATGAATGCGGCTTGGGGTCCGCCGAAACCGCGGAAAGCGCCGCCTGGAATGTCATTAGTATAGACAGCGTAGGCATCGGTGCTGACGTTTGGCACCTCATATGGTCCGGTGGCTAACAAAGTCGCGTTCCCCAGAACTTTCGGAGAGGTGTAAACGTAAGCCCCGCCATTTGCCCATATTTCGCACTCGGCAGCCAGGATTTTCCCATCTGCGTCCGCTCCCCATTTTGCCTTCATCGTATAAGCATGTCGTTTACAATGCCCGATGATGGACTCTTCCCGTGACCATACGATCCTGACTGGTCGGTTAATGCCACGTTCCTTCAGCCGCATCACTGCCAGTCCGAGAATGATCTGGACTGACATGTCTTCTCTTCCGCCAAATGCCCCACCAATTGCAGGGTAAATGATCCGGATTTGGTCATCAGGTAAACCAAGCGCATGCGCAACTTGACTCTGATCGGTGTGGGTCCACTGCCCAGCAGTTACAACCGTGATCCTGTCTTGTTCATCCAAAAATCCAACGCCTGATTCCGGCTGTAGATAAGCATGTTCCTGGACGGGTGTCTGATATTCACCTTCCACTACGACCGCGCATTGCTTGAAGGCTTCTTCTGTTGAGCCCCGGCGAACAATGTTGTGATAAAAGATGTTGCTGTTCAACCGCGAGTGCAGAATTTGCGCGCCCTCTTTCAGAGCTTCGCCCAGAGTTTTTACGACAGGAAGATCTTCATAAGTAACTTCTATCAACTTCAAAGCCTTGACCGCAACCGCTTCACTTTCGGCTATGACCAATGCCACCTGGTCGCCTTCAAACCGAACGATATCAGCGCCCGCTATGCCTGATCCGGGTCCGCAAAGAACTGGCTGGTCCTTGACGCCGAGGCCATATTCATTGACAGGCACATCTTTTGCCGTCAGCACCATCACCACGCCTTCAACAGCTTCTGCTTGTGTCGTGTCAATATCGACAACCCTGGCATGCGGACGATGGGCAAACAAAACCTTCATCACAAGCTGATCGGAGAACTGAAAATCGCCGGGATACCTGGCTTTGCCAGTCACTTTCGCAATCGCGTCAATACGAGGAATGGAACTTCCGACTATGCTCATCTTAACTCCTCATCTTTTCACAGGCTGCTTCGACCGCTTCGACAATCTTGTAATAGCCAGTGCACCTGCAAAGATTGCCTGAAATTGCTTCTTTTACTTTTTCACGGTTTGGATTGGGATCTTCCTGTAGCAGTTTTACAGCTGCCATCACGAACCCGGGTGTACAGTATCCGCACTGCACCGCCCCATGATCGACAAATGCCTGCTGTACAGGATGGAGTGTTTCACCTTCAGCCACCCCTTCAACGGTGGTGATGCTCGCCAGGTGTGCGCGTGGAGCAGGCACCAGGCAGCTTACGACTGCTTTGCCGTCCAGGAACAAGGTGCACGCGCCGCACTCCCCTTCCTCGCATCCCACCTTGGTACCCGTAAAACCTATGCGCTCCCTGACCATATTTAACAATGTCATGTCTGAGGCTCTGTCGATGACAAACATCTGCCCATTGATCGTTGTTTGGATGGTTTCTCCATCCCATTGACCCGTCCCCGGACTAATGAAACCTTCTCTCGTATCCAGTGCGACTGGCCTTGAGGGCACTTTATGGGCAAGGACGCCACTTTTGATTTCTTTCAATCCGTCTTCCACCAGGATCTGCATCATGTATAGGCGGTAATCATCCGACGCCCGCACATCGCTGATGGGTCTTGTCGCTTCTGCAGCAAGACGACCCACTTCCTTGATCACTTCACTTTCGAGGGTCCTTCCAACCAAAAAGGCTTCTGCTTCCAATGCGTGAATGATGGTTGGCGCGACAGAGCCCATTGTGATGGCTGCTTTTCGAACGATTTCCTTATCCATCTCAAGCAGCACGCAGCAATTCAAGACAGAAATTGCCTGCGTGCGGCGCAGGGCTTGCTTCATAAAACTACCCTGCTGATTGGATTTCAATGCATGGAAATTGACTTCTTTTACAAATTCATTTGGAGCCAATAGCGTCTTACGCACACCAAGATAAAAATCACCTAGCGGAACAGTACGCTCTCCCTTGCCTGAAACCAGCACAAGCTTCGCGTCCATCGCCATAAGCGGTGTGATCGTATCGTTTGCAGGCGAAGCTGTCACGAGGTTTCCAACAACAGTCGCGCGATTGCGCAATTGGGGGGTGGCAACCCTGAAACATGCCTGCACAAGCGGATGGGCAAATTCCCTGAGAATCGGGGATTGTAATACATCGCTGTGAGTTACCATCGCCTCGATATGGATCACATCCTGGTCATCCTTCCAAATCTGGTCCAGGCCAGGCAAACGTGAAATATCGATGACAGTTTCCAATTCAGGCCATTTTCCATTCCGGATCTCAACCATCAGATCGGTGCCGCCCGCGATGATCTTGGTCTGCCCTTCAGCAACTTCCAAAGCAGCCGTTAGGGCCTCGATACTTTCAGGCATTAAATACTTTTTCCACATAATCACTCCAAACTTGGGGGCTAGCTTCTTAATCTCTCAATGACTTCTGCCAGAATACTGATGGCGATCTCGTCAGGAGTTTCTGCCTTGATATAAATACCAATTGGAGACTTGATTTTCGCAATATTCTCCTGGCTGACACCTTGATCGATCAGACCCTTCTTTGTGGCAGCCCAACGATTCTTTGAGCCGAGCAGTCCGATATATGCCGGGGATCCTTCAAGGATAGGCGCCAGACCTTCCACGTCCACCGAACTGCCGCGGGTTACTCCAACAATATAAACTCGTTCATTGATTTCCAGGTGGTTTGGGATCTCGGCCATCGGCATGGGTAAGAATTCGAGTTTGCCTGGCATTACATCTGAAGTGCACAGTTCTGCGCGATCATCGGAAACAATCACGCGAAAATCCAACAACTGCCCAAACTTTGCTACAGACTGCCCAACATGCCCTGCCCCCAAGATTAGCAAGATAGGCTGGGTTACCTGCGGCTCAATGTACACTTTCACCTCCCCACCACACACGCCTACCGAAGATGGATCCTTCGCAGAGAGAGAATGCTCGACAATTCTTGATCGGCCATCCTTCAACGATTCCAAGGCTGCCTCCACAGTGCGCAATTCCAATTCGCCTCCACCCACGCTGCCTTCTGTGCGTCCGCTGGAGTACACCAGCATTTTGCTGCCGGCATGGCGCGGAACTGCGCCTTTCGTTTCAATCACAATACATAATGCGACAGCTTTTCCATCCTTTTTTGCTTCAGACAACCTATCGACAAAATCCATTCCTAAACCTCTAATAATGAGAGAATAATTGGGAGCAATTGTTTCTTGCGGGAAACCACTCCATCAGCCAGCAAACTTCCGTCTCCAAGTGGTGTGTAAGGTAATTCTTCGAGTGCCGCCGGCGCGTCAACAAAGATCAACCTGCTGGAGCCTTTGACCACATCAGTGATCATCAAGCCTGCAAAATCAAGTCCGTTCTGTGTCTTGAGTTCTTTCAGGGCCACTTTTAGCTTGCCCATGTAGTCGCCGATTTCGTAGACATCCGTCGTTTCAGCTTGGGCAATCGCAAACTGAATGCCGGCAGCTTCGTACATTTTCATATCCGTCTTTACGACAACTTCCGGTTCCTGGGTGAGCAAACCCGAACCAGCCTGGATGATCTTTTGCCCGTATCCCTGAATTGTCTCGTCTTCCAAAGGAGACCCAGGTACAAACGCCCACCTCGCGAGCACTTCGGCCGCGGCTTTGTCGCGCGGGGTGGTGGTTGGCGAAGTGAAGATCAGCGTGTCCGAAAGCAGTCCCGCCAGCAGCAAGCCGGCAATCTTCGGAGGGGCGCTCAAACCAACCTCGGTGATTTGTTCTGTGACAAGGGTGGACGTACTGCCGACAATGTCTACAGTGAATTTAATTGGGTTATGGGTTGATTGGTTTCCCAAACGATGGTGATCCAGGATTTCAAGCAATTCACTTTCCTCGAGGTTCGCGATGGATTGTTGGGGCTCGTTATGATCCACCAAGACCACCTTGATCCGTGGTGGATTAAGCAGATCCTGCTGGCGAACCACTCCCAGGTAGCGCTTATTTTCGTCCACAACCCAATACTCGTTCGCCTCCTGCCTCAGCAGGCGGTTGATCACATCCTTGATGCGGGTTTGTGGCTGGAATCTCGGGATATCCGTCTTCGCGGCCTCCCGACATGGAATATCCAACAACTCGGCAATCGTCATCTCGCGTAATTTCGCATGTGGACCGATGATCTTGCGCAAAAAATCGAACATGCTCTTGCCAGTCACCATTCCAAAGGGCGTTCCGTCCAGGTTGACCACCGGGGCGATACCACCAGTGCGAGATTGAATCGTCCAGGCTTCGTTCAATGACCGATCCGGAGAGACTGCGTCCAACCGGCGCATCACCGATTCGAAACGTGGGGATGCATCGGTCAACAACAAAGGTGGATCGATCTCAAGCCATTTCAGAATGTAAGCTGTCTGCGGGTTAATGGAACCTGCTCTGCTTGCAACCGCATTGGACCCATCCCTCTCACTCAGAAGCCACGCGTACCCGGTAGCGGCGGCAATCGAGTCAGTATCGGGGTTGATATGCCCGGTTACATAGATCGTGTCAGACTTGCGTTTAAAGACGCTGTTCTTATCCATCGGCTTTACTTTCTTAGTTATGTTTTAATGCCTGCCATATTCTTTCTGGAGTGAGTGGATTATCGAACACATTTGCTCCACACGCGTCCAGCACAGCGTTACCGATGGCGGGCGCGGCTCCATCAAGTGGGATCTCAGCCACAGCTTTCGCTCCATACGGTCCGGTTTCTTCGTAAGTCTGTACAAAAATCGAACGGATCCCAGGCATCTCATCAGCTCTGAAGATGTGATAATCCACCAGGTCACGTTCCCGCGGCTGCCCGTTGGCATCGTAACGCATTTCCTCGCTGACGCCATAACCCAAAGCCTGGGCTACACCGCCTTCGATCTGCCCGGAGGCAGCGATCGGGTTGATGATCACACCTGCGTCCACAGCCATGATCAGTTCTTCTACTTTGATCTGACCGGTCTCGACGTCCACCAATACCGTAGCAAACTGCGCCGCAAAAGGAGGTGGCGAGTTTGGCGAAACATACGACGCTGTTGCCATGATCTGTTCCTGGTTGTGCCAATGGAGCGAGTCCAGGGCGATCTCTGCCATGCTGATCTGAGCACCTGATGGCGAAACTGCATGCCGGTCTTTTAAAACCACATCTGCCGGCTGCACTTCTTCACCCCTGGCAAGCAAAATCTGGGCCGCGCGCTGCTTGATCTTCTGCGCCACTTCCCTCGCGGCTTTCAGTACAGCCGTACCAGAAATGTAAGTGGTCGATGAGGCATACGCGCCAACATCAAACGGAGTCATATCGGTATCAGAGGATGTGACAATGATGTCTTCAAGCTCCACGCCCAGCGTTTCCGCGGCGATCTGCCCCAGGATGGTGTCGCTTCCTGTTCCCAGGTCGGTCGCCCCAACCAACAAATTGAAACTGCCGTCATCGTTGATCTTGAGGCTGGCTCCGCCCATGTCCAGGTTCGGAATCGCTGTTCCCTGCATGACTGTCGCAACACCAATACCGCGCCTGAGGTGGGGTTTTCCTGGCACAGCATGCCAGGCTTCATTGCCAAACTTTTCATCCCAGCCAATCGCTTTGCGACCCTCCGCAACCGCTTGTTCAAGACCCACCGTATGGATCACTTCTGGCACGGGTTCACGCCCTTCATTCCAAGCGGTACTGAATGGTTGATATTCACCAGGGCGGATTGCATTTTTCAGACGAAATTCGATCGGGTCCAATCCAAGCGTGCGGGCAATATTCTCCAGGTGCCGGTCAAGCGGCCAATACCCTTGCGGCACGCCATAACCGCGATAAGCTCCAGCGGGGGAAGTATTTGTATAAACGATGTCCGCGTAGAAGCGGATGTTGGGATGTTGCCGGTATTCGCCATCACCTACATACAAGCCCATCGACTTCTGCCCGGTGTTACCTGTTACAGTCAACGCATGGCAGCCATAAGCGCCCGTATCCGAAAGCGCTGTCATCTGGTTTGCTGTCATCGTGCCATCCAGTTTTACGCCAGTTTTCATGTGAACTCGCATAGGATGCCTTGACCGGGAGCCAATAAACTCCTCTTCCCTGGTCAGTTCATAAAGCACTGGTCTGCCGGTCGCGATGGTGAGATGTGCAGCCACATCCTCGATCAGAACTTCCTGTTTGTTGCCAAACCCACCGCCGATACGCGGTTTGATGACGCGGATGCGCTTGATCGGCAAACCAAGCACCGGCGCCATCTGCCGGCGAACATGGAACGGCACCTGGGTGCTCGTGCGGATCACCAGGCGATCATCTTCATCCCAATACGTCAGGGTTACATGCGGCTCGATGTGTGCTTGCTGTACTTTGGGCACCACATATTCCTGTTCAAAAATCCGGTCAGCTTCTGCAAATCCCTTTTCGACATCCCCAATGTCGATTCGGATCTTGGCTGCAAGGTTGATCGCCGGATCGGAATCCGCAAAATTAACGTATTCAGGTTCGTCGTGAATGCGTACCGCGCCTGCTTTCATCGCGTCGCGTGGGTCAACAATCACCGGCAAAGGTTCGTAAGTAACATCGATCAACGAAAGCGCTTTTTCAGCGATCTCAGCTGTTTCTGCTGCCACAAAAGCCACCCTGTCGCCAACAAAGCGGACCTTGTTATCAAGCGAGAACATATCCAGTGGGCCTGGGATCGGGTCGGATTGCCCGGCGGTGGAGTAGACCACGCGCGGCAGATCTTCCCAGGTCATCACGGCAGCCACACCAGGCAGTGCTTTGGCTTTGGATGAGTCAATCCTGACAATCTTCGCATGGGCGTAAGGCGACCTGAGCACCTTTGCGATCAGTGTGCCCGGCAGTTGCAGATCAGCCGTAAATGCCGGCTTGCCCTGCGCGAGCTTGGCGGCATCCACCTTGATCTCGGACTTGCCGATGGTTTCGGTTTCCGGGAGGGTATGCACCGCCACCATATCAGGCTCATAAGCCTTGGGGTAGGTTTCATCTTCAGACAGGGTCTGTCCACTATTGCGGATATCCGCAGCTGCTTTAAGAACAGCCTGGACGGGTTTGACATACGCCGTACAGCGGCAGAGAATGCCAGATAACGCTTCCCTCACCTGGGCTTCGCTCGGATTCGGATTCTGACGCAGTAATGCCCTGGCAGCCAGGATCATTGCAGGCGTGCAGTATCCGCATTGGATTGAGCCGCTCTCGATAAAAGCTTTTTGAATCGGGTCGTAACCTTCGGTCTTTTTCCATCCTTGTTCGGGATGCTGACCGATCTGTTCGAGCGTCTCCAGGCTGTGCCCCTGGGCTTGAACCGCCAGGAACATACAGGCATTTACTG